>Ga0157369_10001742_pt1 | contig 26416 bp, 24 predicted proteins | sample C25metaG_FD_113461 | JGI IMG/M metagenome (GOLD analysis project Ga0157369, IMG submission 113461) | Corn rhizosphere microbial communities from Kellogg Biological Station, Michigan, USA - C2-5 metaG | ecosystem: Host-associated > Plants > Roots > Rhizosphere > Soil | place: USA: Michigan... | reverse complement strand
TGGTGGCACTCGTAGAAGGCGTGCTTGGCCGTGCGCATGGTCCACGTGGCCGCAGCCGCTGCCGCCGCCGGGTTGGGCGACGACCAGGCGGCGTGGTAGGCGAGCAGGCGCGAGCCCTCCAGCTCGACAGCGAGCTCCGAAAGCCGATGCTGGATGGCCTGGAACGACCCGACCGGCCGGCCGAACTGCTCGCGCGTCTTGTCGTAGTCGACGGTGCGGTCGAGCGCGACCCGCGCGACCCCGGCGAGGTCGTTCGCGTAGAGCACCGCGGCCCGGTCGAGGACGTCGGGCAGCACCGGCGAAGCGAGTTCTTCACCCGGCGCGCCGTCGAGCTTCACCGTCGTCAAGACCGTGCTGCGGTCGAGGGCGTCGGTGACCGTGACGGTGACCCCCGCACCGCGCGGGTCGACCAGCCACAGCCGGCCGCCGTCGGCCGCGACGACGAGTGCGTCGGCGACGTGGGCGTACTCGACGTGCTTCACCGTGCCGGAAACCTTGCCGTCCGCCTGGGTCACGCGGCCGCCGTACGCGAGCGACAGCTTGGCCTCGCCCGCAGCGACGCGCGGCAGCCACGCGGTCTTCTGCGCGGCGCTGCCGCCGAGGCGGATCGCCTCGGCCGCGACGAGCGTGGGCAGGAACGGGCCGGGCACGCAACCCTCGCCCCAGCAACGCGCCAGCACGGCGGCGTCGAGCAGGCCGAGGCCGAGCCCGTCGTAGTCCTCGGGGATCAGTACGGCGAGCCAGCCCTGCTCGCCGACGGCCTTCCAGAGCTCGGCCGGATCGCCGTCGGTGTCGTCGTCGTACAGCGCGCGTACGGCGGTGAGCGGGAAGCGGTCGGCGAGAAACTCGCGCACGGTGGAGCGCAGCGCGCGCTGCTCGTCGGTCAATGCGAAGTACACGGCCACGTCCCCTATCGAGGTAGCCCGAGCAGGCGCTCGGCGACGATGTTGCGCTGGACCTGGGACGAGCCGCCCCAGATGGTCTCCGACCGGGACCACAGGTAGGACCGCTGCAGGTCGCCGATGTCGAGCCCGTCTCGGGTGACCTGGTGCGCGATGCCGGCGACGTCGGCGAACAGCTCGCCGATGTCCTGATGCGTCTCGCTCCACTGCAGCTTCGTCATGCTCGACGCGGCGCCGAGCTCCTTGCCCTGCTCGACCTGCGTGAGGACGTGCAGCGAGTGGTACTTCAGGCACTCGAGCTCGACCACCGAGTTCGCGATTCGCTGGCGCAGCAACGGGTTCTTGTCTCGACCGAGGTCGCGGGCGAGGCCGATGACGTCGTCCAGCTCGCGCCGGAACCCGGTGTACTGCGGCATCGCCGACGCGCCGCGCTCGAACGACAGCAGCAGCATCGCGACGTCCCAGCCGCTGCCCTCGACGCCGATCACGTTGGTCTTCGGCACGCGTACGTCGGTGAAGAACACCTCGCCGAAGTCGAGCCCGCCGGTCATCTGCTTCAGCGGCCGGATGTCGATGCCCGGCGCGAACGAACCGTCGGGGTTGCGCAGGTCGACGATCAGCATCGTGATGCCGCGGTGCTTCTTGTCCTCGGTGCTGGTGCGGAACAGGCCGAACATCTTGTCGGCGTGCATCGCCTGCGACGTCCAGATCTTCTGGCCGTTGATGACGTACTCGTCGCCGTCGGACTCGGCCCGGCACTGCAGTGCGGCGAGGTCGCTGCCGGCGTTGGGCTCGGAGAAGCCCTGGCACCAGATGACCTCGTTGTGCAGCAGCGGCTTGATGATGTCGCGCTTCTGCTCCTCGCTGCCGATCACCATGATGGTCGGCGCGAGGAACGTCAGGCCGAGGCCGTTGACGGTCAGCGGCGCGCGGTAGCGCACCATCTCCTCGTCGTAGATGGCCCGCTGTGCCGGGGTGCCGCCGCGGCCGCCGTACTCCTGCGGCCACTGGATGCCGGCGAAGCCGGCGCGGGCCTTCCCGGCCTCCCACTCGCGGCGCATCTCGAAGCCCTCGTCGCGGTCCTGCCGCGCCCAGAAGCCCCGCTCGCGCCACTCGGCCGGCAGGTTCGCATCGAGCCAGCCACGGAACTCGGTCCGGAACTGCTCGTCGGCCTCGCTGTAGGTCAGGTCCACGTTGCTTGCCTCCCGCTCGGACAACCGAACGCCATTCTGTCCCAGCCGGGGCCCGGCAGGGAACGGAGGTACCGGTCGCGAAGAGATATGTCATGCGCCGACCGGTTCTCGCCGTCTTGCTGGCCGCTGTGCTGACCGTGCCGGCCGGCGCGGTCTGGGCCGATGGGGGTCCCGCCGATGGGGGTCCCGCCGCCCAGGCCTGCTACGACGACGTCCCGGGTGCGACGACGGTCAATTCGCCGGAGCGGATTCCCTGCCGGCTGGCGCAGCAGGCCGACCGGCAGGCCGGTGCCGTCTGCCGCGCCGCCGTCACCGACGGCAGCTGCCAGGCCGTCGACGGCCGCGCGATCAGCCCGGCCGCGATCGCGGCGTACCAGCGGTCGTGGGTGCACCGCGCGCTGACGTTGCAGCGGCAGCTCGGCGAGCGAGCGCCGATCATCGACACGCAGATCGTGCACACGCACAACTCGTTCAACGCGTCGGCGTACGGCCCCGGCGGCCGCACCGCGCCGGTGTCCTACTACCCGACGCTGACCAACCAGGACCCCAACCAGGTCTACTCGCTGACCGATCAGCTCGCGATGGACGTGCGGTTCGTGGAGCTCGACCTGCACTGGGTCCCGAGCCCGTACGGCACCCCGGCGACGAACGGCTACTGGGTGACGCTCTGCCACGGCGACGGGCAGCAGGCGCCGGCGACCGGCACCTGGGTGCACGTCGGCTGCACCGCCGACCGCCCGGCGCAGGACGGCTTCGCCGAGCTGCACGACTGGCTCGTCGCGCACCCGAGCGAATTCCTCTTCGTCTACTTGGAGAACCAGCTGTACGACGCGTCCCCGGTCGCGTCGCAGCAGCTCGCGCACGACACTGCGGCGTCGCTGATGCAGCAGTACCTCGGCTCGCTCGTCTACCGCCCCACCGGCTACTCGGCCGGGCACTGCGTCGATGCGCCGTGGAGCTCGAGCGTCGCGTCCTTGCGCGCGCACGGTGCCCGCGTCATCCTCGTCGGCAACTGCGGCCCCGGCTCGGCATGGCCGTCGTGGGTGTTCACCCGCGGGCCGAAGTGGAACGAGAGCGGCGACCCGACGACGTACTCCGCGACCGACTGCGCGCACGACAGCGCCGCGCGGGCGACCGGGTCGAGCTTCCGCCGGTTCTTCGAGGACTCGACCGTTCTCGCAACGGCGCGGCAGTCGACGGCGCAGATCACGGCGCAGACGACCGCGGCGATGGTGCGCTGCGGCGTCAACATCATCGGCATGGATCAGCTGACGACCGACGACCCGCGGCTCGCGGCGCTGGTGTGGTCGTGGGCTCCGGGCCAGCCGTCGACCGGCGGCTGCGCCGAGCAGTTGATCGGCAGTGGCCGGTTCGCGTCGGCCGGCTGCGGCACCCCGTTGCCCTACGCCTGCCGGACCCCGCACAGCGGCTGGGTCGTCACCGCCGAGAGCGGCCCCTGGAACCGGGGCGCGGACGCCTGCGCCGTGGAGTACCCCGGCTCGGTCTTCGGCGTCCCGAACAACGGCTACGACGACGCGCAGCTCGCCGGCGTATGGGCCGGCCGGGGAACGCTCGTCGTCGGCGGCCACCTGCCGTCCGGGACCTGGGTCAGCTACGCCGACACCGGTGGCCAATGGCGGAACTTCGAGGGGTTGCTGGCGCCGCACCCGAAGCCGCCGGTCCGCGACCACGGGCGCGGTCACGGCAAGGGCCACGGTCACGCCGTACTGCAGTAGGAGCGGCGCGCGGTAACGTGCGGCTCGTGACTTCGTCCGACGGCACCGCGCGTTACGGCATCACGATCCCGTTCGACGGCATCCCGCTCGCCGAGCAGCGCAGCATCGTCGAATCGCTGCCCGACCTCGGCTACACCGATGTGTGGTCGGCCGAGTCCAACGGCGCCGACGCGTTCACGCCGCTCGCGCTCGCGTCCGTGTGGGCGCCGTCATTGCGGCTCGGTACCGCGATCGCTCCGGCGTTCACGCGCGGCCCGGCGACGCTGGCGATGTGCGCGGCGACACTGGCCGCGGCCGCACCGGGCCGGTTCGTGCTCGGTGTCGGTACGTCGTCCAACGTCATCGTCGAGCGCTGGAACGACATCCCGTTCACCGCGCCGTACCAGAAGGTCCGCGACACGGTGCGGTTCCTGCGTGCGGCACTGACGGGGGAGAAGGTCACCGAGACCTACGAAACCTTTGCGGTGCAAGGCTTTCGGCTCGGTCTCGTGCCGCCGGAGCCGCCGCCGATCCTCGTCGCCGCGCTGCGCAGTGGCATGCTCCGGCTGGCCGGCCGCGAGGCCGACGGCGCGATCGTGAACTGGCTCTCGCCCGACGACGCGCGGACGGTCGCGCCGTACGTGCACGAAGGCGGACCGGGCAAGGAGGTCGCCGCGCGCATCTTCGTCGCGCCGACGACCGACGTCGACACCGCGCGCGGCATCGCGAAGTTCGCGATCGCGGCGTACATGACCGTTCCGGTCTACCGCGCGTTCCACGAATGGATGGGCCGCACCGAGTTGCTGCAGCCGATGTGGGACGCGTGGGCGGCGGGCGACCGCAAGGCTGCCGTCGAGTCGATCCCGGACTCCGTCGCCGACGACCTCGTCGTGCACGGCGCGCCGGAGTACTGCAAGGAGCGGATCCAGGCCTACGTCGAGGCGGGGATCACGACGCCGATCATCGCGCTGCTGCCGGTCGCGCCGGCTGCCGACGCGGTCAAGTTGCTGGCGCGCTAAGGAGCATCCCGTGTCGGAAGTCCTGTACGACGTCCGCGACCACGTCGCGCTGATCACGCTGAACCGCCCGGAGAAGCTCAACGCGTGGACGCCGGGCATGTCCGCCGGTTATCGCGAGGCGCTCGACAACGCGACCGAGGACAGCGACGTACGTGTCGTCGTGCTGACCGGCGCCGGGCGTGGCTTCTGCGCAGGCGCCGACCTCGAGCTGCTCGGCGGGCTCGCCGATACCGGTGCGCGGGTCGGTGGCGGCGACCGCGAGCCGGCGCAGATGGAGCCCGCCGTGCCGAAGCCGGTGATCGCCGCGGTCAACGGGCCGTGCGCCGGTCTCGGCTTCGTCCGGGCGATGTTCTGCGACATCCGGTTCGCGGCGGCGGGCGCGAAGTTCACGACCGCGTTCGCGCGGCGCGGTCTGGTCGCGGAGTACGGCCTCTCGTGGCTGCTGCCACGGGTCGTCGGCATGTCGCGCTCGCTCGACGTGCTGCTCTCCGGGCGGGTGTTCCTGGCCGAGGAGGCGTACGACCTCGGGCTGGTCAACCGGGTCGTCCACGGTGATGTCCTCGATGCCGCGATGTCCTACGCGCAGGAGCTGGCGACGTACTGCTCGCCCGCGTCGCTCGCCGACATGAAGCGGCAGGTCTGGGCGGACTCGGTGGGAACGCTTGCCGAGTCGTGGGAGCGCACCGAGAAGCTCATGCTCGCGTCGTTCGACCGTGAGGACCTCAAAGAGGGCGTCGTCAGCTACCTCGACGGCCGCGTGCCCAACTTCCCGCCGCTGCCCTGACGTCGACTCCACCGTCGACTGTGACGTTGTGTGTCAGTGGAGGGGCCTGGATCGACACACAACGTCGCACTCAACCGGTTGAGCCGGCGGGTTGCCAGTCGGCGTTGTCGCGCAGGACGGGCTTGAGCACCTTGCCGCCGGGGTTGCGCGGCAGCGCGTCGCTGCGGAGCCAGACGTACTGCGGCACCTTGAAGTCGGCGAGCCGCTCGCGCGCGAACGCGAGCACCTCGCCGACGTCCAGTGACCGGCCCGGGGCCGGCACGAGGACCGCGCCGACCTTCTCGCCCATCATCTCGTCGGGCACGCCGAGCACCGCGACCTCGAACACCCCGGGGGCCGCGGCGAGCGCGTTCTCGACCTCGACGCAGTAGACGTTCTCGCCACCCCGGTTGATCATGTCCTTCGCGCGGTCCACGACATAGGTGAAGCCATCGGCGTCGATGCGGCCGAGGTCGCCGGTGTGCAGCCACCCGTCCACGAACGTCGCCGCGGTCGCCTCCGGCTTGTTCCAGTAGCCGGCCACGACGTTGGAGCCGCGGATCAGGATCTCGCCGACACCCGTCTGCGGATCCGGCTCGTCGATGCGAAGGTCGACCGTCGGGATCGGGAAGCCGACGGAGTCGGCGTGCGTGTCGGCGTACTCGTGCGGCAGGAACGTCGACACCCCCGACGTCTCGGACAGGCCGAACCCGTTGCCCACGCGAGCATTGCCGAACGCCTTCTTGATCGTGCCGACGAGCGACGGCGCGATCGGCGCGCCGCCGTACGTCGCGTGCTCGACACCACCGAGGTCGACGTCGCCGATGTTCGGCTGCGACAGCGCGTACCAGAAGATGGCCGGCACGGTCGTCACGACCTTGATGCGTTCTTCCTTGATCGCGCGCAGGAACCGCTGCACGTCGAAGGTCGGCATGATGACCGTGCAGCCGCGGTCCTTCAACGTCGGCAGCAGTTGCGCGATGCACCCGGTGACGTGGAACAGCGGCACCGACACGAGGTTGCGGTTCTGCTCGCTCGCGTCGCGAATTCCCCGCAACCGCAGGCTGTTCTCGCTGTTCGACACGAAGTTTTCGTGGGTGACCATCGCGCCCTTGGGGAACCCGGTCGTGCCCGATGTGTAGAAGATCGCGCCGAGGTCGGCGAGGCCGAGGCCTTCGTCGACGTACGGCGCACCGTCGGGCAGGTTGCCGTCGTCCGGGCCGAGGACGACCGACGCGCCGGAGTCGGTGACGACGTACTCGACCTCGGTTTCGGTGAACCTTGTGTTGACCGGCACCGCGACGCCGCCGGCGAACAACGTGCCGAGGAACGCGTACACCCAGTCGGCGCCGTTTCCGTAGCGGATGGCGACCCGGTCGCCGCGACCGACGCCGTCGGCGCGCAACCCGCCGGCGACGCGCGCGGCGCGGTCCCACAGCTCGGTGTACGTGATCCGCGGGCCGTCCAGCTCCACGATCGCTTCGGCGTCCGGCGCCGCGTCGACCGAGTCCCGCACCATCGCGACGACCGAAGGCGGTACGTCGGCGAAGTGCTTGATCCCGGCGTCGTCGCGGTAGACGGCGGTCATGTCGAAGGGCTCGATCGGCATCAGTACGGCTCGACCGTCTCGAAGTAGCGGCGTGGGTTGCCCACCAGCATCTGGTCGATCTGTTCCTCGGTCACACCCGACGCGCGCAGCGCCGGCAGGACGTCGTTCTCGATGTGCAGGTAGTGCCAGTTGGGCAGCCCGCCGGCGAACGCGGGGTCCAGCCAGTCGAAGTAACAGGCTGCGTCCTGCGACAGCACCATGCGGTCCGCATATCCGCGTGCGGCCAGCTCCGCCACCACGCGGACCCGCTCCTCGACCGGCGAGACCACGTCGACGCCGAAGCGGTCCATGCCGAGCAGGTAACCGAGGTCGGCCAGCTCGACCAGGTGCTCGACGTCGGACGTGTCTCCGCTGTGCCCGAGGACAACCCGCGCCGGGTCGACGCCTTCGGCGGAGAACACCTTGTGTACCTCGAGTCCCGACTTCGACGCGGGGTGCGTGTGCACCGTGATCGGCGCTCCGGTCGCGCGGTGCGCGCGCGCCACCGCCCGCATGATGCGCTCGACGTCGGTCGTCATGCCCGCCTCGTCGATCGCGCACTTCAGGAACGCGGCCCGCACGCCGTCGGTCCCCGGGATGCCGATGGTGAGGTCGCGGATGAACATGTCGATCATCGGATCGGGCAGGTCCGGCAGCAGGCCGGGGCCGCGATGGCGGAAGTAGAACGGCGCGGTGTCGTACGTGTACACACCGGTGGCGACGATGATCGCGAGGTCGACCTGCTGCGCGACCTGCACGATCCGCGGGATGTAGCGGCCGAGGCCGATCACGGTCGGGTCGACGATCGTGTCGTAGCCCGCGGCGGCCAGCTCGTTGAGCTTCGTCACCGCGTCCGCGACGGCGGCCTCTTCGTCCCACTCGTCGTGGTTTGCCTGTACGTCGGGGGTTAGGACGAAGACGTGCTCGTGCATCAGCGTGCGGCCCAGCGCCGCCGAGTCGACGATGCCGGTCGCGGTAGGTACGTCGGTCATTCCGCGACACTACGCAGTCGGCTGCGACAATCGTCGGGTGGCGTCGTCGGTGCAGCAGCAGCAACCCGCGGTGACGGACAACGCACCGGACGGCCGCCGGCTCATTCTCGTCGCGCTGATGTTGTCGATGGGCCTCGCCGCTCTCGATGCCACGATCGTCGCGACCGCGATCCCGTCGATCGTGCGCGACCTCGGCGGGTTCGCGCTGTTCCCGTGGGTGTTCTCGATCTACCTGCTCACGCAGGCGGTCTCGGTGCCGATCTACGGCCGGCTGTCGGATCTGTTCGGCCGCAAGCCGGTGCTGTTCTTCGGGATCGCGATGTTCCTCGCCGGGTCCGTGCTCTGCGGCGCGGCCTGGAACATGCTGACGCTGATCGTGTTCCGCGGCATCCAGGGCATCGGCGCGGGCGCCATCATCCCGATGACGACGACGATCGTCGGCGACATCTACACACTCGAAGAGCGCGGCAAGATCCAGGGCTACATCTCGAGCGTCTGGGGCATGGCGAGCGTCATCGGCCCGACGCTCGGCGGGCTGTTCGCGCAGTACCTCTCCTGGCGCGGCATCTTCTACCTGAACCTGCCCGTCGGCGCGGCCGCGGTCGTCATGCTCCAGCGCCATTTGCGCGAAGGCGTCGAGAAGCGCGAGCACCGGATCGACTACACCGGCGCGGCCGTTCTCACGATCGGCATGTCGCTGCTCATCCTCGGCCTGCTCGAAGGCGGCGTCGACTGGGCGTGGACCTCCGCGCAGAGCATCGGGCTCTTCGCGGCCGCCACGGTGCTGCTCGTCGTGTTCCTCGGCATCGAACGCCGCGCGGCCGAGCCGATCCTGCCGCCGTGGGTGTTCAGCCGGCGGGTGCTCGTCGGCGCCAACATCGCGTCCATTGCCATCGGCGCGGTCCTCATCGGGCAGACGTCGTACGTGCCGACGTACGCGCAGGGTGTCGTGGGGGTCGGCGCGGTGCTGGCCGGGTTCGCGATGGCGGCGATGAGCGTCGGCTGGCCGCTCGCGTCGAGCCAGGCGAGCAAGCTCTACCTGCGGGTCGACTTCCGCAACACCGCGCTGCTCGGCAGCATCTTCGTCGTCGCGGGTTGCCTGATGTTCGCGACGTACGTGCACGAGAACTCCGAGCTCGGCCGCGTCGCGGTCGCGAGCTTCGTCACCGGCATCGGCCTCGGCTTCGCGTCGACGTCGATCCTCGTCAACGTGCAGTCCGTCGTCGGCTGGAACCGGCGCGGAGTCGTCACCGGCGCGAACATGTTCACCCGCTCGCTCGGCAGCGCGGTCGGCGTCGCGGTGTTCGGCAGCATCGCCAACACGACGCTCGCGACGCAGTTCCGCAACGCGCCGGCCGACATCGCGAAGCACCTGCACTCGGTCAACTCGGCGACGCTCGCGTTCGGCGCCAAGAAGGCGGATCCGAAGGTCGAGGCGTACACCCGGCACGCCCTCTACCTCGCGACGCACCGCATCTTCTGGGCGCTCGTCGTCGCATCGGTGTTCGGCGCGGTGACGCAGCTGATCCTGCCGCGACGGACGAAGATGCTGACGTTCCCGGGAGACGCTCAGCCCGGAGATGCCGGCACGTGAGCCCGCTTCCGCTCGACAGCATGCTCGTCGTCTCGATCGACCAGGCCGTCGCCGCCCCCCTTGCCGCGCGCCATCTCGCCGACCTCGGCGCGCGCGTCATCAAGATCGAGCGGCCGGACGGCGGCGACTTCGCCCGGCATTACGACTCCGCCGTCAACGGCATCGCGAGCCATTTCGTCTGGCTCAACCGGGGCAAGGAGTCGGTCGCGCTCGACCTGAAAACGCCGGCCGGCCGCGACGTGCTGCAGCGGTTGCTCGCCCGCGCGGACGTGTTCCTGCACAACCTCGGGCCCGGCGCGGTGGAGCGGCTCGGCTTCGGCGCCGACACCCTGACCGCGCAGCACCCGCGCCTCGTCGTCTGCACGATGTCGGGCTACGGCTCCACCGGTCCCTACCGGGACAAGCGCGCCTACGACCTGCTCGTGCAGAGCGAGGCGGGGCTCGTGTCGGTGACGGGGACGCCGGAGCATCCGGTGAAGGCGGGGATTCCGGTCGCGGACATCGCCTCGGGCATGTACGCCGCGACCAACATCCTCGGCGCGCTGCTCCACCGCGAGCGTTTCGGCGCCGGGTGCGCGTTCGAGGTCACGATGTTCGACGCGCTGGTCGAGTGGATGGGCCACCCCGTGTACGCCACCGATCACACCGGCATCAACCCGCCGCGCGTCGGCCTCAGCCACCCGGTGATCTCGCCGTACGACGCCTACCCGACGGCCGACGGGCACGAGATCGTGCTCGGCATCCAGAACGATCGTGAGTGGGTTCGCCTTGCCACCGACGTGCTGCGGCAGCCGGGGCTCGCAACCGATCCGGATTACGCGACCAACGTCGCGCGCGTGCGCAACCGCGAGCAGGTCGACGCGGTCGTGGGCGCGGCGATCGGGCAGCTCGACATCGACGCGGCGGTGGCGGCATTGGACGCCGCGCACATCGCGAACGCCCGGCTCAACACCGTCGTGGATCTGCTCGACCACCCGCAGCTCGCCGCGCGCGACCGATGGCGGACCGTCGCGACGCCGGCCGGTCCGGTGCGCGCGCTGCGGTCCGCGGTCGAGCCCGTGGGGGAGAGCCCGATGGGCGCGGTGCCGGCGCTCGGCGAGCACACCGATGCCGTACTGCGCTGGCTCGGCATGACCGACGGCGAGATCGCCGCGCTGCGCACGTCCTAGCGGCCGGCGGCCGCCAGCGCGCGCTTCGTCAGCACGCGCGCCAGGTGGCGGCGGAAGTCCGCCGACGCGGTCACGTCGCCCGCCGGCTCCGCGCCCTCGTCGGCGTGCGCAGCGGCGTCGGCGGCACCGGCGCCCGACGCGAGCGCCGCCTCGGTCGCGGTCGCCCGCAGCACCGTCGAGCCCATGTTGGCGAGCGCGACCGACGTCTCGGCGCCGCGGTTCTGTACGGCGACCGCGACCGTCGCCCAGTCGATCGCGCGCCGGGTGAACTTCTCGTAGCCCCACGTCTCGCCGCGCGCCGACGGCAACCGGATCTCGACGAGCATCTCGTCGGGCGCGAGCACCGTCTCGAGGAAGCCGGTCGAGAAGTCCGCCGCCGCGACCTCGCGCGAACCACCGGGCCCGCGGACGACGTACGACGCACCCAACGCGAGCAACGCGGTCGGGATGTCGGCGGACGGATCGGCGTGCGCGACCGAGCCGCCGATCGTGCCGCGATGGCGTACCTGCGGATCGCCGACGCTGCCCGCGGCATGGGCGAGCAGTGGCGCGTGTGCGGTCACGTCGGCCGAGCGCGCGAGGTCGCAGTGCCGGGTCAGCGCGCCGATCGCGAGCACCCCGCCGTCGTCGCGCACGTAGGACAGGTCGCTCGCGCGGGACACGTCGACCACGATCGCGGGTGTCGCGAGCCGCAGCTTCATCAGCGGCAGCAACGACTGGCCGCCGGCAAGCAGCTTCGCCTCGTCGCCGTGCTCGCCCAGCGCAGCGGCCGCGGCGTCGTAGGAGTCAGCGCGGACGTAGTCGAACGGCGCGGGGATCATTTGGCTGCCTCGAGGATCGCGGCGACGATGTTGTGATAGCCGGTGCAGCGGCACAGGTTGCCTTCGAGCCCTTGCCGCACCTCGTCGGCGGTCGGTGACGGGTTCTCGTCCAGCAGCGAGACCGCGGCCATCACCATGCCCGGCGTGCAGAACCCGCACTGCAACCCGTGCATCGACCGGAAGCCCTCCTGCACGCGATGCCATCGTTCGCCCTCGGCGAGGCCTTCGAGCGTCGTGACCGAACGGCCGTCGACGGAGGCGGCGAGCACCGTGCACGACTTGACCGATTCGCCGTCGAGCAGCACGGTGCACGCGCCGCACGACGTCGTGTCGCAGCCGATGTTGGTCGCGGTCAGGTCGAGTTGGTCGCGCAGCAGGTGCACGAGCAGTGTGCGGTCCTCGACGTCGACCGTGTGGGCCGTGCCGTTGACCGTGACGGTGAGGTTCACTTCGTGCCCTTCCCTGCGTCCTGGATCGCTCGCCATACGCGTTCGGCGGTCGTCGGCATCTCGATGTGCCGGACGCCGAGATGCGCGACCGCGTCGACCACTGCGTTCTGTACGGCGGGGGTCGCGCCGATCGTCCCGGCCTCGCCGATTCCCTTGACCCCCAACGGGTTCAGCGGGCTCGGCGTCGCCATGTCGACCAGCGTGAAGTCGGGCAGCTCGGCCGCGCTGGGGAACGCGTAGTCGGCGAGGTTGGTCGACTGCGGGTTGCCGTCCTCGTCGTAGCGCACCTCTTCGAACAGCGCCTGCGCGACGCCCTGCGCGATGCCGCCGTGCCGCTGCCCTTCGACCACGACCGGGTTGATGACCGGCCCCGCGTCGTCCACGGTCGTCATCGACACGAGGGTCACCTTGCCGGTCTCGGCGTCGACCTCGACCGCCGCGACGTGCGCACCGAACGGGAACGTCGCGCCTTCCGCGGTGAAGTCGGTGTCGACGATCAGCCCGTGCTCGGCGTCGGCACTCGCCGCGACCTCGGCCCAGCCGCGCACGTCGTCGGGGGAGCCGGCGACGTGGAAGCCGCCGCGGGCCTTGTCGAGCACGATGTCGCCGGCCGCGGCCTCGAACAGGTCACCGGCCAGCTCGCGCGCGCGGTCGACCGTCTCGAGCGCGCCCTGGTGCACGGCGGCGCCGCCGAGCTGCAGCGAGCGCGAGCCGCCGGTACCGCCGCCGCGCGCGACGAGATCGGTGTCGCCGTGCACGACCGTGATCCGCTCGATCGGCACGCCCAGCTCGTCGGCGGCGAGCATCGCGAACGACGTCGCATGTCCCTGGCCGTGCGGCGACGTGCCGGTGTAGACGACGACTGACCCGTCCGGCTTGACGTTGATCCGGGCGAACTCCGTCCCGGCCTCGGGCCCCGCCGTGATCTCGACGTAGCTGGACAGGCCGATGCCGAGCAGCCGATTGTCGCCGGCCTCGCGGCGGCGGCGCTGCTCCGCGCGCAGCTCGTCGTAGCCCGCGGCCGCAAGCACCGCGTCGAGCGCGCCGACGTAGTCGCCGCTGTCGTACGCCGCGCCGACTTGTGTCGTCAACGGGAACGCGTCCTTGGCGAACAGGTTGCGCCGCCGTACCTCCACCGGGTCGAGACCGATCTCGGCGGCGAACAGGTCGACCGCGCGCTCGATCGCGGCGGTCGCCTCCGGGCGCCCGGCGCCGCGGTAGGCGACGACCGGCGCGGTGTTGGTGACGACTGACTTCGTCCGCACCGCGATCTTCTCGATGTCGTAGGTGCCCGTCGCCATCATCTGTGTCATGAATGGCAGCACCGCGCCGAAGTGCGGGTAGGCGCCGGAGTCCTGCAGGACGTCGAGCGAGTACGCCGTGATGCGGCCGTCGCGCGACCCGCCGATGGTGATTGTCTGGAGCTGCGCGCGGCCGTGTCCCATCCCGAGCATGTTCTCGGTGCGCGTCTCGGTCCAGCGCATCGGCCGGTTGAGGCGTTGCGACAGGACGGCGAGCAGCAGATCCTCAATGGACACACCGAATTTCGCGCCGAAGCCGCCGCCGACGTCGGGTGCGATGAAGTGCACCCGCTCGGGCGGCAGCGACAGCGCGGTGGCGATCTGGTCGCGCGCGCCGTGCGGCGACTGCGTCGACGCCCAGAGCGTGAGCCGCGCGTCGTCGCCGTCGCCCTCCCACACGCATGCGGTGCCGCGCACCTCGAGCGGGACCGGCGCCACCCGCTGGTTGGTGATCTGCTGGGTGACGACGACCTCGCAGCCGTCGAACAGCCCGTCGAGGCTGCCCGCCTCGAACGCCAGCGCGGTGTTCGTGCCGTGGTCCGGGAACAGCAGCGTCTCGTCGGTCGCCGAGGCTCGCGGGTCGACCACCGCCGGCAGCGGCTCGTAATCGACGGACACCAGCTCGGCGATGTCCTCGCCGGCGTACCGGCTCTCGGTGACGATCGCGGCAATGGGCTCGCCGACGTAACGCACCACGCCGTTCGCGAGCCACGGCCGGCCGAGCGCCGGCGGGATGAAGCCGAGGGGAACCGGCGGCGGCGCGAGATCGGCGAGGTCGGCGCCGGTCACGACCGCGACGACACCGTCGGCCGCGGCGGCCGCCGAGACGTCGACGGTGACGCGCGCGTGCGCCATCACCGAGCGGACGTACGTGACGTGGGCCGCGCCGGCGAGCCGCGGATCGCGCAGGTCGTCGACGTACACGCCGCCGGTCGTCAGGAACTTCGGGTCTTCGACCCGCATGACGCGGGTACCGAGGATGCTCACGGTTCGCGAGCATGTCGCATGAACGGCCCGCTGCGCCATCCGGCCCATCCGGATGTACTGCGTCCGGTCGGGTGAAAGACGCGCCCGGGCTACTCCATCTGGGCGAAATGTCCTCAAGTCCGTCACAATGGACGCCGATAGTCAGATTGTTGGCGGGGGCCCGCGTTTCCTGCGTGTGTAGGAGGTCGGCCGAATGCGATGGCGCAAAGGTAGCCATCGCGCGGGCGCGTTGCGCTCCGCGCCGGATCCGGTCGTCCTGCCGGTCGACAGTGTCCTCACCCGCATCGTCGCGGACGACTTGACCGGCCAGGTCGAGCGGATGCCGACCGACGCACGCGTCGTCATCGACCTCACCGCGATCGCCGGCTTCGACACCGACGGCGCCTCCGTGCTGCTCGACCTCCAAGACCGCATCGGCGCCGAGCGGCTGTCGATCGTCGGCTTCCGCCAGGCCGCGGCCCGGCTCGTCGGCACCGAAGTGATCGAGGCGCCGCCCGCACCGCCGGCGCCGCCGGAGGAGCACGGCTGGGTCGTGCGCCGGCTGCGCAACCTCGCGGTCGTGCAGCCGGCCGACGGCGACGTGCTCAGCACCGACGACCTCGAGCCGGTCCTGACCCGCGCCCTCGCCGAAGAGGTCGCGATCGTCGTGGTCGACCTCCGGCACACGACGGAGCTGACCCCCAACGGTCTGCACGCACTCACCTTCGCGAGCAGCAGCGCCGCCGTACGCGGCCAGGAGATGCTGGTCGTGAACGTCGACGCCACGGCCGCCGAGGCGCTGCGCCGCGCCGGTCTGTCGGCGACGACGTACGTCGCTCCCGAACCGCTCGACGACCCGTACGCCGACTGATTCCTGCGCCGCGTTCACTCGCGCTCAACCTGCCTGGCGGGCGCGCACCCCGCGCCCTATCGTCGGACGGGTGGCTCATGGGGGCTCGCTGGCCCGGACGCACGACGACGCGCCCGGCTTGCCGCGTGGCCGCAGCCGCCTCCCCGCCGACGCCGTCCTCGCCGCCCAGCGGGACCGCCTCATCCGGGCGATGACCGCTGCGGTCGCCGCCGTCGGCTACCCGAACGTCACGGTCGCGGACGTCGTACGGCGGGCCCGGGTCTCGCGCACGGCCTTCTACGCGCACTTCACCGACAAGGAAGACTGCTTCCTCGCCGCGACGGCGCACGGGGCCGGGCTGCTGTTCGGTACGACGCGCGGCGCCGTGGCCGCGCTGCCGAGGCACCAGCACGAGGACGACGAGCTGCTGCTGCGGGTCGGCCTGCGCGCCTTCCTGCGTTTCCTCGCCGTCGAGCCGGCGTTCGCGCGGCTGTTCTACGTCGACCTGCCGGGTGCCGGCGGCCGGGCGCAGGCGCGGCTGCAGGCGGCGTACGGCCGGTGGGGCGAGATCAACCAGGCCTGGCACCAGCGGGCCCGGCTGCGCCACCCGGAGTGGCCGGAGGTGCCGCGCGAGGTCTACCTCGCGCTGGCCGGCGCCACCGGCGAACTGGTTCGCGCGCGGGTGCGGGCCGGCCGGACCGACGAACTGCCGGCGCTGGAGGACACGCTGATGGCGCTCCACCTCGCCGTGCTCGCCGGCCGGGCCTGGCCGGCCGGCGTGTCCGCTAGCAGCGCGGACGGCTGTCGTAGCCGAACAGCGGCGCCAGGACGGCTACCAGTGCAATCAGCAACACGATGACCAGCGAGACCATGACCGTCACCTCCCGGTCGCACACGCGGTAGCGGCGGTACGGCGCAGGTGCGGCAGCCGCAGGGCGAGCCGCAGCCGGCGCGACCGGGTCACCCGCCGGGCCGCGGCGAGCTCCCGTACCTGGCGGCGCCGTCGCGCCTCGGCCAGCCGGGCGGCGTAACGGGCCTCGACGACCTCCGAAAGCATCAGTGCCGAGTACATCTCGACCACCTCCACCCGCCACTCTGCGCGTACTTGCGCATGCAAACGAGTGGCAGGATTGACAGGGTGCGATAGATTACTGCCATGGCTCACCGCGTCGCCGTCGTCGTACTCAACGGGACAACGCAGTTCGAGACCGCCGTCGCCTACGAGGTGTTCGGCATCGACCGCAGCGAGTACTCCGACGACTGGTACGAGTTCGCGTTCGTGGCGGGGGAGCCGGGGCCGATCCGATTGCAGAGCGGCCTGACGCTGGACACGCCGTACGGGCTCGACCACCTGCGGACCGCCGACACGATCATCGTTCCGGCGGTCGTGGACGAGCGGACCGATGTGCCCGAGGCGTTGCTCGCTGCGCTGCGCGCCGCCCACCTGCGCGGCGCGCGGATCGCGTCGATCTGCACGGGCGCGTTCATCCTCGCCGAGGCCGGGCTGCTCGACGGCCGGCGCGCGACCACGCACTGGATGGACGCCGCCGACATGGCGCGCCGCTACCCGGCGGTCTGCGTCGAGCCCGACGTGCTGTACGTCGAGGACGGCAACATCTTCACCTCGGCCGGCGCGGCCGCGGGCATCGACCTGTGCCTGCACCTCGTGCGGCTCGACCTCGGCAGCGAGGTGGCCAACTGCGTCGCGCGACGGATGGTCGTGCCGCCGCACCGCGACGGCGGGCAGGCGCAGTTCGTGGACGCGCCGATGCCGCACCGCGACAACGACACCCTCGGGCCGCTGCTTGACTGGGCGCTCGCGCGGCTGGACGAGCCGCTGACGCTCGACGATCTCGCGCGGCAGGCGTCGGTGAGCACGCGCACGTTGGTGCGCCGGTTCCAGGCGGCGACCGGGACGACGCCGTTGCAGTGGCTGCTGAGCCAGCGGGTACGGCGGGCGCAGCACTTGCTCGAGAGCTCCGACGAGCCGGTCGAGCGCATCGCCGGGCTGGCCGGTTTCGGTACGGCGGCGAACCTGCGGCAGCACTTCACCCGCCTCGTCGGCGTCGCGCCGATGGCGTATCGGCGGACGTTCCGCGGCGGCGGCGGCCGCAGCGCGGCCTAGGTTCCCGCGCTCTGGCGTTCCGGCGCTCTGGCGTTCCGGCGCGGACGGGCCGGCTGTCCAGCGCGTTGTCCCACCGTCACGCGAAGTGACGACCCCCGACCCCACCCTTCGTGGACCTAAGCCTCCACCGTGTTGACTCAGTCTCTCGTGGCGTGGACTCAAGCCTCTCGTGTGTTGAGTCAACACACCGGGGGCTTAGGTCGCTCGTACACATGTCGTACGGCGGTGACAGCGGGTAACGACGGCCGCGTCAGATGAAGCGCCGTACGACGGCCGGGATCCGGATGGCGACCTCGCGGACGTTGAGCCCGCTCGACGGCGACTCGATCATCCGCGTCGCCGTGCTCATCAGCGCGACATGCGTCATCGAGCTCGTGCCAAAGAACAACAGGTCGCCAGGGGAGCGGCTCCCGACGGCGATCGCGCGGCCGGCCTTCGCCTGGTCGCCGGTATCGCGCGGCAGGGTGACACCGTGCAGCCGGTAGACGAGCTGCGTCAGGCCGGAGCAGTCGAGCGCATAGCCCGATCGGCCGCCCCACAGGTACGGGATGCCGAGCAGCGAGCGGGCGGTCGCGATGACGCCGGCGACCGTCTTCGGCAGCGCCTGGATCCGCGCCGGTTGCACGACGACCGCGGTCGCGGCGATGCGCCGCGCGATGCCGGTCGGAGTGACGACGGTGTCGTAGCTGCTGCTGGTACGAAGGACCGGCAGCCGGGTCGCGAACGAGACCTCGAGGACACGCGCGCCGGTGCTGTCGAGCAGCCACGCGGTGCGCGCGGTCACGGTCGCGACGTACGACGCGGCGGCGGGGCGGTGCGTCGTGGCCTGACCGACCGGCATCCAGCCGGGGTAGCCGCGGGCGTCCAGCGAGGTGCGCTGGTCGGTGGCGATGACGTGCAGCCAGCCGCCCTGCGCCGTACCGACGACCGTCACGTGCTCGCCGAGTAGCGATTGGGTCGCGACCCGGCCGACAAGGCCGCGGCGGGTAGTCGTGTCCATGTGTGCGAGCCAGGTGCGGATGTCGACCGGATTGGTGAGGGCCGGCCGGTCGACGGCGCGCGGCGCGGTCGGGGAGGTCCAGAGCGTCGCGACGCTGACGTTCACCCAGGCGTCGTACGGCGTGACCGTCGCCGCGTCGGCGGTGGGTGTCGCGATGGTGACGCCGGCCGCGAGGGCCATGGCGGCCACGAAGGTGCGGAGGATGCGCCTCACCACGTCAGTGTGACGCGCGTCCGACCGATCGCGTTGGCGGTTACGGCAGGTTGCTCAGCTTGATGGTGACGGTGCCGGTGGTCGCGGTGACCGGGCACTTGTCGCCGAGCGCGAATGCCGGGTCGAGGTCGTAGGTGTCGTTGGGCGTGACGCCGAGGTCGGTGCCCTTGCCGCAGACGATTTCCCAGGGCGCCGAGCTGCCCTTCTCGAAGAAGGTCACCGGCACCGACTGGCCGGTCTTGTCGCTGATGGTCACCGACATGTACTTCTCGGTGCGCGACGTCGTGATCTGCGACGCGGTCGTACAGAGCGCCCCGCCCGAGCCGTGGTAGACGCTCGTCTGAACCGTGACCGCGCACGGATTGTTGTAGGTGAAGGTGATCGTGCGGACGTGCTTCACCGGCTTCGGCGCGGGCTTCTTCTTGGGCGCGGCCTGCGAGGCGGTGGGCAGGGCGATCGCGAGCAGCACGCCCGTTGCCGCGACGAGTGCGCGGTTCATCTTCATGGCATTGAGTATTCGTAGCGCAGGACGCTGATACCTGCCGGCCACGAGCGGCGGATTCGCTCAGACGGCGACGACTCGTATGTCGGGGAAATCGGCCGTCAGGGCCGCGAGGTCGCCCGGATCGCTGGTCAGGATGACGGCCGGAGCATCGAGGCGGATGGCGGAGACGGCGACGAGTGCGTCGACGGTGTCGCTCCGCTTTGTTCGCCCAAGGAGGTGGCCGGCGTCGCTCGCGAACGCCGGATCGACCGTGTCGACGCGGGCGTTGCGGGTGAGCAGGTGGACATGGGCGTCGCGCTTCGTTCCGCGCAGCGTCTCGGTCAAGGTCACGGCATTGAGGACGAGCGGGAGGTTGAGCTCGCGGGCGCGGGCAATCCAGGCGACGGCGCGCGGGTCGCCGGTGGCCGCCTTGCTCAGGCCGTCCGCGTCGAGGACGAGCGCGTGCGCGGCTTGGGGCTGCGCTTTGGTTGTCGCCGTACGTCGGCGGCCTGCGGATCGGGCCACGCGTGACGGACCTCCTCCATCAACTCGTCGGGGATCGGGCCGTGCGCGGCGCGGTGGGCGTCGAGGAACTCATCGAGGTCTGCCATGTGCTCGGCCATCCGGAGGCCCTCCGCGACGTACGCCGAGAAGCCCCGGTCACCGGCGCGTCGGCGTGCGCTCTCCACGAGCTCGCGCGGCAGCGTGACGCTCACCTTCTCGTACACCGGTTCGCTCACGCTAGCAATCCTACCCGTAGTAGGATTACCCGCGCGACGAGGCCTTGGACGGTGGCCAACCGGGTGGCGTGGGCGTGGGCCTGTGCGGCCAGTTCTCCGGCGAGAGTCGCCGACCGGAGTTGTTCTTGGAGACCTCGTACGGCGATGCGGAGGCTTTCCCGCCCGATCCGGTAGGTGCGCCAACCGACGATGCCCAGAACCACTGTCACGGCCGCCAAGACACACGTCCCGACCGCGAGCCACACGGTGGCAGCGGCAGTGACCTGCTCCGGGGTGTACGCGACTGTCACATAACGATGCTGAGGCATCAGAGCGGCTCTCGCACGGCGAATGCCGAGCGCTGTGGATAGCGCCGTTGCTGGTGTCGGAGGGGGGACTTGAACCCCCACGCCCGTTGAAGGGCACTAGCACCTCAAGCTAGCGCGTCTGCCATTCCGCCACTCCGACGTGAGCGCAAACGAGGCTACACGAGCCTAGGCGGGCCCCGCCGCGTATTGCCGCGCCAGCGCCAGCACCATCTGCACGTACCAGTCCGCGTGGTTGTAGTGGAAGATCGCGTTCGCCAGCGCGTTCGGGCCGGTCGCGGCGCCGTTCGCGCACAGGTAGCGCGCCGCCGTGAAGATCGCATCCGCCGGGTCCATGATCGACGCGACCCCGTCGTGGTCGCCGTCCACCGCATACGACGCGAACGTCGCCGGCAGGAACTGCATCGGCCCCATCGCCCCCGCGTACGACGTCGACGTGTCGCGCCCGTGCCCGCTCTCCACCTGCCCGATCGCGGCCAGCACCGTCCACGACAGCCCGGGGCACATCGCGGCCGCCGCCCGGTGATACAGCGCCATGTACGCCGGCGCCGCCGGCATCATCCGCATCGCCGCGATCCGATCCGAGGTGATGACCGAGAACGCCGACGTCTGCGCACGTAACGCCAGCTCGGCGGCGCGCACCGCGGCCGCGTGCGACTGCGCCTGGCCCAGCAGCCGCTGTTCGTCGGCGAGCAGTGACAGCACCCGCACCGCCGAAGCGCCGACCGTCCGCTCCGTGGCGATCCGCGCGTGCGCGCGCCGCGCCGCCGACGCCACGGCCGCGTCCGCCTGCGCCGACAGCGTGCCCACGTGCGCGGCCACGACGCGGTCGGCGGCAACCAGATGCTGTACGACGATCGCCTGCTCGGCCAGCGCGTTCGGGTCGTCGGAGTCGATCAGCGTCGCGTAGAGCGCGACCGGCCCGCCCGACTCGTACAGCGCCCGCACCCGCCCGTCGGCCTGGGCCTGCTGGGCCGCCGCGGCCGCGGCGATCTGGTCCCGCGCCTGGCCGTCGACGATCTCGGTGTTCACGCTGTCGGCCACGCCCGCGAGGGCTTCGTCGTACGCCTTCTCCGCGGCCGCGACCTGCCGCTGAATCTGCTGTATCTGCGCGAGGATCTGCTTGACCTTCTGGTCGGCCTGGCCGGACGTCTCGGCCGATGCCGGCGCGGCCACGGACAGCACGACGCACGCCCCGGCGACGGCCGCCGCGAGGCGGGCACGCCGAAGCCGCGCGAGAGTCCTCACTCAGGACGAATCGGCCGTCGTCGTGTCCTCCTAAAGCGGGAACACCCGCGAGGTAGCGTGAGCACGCCACCGGCACCTGCAAGGGGAGAACGACATGCGCCGCCCGATCTTCGTCCGTACCGCCGTCGTCACCGCGGCCGCCGCGCTCGTCCTCACCGGCTGCGGCAGCGGTGCCGGGACGACCTCGTCCAAAGACCCGAAGGCCGCGTTCACCACGGGCATCGACAGCCTGAACGACACCGACGTCCTCACGGTGACGCTCAAGCTCGACACCACGCCGGACGCGCTTATCGGCTTCGCGAAGGAGAGCGGCGACACGCTCGACCCGACCATCGCGAAGGACATCGCGAGCGGCCAGATCGTCTTCGAGACCAAGACGACCAACGGCAAGAAGCTGAGCGAGATCAAGCCCGGCCAGACCAACCAGACGGCCGCGCGGTTCGCGTTCGACGACAACGGCACGACGTACGCCGAGCTCCGCTCCCTCGACAACTCCCTCTACATCCGCGCCGACGTCAAGGGCCTGCTCGACCTGTTCCAGAAGTCGAAGATGTACGCCGACCTCCAGGCGCGCGCCGGGCAGATGCCGCCGTTCGTGAAGGCGTTCGTCGGCGGCCAGTGGGTGTCGCTCAACCTCGACGTGCTCAAGTCGCTCGCCGGCCAGTTCGGCGGCGGCGCGGCGGCCTCGCCCAACCCGGCGCAGATGCAGAAGCTGTTCACGGATCTCAAGGCCGTTCTCGGCAAGGACGTCACCGTCGCCCGGGTCGGGACCGACGACCAGGGCGACCACCTTCAGCTGACCGCGCAGTCGCGCACGCTCGTCACCGACCTCCTGCAGGCGGTGGGCGCTTCGGTGCCGGTGGCGGGGCTGGCCCTCGGCAAGTTCGACCCGAACAAGGTGCCGGAGCACTCGATCAAGGTCGACGCCTGGGTGAAGGACGGCGCGCTCAGCAAGCTCTCGCTCGACGTCACGCAGTTCGCGAAGCCGGGCGAGGTCAAGGCCGGCGACAAGCTCCCCGTCGTGCTGACGTTCGACCGCTCCGGCGACGACGTCTCCAAGCCGGACACGAGCACGCCGGTCGACCTCACCCAGCTCGGGTCGCTGCTCGGCAGCCTCGGCGCCTGACCGCGGTCCGATGAGCGCCAGACGATGAGCGCCTCATGATGAGCAACGGTGCCGGCGCCGCGGGCCTGACCGCGGGAGCGGACGACGAGGTGGTCGAGCTCTGCCACGAGCTCATCCGGATCGACTCGACCAACCCGACGAGCAGCGAGCGCGCGGCCGCGGAGAAGGTGGCGGAGTGGCTCACCGACGCCGGCCTCACCCCTGAGGTCTACGAGTCCGCGCCCGGCCGCGCCTCGACCGTCGCGCGCTGGGCCGGCGAGGACTCGAGCAAGCCGGCGCTGCTCATCCACGGCCACCTCGACGTCGTACCGGCCGACGCCGCCGACTGGGCAGTCGACCCGTTCAGTGGCGAGGTGCGCGACGGGTGCGTCTGGGGTCGCGGCGCGGTCGACATGAAGGACATGGACGCGATGACCCTCGCGGTCGTCCGCGACTGGGCCCGCCAGGGCCGCCGCCCGCCGCGCGACATCGTCCTCGCGTTCGTCGCCGACGAGGAGGCCGGCGGTGTGTACGGCGCCCGCCATCTGGTCGACAACCACGCCGACCTGTTCGAGGGGTGCAGCGAGGCGATCAGCGAGGTCGGCGGCTTCAGCATCACCGTCGCCGGCCGCCGTCTCTACGCCATCGAGACCGCGGAGAAGGGCATCGCCTGGCTCACCCTCGTCGCGAAGGGCCGGGCCGGGCACGGCTCGATGCTCAACGACGACAACGCGGTGACCGCGCTCGCCGAAGCGGTCGCGCGGGTCGGCCGGCACCAGTGGCCGGTGGAGCTCACGCCGGCGGTCGAGGAGTTCCTCCGCGCCGCGTGCGCGGCGCTCGACATCGCGTTCGATCCCGACGACGTCGACGGCATTCTCGCCAAGCTCGGGCCGGTCGCGAAGATGGTCGGCGCGACGGTCAGGCACACGACCAACCCGACGATGCTCGACGCGGGTTACAAGCACAACGTCATCCCGCAGAGCGCGACGGCGTACATCGACTGCCGGTTCCTGCCCGGCGGCGAGGAGCGGTTCCACGCAACGCTCGCCGAGCTCGTCGGCCCCGACGTGGCGATCGAGATCCTGCACGGCGACGCGGCTTACGAGACGTCGTTCGACGGCCCGCTCGTGGACGCGATGACGGCGGCGCTGCTCGCCGAGGACCCCGACGGCCAGCCGGTTCCGTACTGCCTGTCCGGCGGCACCGATGCCAAGTCGTTCTCCCGGCTCGGGATGCGCTGCTTCGGCTTCTCGCCGCTGCGGCTGCCGGCCGAGCTGGACTTCGCCGGCATGTTCCACGGTGTCGACGAGCGGGTGCCGGTCGAGGGGCTGCGCTTCGGCGCGCGCGTGCTGTCGCGCTTCCTCGCCCTCAGCTAGCGCCGGCTAGACCGACAGGGTCGAGCGCACCCGCAGGATGCGCCGGCGGAGCACGACGCGGCGGCTGCCGTCGGGGTAGAGCCGCAGCCGGTCGAGCTCCCAGTGGCCGTACTCCGCGGCGTCGGTGAGCACCCGCTGCGCGACTTGCCGCGTGGTGCCGCGCGGCAGCCACAGTCGCTGGTACTCGTAATCCGCCATCGGCAATTACGTTACGACGAAAGCAGCCTTGCGAGGCGGGTTCGCCGGGGCCGGGCACCGACGTCCCGCACGCCGCGGGCCACCGCCGCGCCGGCCGCGTGCACGATCGACAAGTGCCGCTGCGCGCGCGTCAGCGCGGTGTAGACGAGCGGCCGCGACAGCATCCCGCTCGCCTCCGGCGGCAGCACCATCACGACGGCGGGCCACTCCGATCCCTGCGCCCGGTGGACCGTCACCGCCCACCCGTGCACTAGATCCGAGACGGCCTTCGGCGGTACGACGACGGGGCCGCCGGCGAAGTCCACCGTCAGCGCGCCCTCGACGATGCCGGTGACGACGCCGACCTCGCCGTTCGCGAAGCCGTCGTCCAGGTGGTTCGCGGTCGCGACGACCCGATCGCCGACGTCGAAGCCCTGGACTGAGCCGGTTCTTGGGCCACTGCCGGGATTGAGCTTCGCTTTGAGCACCGCGTTCAGCGACTGCGTGCCCGCCGGCCCGCGGTGCACCGGCGTCACGACCTGCACGTCACCGGCCGCGATCGACAGTGCCCGCGGGATCGCGTCGGTGACGAGCTGTACGACGCGATACGCGGCCTCCGCCGATGACGACGCACCGACGAGGACGACCTCTTTCGTCGGGTCCTCGATTGCCGGCAAGGTGCCGTTGCGAACCGAGGCACCGAGCCGCGCGATCGACCCACCTTCGGCCTGCCGGTGCAGCGTCGTCAGCTCGACGGCCGGCACGGCGCCGCTGTCGAGGATGTCGCCGAGCACGCGACCCGGCCCGATCGACGGAAGCTGTGCCGGGTCGCCGACGAACAGCACGTGCGTCCCGTCGGCGCACGCGTCGATCAACGCGGCGGCCAGCTCGACGTCGAGCATCGACGTCTCATCGACCACCACGATGTCGGCGTCGAGCGGCCACGACTCGCCGCGCAGGAATTGGCTCTCGTTGTCGTGACCGGTGCCGCGTTGCGCACCGAGGAGCCGGTGCAGGGTCTGCGCGTCATGCCCGGTGAGCTCCTCGAGCCGCTTCGCCGCGCGCCCGGTCGGTGCGGCGAGCGCGACGCGTTTTCCCTTTGCCTTCGCCAATTCCACGACCGCCGCGACGGTCCGGCTCTTGCCGGTCCCGGGTCCGCCGTGCAGCACGCAGACGCCGTGCGACGCGACCGCCTCCACGGCCTCGCGCTGCGCCGGGTCGAGCCCTTCCTCGACCGCCGCGACGTCGCGCGCCGTACCGATCGGTCGAGCGGAAGCGAGCAGCCGCTGCAGCCCTTCGGCGACCGTCTCCTCGGCCATCGCGTAACGCGCCAGCCCGACGACGTCGCCGTCCGCGACGACGGTGCCGTCGTCGATCGCGGCCTCGATCGCCGCCGCCGGATCGGGTACGTCGAGGCCGCCGAGGGCGGCCGCCAGTGTGTCCCGCGACAGCACCGTGTGCCCGTCGCGGGCCGCCCGGTTGAGGGCATAGGCGGTGAACGCGCGGCCACGCCGCGGGTCGTCCTTCGCCGGCCGTTCGGTCAAGGTCCGCAACGCGAACGCGTCGACCTGCCGCGGCTCGACCATGCCGGTGTCGAGCAGCCGCCACGGGTCGCGGGCGAACGCCGCGGCCGCGCCGCTGCCGAGCGCGTCGACCACCGGACCGGCGGCGCGTACGGGCAGCCCGGCGGCGTGCAGCATCTCGGCGACGGCGTAGCGCGGTTGCGCGTCGACGAATGCCTTCGCGAGCTTCTCCGCCTTCCGGTTCGCGATGCCGTCGACCGTCAGCAGCGCAGTCGTCGTCACGTCGTCGGGGGAGTTGATGCCGGCTGCGGGCAGCTTCTCGGCGGTGGCTCGCCCGAGCCCGGGCCACAACCCGGCCGCGCAGAACGCCGCGAACACCGACTCCGCCACGCCGCCGACCCTAAGGCTGCGGTCCGTGATCATGGCGTTGTGCGGCTGCGAACGCCATGATCACGCCGAAAATCGCTGCGAACGCCATGATCACGCCGACGGGAAGCAGACGAGCGTCCACGGCTTCTCGTCGACTCTCGTCAGGAGGACGACGGCTTGGCGGGTGCCGGCGAGTTTCAGCCGGCGTCTTAGGTCCTCTACGTCGCCGGCCAGTCCTCGGCGGCGGAAGTCGACGGCTCCTACGTCGAGCCGGCGCAGCTCCGCCGCGAGCGGCTTCAACCCAAACGGCAGGCTCGCGGCGACTTCCAACACTCGTCCGTACGGCGTCGCCGTCGGTTCGTCCATGCACAAGAAGGCGATTCGCTTGTCGATCTGCCACGCGCCGCCGAGCAGTACGGCGAGATCCGC
>Ga0157369_10001740_pt1 | contig 26433 bp, 25 predicted proteins | sample C25metaG_FD_113461 | JGI IMG/M metagenome (GOLD analysis project Ga0157369, IMG submission 113461) | Corn rhizosphere microbial communities from Kellogg Biological Station, Michigan, USA - C2-5 metaG | ecosystem: Host-associated > Plants > Roots > Rhizosphere > Soil | place: USA: Michigan... | reverse complement strand
CCATAACACCATCCGCCAGCTTTGCCGCCGCCGCCCAGCGTTCCTCGGCTGCGTCGTTCCGCATAGAACTCCATTGTTTTGTCTGCAAGCGTCGCTCATCACACTAGTGGGGCTCATCCCGTCCAGGAAGGGATGGGGAACTATCGCTATGCCGCATTGCCGCTCCGGTCGGGGAACTTTCACCGGACGCTGACGCTAACGCATGGCTATCGGCGATTTTATAAGCGCGATGACCTCCTGTACCCGCTTCTTCAGCTCTGGCGGCTATCCGTTTTCCGAACTCCGCGTCGCGATTTTCGGGATCACGAGCGTGCTCGGCTGCTACATACCGAGCCGACTGGCCGCCTCCCCCGCGAGCCGTCTTGCCTCTCACGCCCTCGAGCAATCTCGGCCTTCTCGCAACGCGCATCCTGGGTGACCTGCAGAGACGACTGCGCTCTGCCTAAAGGGGGCCTCGATATGCACCTGCAGAACCAGTCGCTGGCAGACACCAGCGGGAACAGTTCTCCTCACTCCGGCCTACCTCGTGGGCCGCTCTTGGACCAAGCGAGGGCTGCTGGGATGCAGCGAGCGTTCACGGTTATGAGAAAGGATATAACCGGATACCGCGACGGTGCCCTCCCATCGTCATTCGATTCAGATGAGGTTCCTGTCATGCTGCCCCTGAGTATTCCCAGTCCCCCGCCTGCCTGGGCGCAGTTCTCGCTGGGACCGGTCACGATCCACGCCTACGCGCTGTGTATCCTGGCCGGAATCATTGCGGCCGTGATCATCACGCAGCGGCGCCTCAGCAGGCGTGGCGCCGAATCAGGGATTGTGCTGGACATCATCCTGTGGGCCGTCCCACTCGGGATCGTCGCAGCGCGTTTCTACCACGTGTTCACCCACATGGGCGATTACTTCTTCCCCGGGGCGAACCTTTGGAATATCTTCGCGATCTGGGATGGCGGCAACGCACTTTACGGTTCCCTCCTCGGCGGTGCCGTCGGCGCCTATATCGGCTGCCGGCGGTCCGGCATCCGCTTCTGGTCCTTCGCGGATGCCGTCGCACCGGCCATGCTGGTTGCGCAGTCGCTCGGTCGGTTCGGAAACTACTTCAACCACGAACTCTTCGGACTGCCCACAACCCTTCCTTGGGGGCTGCAGATCGAATCCACGAATCCGAAGTTCCCCACCGGGCTCCCCGTCGACACCCTGTTCCACCCCCTCTTCCTGTATGAGATCATCTGGAACCTCATTGGGGTCGCGATCATTCTGTACGGTGAGCGTCTCTTCAGGCTGCAATGGGGCAAGTCGTTCGCCGTGTACCTCATCTGGTACGGGCTGGGTCGGAGCTGGTTGGAAGCGATCCGCATCGATCCCACCAGCGACGGCATGTTGGGTATCCCGGCGAACGTCTGGGCCTCCTTCGTTGCGATCGCCCTCGGGATCGTGCTCTTCACGGTGCAGACTCGGCGGCACGCTGACCCCGAACCGTCCGTCTACCGGGACGGGTGGGTACCCAGGAGTAAACCTTCGTCCACCGACCGGACGGAAGTACCCCGTCCGGGTTCAGGGGCCGCAGCGGACGCGACGGATACAACGGACGGCCCACCGCTGACAGCTCACAAGGCGTCCCGTGACACCGGCACCTGACGGGTGAGCGAGCGTGGACTGGTACGCCGGTGCGCCGGCCGAGAACTCAGCGGTGACACGGCGAGTGATTCCAGCTACCCCGTCGTGGTTGCTGCGTCTGGTCGTTGTGACGGCTCTGGTGGGTGTGGGGGCGGGCCTTAGCGGGTTGGTCGTGGCAGCACTCCTGCATCTGATCCAGCATTTCGCCTACGGATATTCCGCCGGTACGTTTCTGGACGGGCTTCTGCAAGCCCCGCCGTGGACGAGGGTCTTGGCGTTGAGCTGTGCGGGTGTGCTCGGCGGCGCGGGCTGGTGGGCGCTACGCCGGTGGGGGCGGCCATTCGTGTCCGTGGAACACAGCGTCGCCGGAGAACGGATGCCGACGCTGGTGACCGTGGTCAATGCGGCGCTTCAAATCGTCATCGTGGGGCTCGGGGCGTCCATCGGGCGTGAAGCGGCACCGCGAGAACTCGGAGCACTGACCGCCGGCTGGTTGAGCGAACGAGTCGGAGTGAGTACACGGGAGCGTCGAATCCTCGTCGCATGCGGAGCCGGCGCAGGACTCGCGGCGGTGTACAACGTTCCCCTGGGCGGAGCCGTTTTCGCGGTCGCGATCCTCCTGGCGGAGGTGAGCTTCGCCACCGTTCTGCCCGCGTTGGCGACATCGGCGATCGCCACTCTCGTTGCACGTCTGGTCGTTCCGACCACTCCGCTCTACACCGTGCCCGCGTTCACCCTGTCACCGTCGTTGATGGCCTGGTCGGTTCTGATCGGCCCGGTCATCGGCTTTGCTGCCATCGGGTTCACGCGTCTGGCACAGCTGGCTCATGACAAGCGGCCCCGGTCATGGGGAATCCTGATTCTCATGCCGGTGACCTTCGCCGCCGTGGGTTTGCTCGGGGTGGCCTTTCCCGCAATCTTGGGCAACGGCCGGGCTCTGGGCCAAATCGCATTCGACGCCGCAATACCCCTGGGACTGATGACGGTCTTGCTCGTATCGAAAGTGGTGGCGACGATCGGAACAATCGGCAGTGGGGCGGCCGGTGGGACGCTCACCCCGTCACTGGCCGTCGGCGCCGCCTTTGGTGCTCTGACCGGCGGGCTATGGACGCTGGTCTGGCCGGGCATGCCGCCTGGTGCCAGCGCACTGATCGGGGCGGCCGCGTTCCTCGCTTCCTCGATGCGCGCACCCGTGACCGCCCTGATCCTGGTTCTCGAGTTCACCAGCGCGGGCACCGCCATGCTGGTTCCGATGATGCTGGCCATCGGCGGGTCGGTCGCGGTGAGCTACGTACTCGGACGTCGCCGCCTCACCGGAGTGGACTAAGCCTCGAGCAGCGCCCCGACGCCCTTGCGCCGATACCCCCCGGGGTATAAACTGGGGACATGGCAATCATCGATCTGACAGAGCAAACGTTCCCCGATACTCTTTCTTCCCACGAGATCGTTCTCGTGGACTTCTGGGCGGGCTGGTGTGGGCCGTGCCGCATGTTCGCGCCAACCTATGCTGCAGCTGCGCAGAAGCACCCTGACATCGCTTTCGGCAAGGTGGACACGGAGACTGAGCAAGAGCTCTCCGTCGCGGCCGGAATCTCATCCATCCCGACCCTGATGGCGTTCCGCGACGGCATCCTCGTTTTCTCCCAGCCGGGCGCTTTGCCCGCCCCGGCGTTGGAACAGGTCATCACGGCGGTGCGAGCCCTCGACATGGATGACGTCCGGGCGCGTCTGGCTGAGCACGAAGAGGCGAACGCCCGCTGATCAGGGCACCGGCGGCGTCCCACGTCGCCGCCCCGGCAACCGGGTGCACTAACACCTCTATTTGAAAGGCACAATCATGCAGGTTTCCGTCATCGAGACCCCGCAGCTCGGGGATCGCAGCTACCTCATCCACGATGGCGCCGTAGCGCTCGTCATCGACCCGCAACGGGATACTGATCGTGTTGTGGCAGCGGCCGCCGATGCCGGCGTCCGGATCACCCACGTTGCCGAAACTCATGTGCACAACGACTACGTCACCGGCGGTCTCGGACTGGCTGCGGAGACCGGGGCAGCGTACCTCGTGAACGCCGCCGACACAGTGCAGTTCGAGCGCCAGCGGATCACCGACGGAGAGGTAATCCTGGTCGGTGCGTTGAGTGTGAAGGCGGTCGCGACCCCCGGACACACTCATACCCATCTCTCATACATCGTCACGCACGATGGGGAGCAGGCCGTGTTCTCGGGCGGGAGCCTGTTGTACGGGTCGGTGGGTCGCACGGACCTGGTCCACGCCGACGACACCGTGAAGCTCACCCATGACCAGTACGCGTCCGTGCGTCGTCTGGTCAACGAGGCCGAAACGGAGGCCCCGCTCTACCCGACCCACGGGTTCGGGTCGTTCTGTTCGTCCGGGCCCGCCAGCGGCGCGAGCGCTTCCACGATCGGCGAGCAGCTCGACTCGAACCATGCCCTCACCGATCCGGATGAGGAGCACTTCGTGCGTGAGTTGATTGCGAACCTCACAGCTTACCCGTCGTATTACGCACACATGTCCCCGTCGAACGCTGCGGGGCCGGGGCCGGCTGACCTGGCGGTGCCGGAGTCCCTTGACGCGGCAGAGCTCAGCCGAAGGCTCGCGGAGGGCGAGTGGGTGGTCGACCTGCGTCACCGGGTTGCGTTCGCGAGCAGTCACCTGCAGGGGACGGTGAGTTTCGAGTACGGTGACGGGTCCTCATTCACCACGTTCCTCGGCTGGGTGCTTCCCTGGAATGACCAGTTGACCCTGGTCGGGTCCCGCGAGGACGTCGAGAATGCCATCCGGGATTTGTCCCGCATCGGCATCGATTCCCCGGCTGCTGCCCTCGGCACCGACCCTGCACAGTTGGCCCCGGACGTTCCCGTCACCTCGTATCCCCAAGTGGGTTGGGAAGAGATGCTGGCAACCCGACCGGAGGATGAGAAGGTGCTCGATGTCCGCCGGGTCGATGAGTACAACGCCTCACATGTTCCGGGAGCGGTCAACGTTCCGCTCCACGAGCTCCTCGGTCGCCTCGGCGAAGTCCCCGCTGGTCGGCTCTGGATCCACTGCGGGTCCGGGTACCGCGCCGGAGTCGCCGCCAGCCTCCTCGAACGTGCCGGCCGCGATGTGGTGCACATCAACGCGATGTTCGGCGACGCCGAGGCTTCCGGCGTCGAACTCGTCCACGGCTGAGGTGCTGTCCCTAGCTGTGGACGAGACCAGCCCGCCACGTGATGCTCCGCGCGGCCGGCTGTGGGTCCCCTCGGCCATCGCGATGCTGCACGTGCTGGGCGGGGGCGTCCTCCTGGGGGCCGTGCTGCCCGCACAACTGGCGGCAGGAGAAAGCCCAGGGCCGCTGCTTGCGCTGTCGTTCGGGGCGTACGCGCTCGGGATCCGTCACGCCTTCGACGCCGATCATGTCGCCGCCATCGACAACGCCACCAGGCAGTTGGTCGCCCGGGGTCGTCACGCGTCCACGACCGGTTTCTGGTTCGCGCTCGGCCACTCCACCGTCGTCCTCCTCGCTGTGGTGTTCATCGCCGGCGGAGCCAGCACCTTCAGCAGTGCGCTCACGGATGGCGGTTCTGCCCTCCGTGAGGGTGCCGCGCTGTGGGGAGGAAGCGTCTCCGGGGTGTTTCTGCTGGCCACCGGCATCCTGAACCTGCCCGCCCTGGCCGCACTCAGCGCCACCCGTCGCCGTCTGCGGTCGGGAAAATCCGTGGCCAACCAGGAAGACATCGCCGCAGCCCTCGACCGACGGGGTGTATTGTTCCAGCTTCTGCGGCCAATGACACAGCTCGTCGGGCGGCCCTCGCGGATGTACCCGGTGGGATTCCTGTTCGGGCTCGGCCTCGACACTGCAGCGTCCATCGGCCTGTTCGCCCTCGCCGGGACGTTCACCGACGCGCTGCCCTGGTACGCCGTCTTGGTGCTTCCCCTCCTGTTCACCGCAGGGATGACCCTGTTCGACACCCTCGACGGTGTGCTCGTAACCCGCGTGTACCGGTGGGCATCCTCCAACCCGCTCAGATCCCTTGACCACAACATTGTCACGACGGCGGTGTCGGTCGGCCTGGCATTCGTTGTCGGAACAACCGGGCTCGTCTCAGTGCTGGCTCAACTTCTCGGCCCAGGATTCCCACTCGCCCAGACGCTTGTGTCGCTCGATCTGAACAGCCTCGGGCTCGGCGCCGTTGTCTTCTTCGCACTCGTCTGGGCGTCGACAGCGGTCCTGAGAAGAAAGCGCGACGCGGCAGCGGCTGCCGGGTCTCTCCTGTAGCGCTCTACTCCCGTACCGCTCGACCCGTCTGGTGCCCCTGTCTCTCCCTCCGAAAGAAGTTGATGTCCTCACTGATTGCGATCCCGCTCGGGCTCCTCATCGGCGCCATCCTGGGTTTGGTCGGGGCGGGCGGTTCCATCATCGCCGTCCCGGCGCTGGTCTACGGGGTGGGACTGAGCCCGAAAGAGGCCATTCCCGCCTCCCTGATCATTGTCGGCTTAGCGGCCCTATCGGCCGTCATCCCCCGCATCCGGCGAAGCATCGACTGGACAACAGCCGCCATTGTCGGCGCCGCCGGGATCCCCGCCGCCTGGGCCGGAGCGGCCGTGAACCGCCTGCTGGACCCGAACGTGCTCCTGCTGGCCTTCGCCGGGCTCATGATCCTCTCCGCAGTGCGCATGCTCACCAGCCCCACACCCGGCAGGTCGGCCGATCGTGCTGACCGGAACATGCGGGCCCACCTGCCCAAAGCGCTCCTGGTCGGCCTGGTGGTCGGATTCCTGACCGGGCTCCTCGGAATCGGCGGCGGGTTCATCATCACCCCCGCACTCGCCCTACTGCTCGGACTGCGAATGAGCGTCGCGGTCGGCACCTCGCTCGTGATCATCGTGATCAACTCTGCCGCCGGGTTCACCGCACACCTCCACGACGCGACGCTGAACTGGCCGCTCGTACTGCTCTTCTCCGCAGCCGCGATCATCGGATCCCTCATCGCCGCGCGCTTCGCCACACGCCTGCCCGACCGGACCGTCAAAATCACCTTCGCGGCGCTGATCCTTCTCGTCGCCGCATTCGTGCTGATCAGAAGCACCGCAGCCCTCATCACAGGGGGCATCTGACCGCGCCTCCGCACGACGTGAGTCAGTGTCGGGCGGCGGGTTTCCTAGGAGTTCTGTACCGCCGACAACACAGCATCCAACAACTCGGACGCCTCCGCCGCAACGGCGGCGATCTCGGGAACGTCACTGAGCTGCACCATCGTCTGCGGATCTATCGCCTGCACGGTCGTCACTTCGGCATCCCCGCCGCGGCGAACGACGACGTTGCACGGAAGAAGCGCCCCGATATTCGGGTCCGCCGCCAACGCACGCTCCGCCAATCGGGGGTTACAGGCACCGAGGATCACATAATCGCCCACAGCATCCGCGCTGTCAGCACCCAGCTTCTTCAGGAACGTGTCCCGAACGTCGATCTCGGTCAGAACCCCGAACCCTTGCTCAGCCAGGCTCGCCCGCGTCCGGGCAACCGCGTCCTCGAATCCCACACTCACGGTCACAGTATTCGTATAAGGCACCAGCTACTCCTATTCCTCGGTGACGAGACGCGGTACCGCCCCACCTACTCTCTTCAGTGTCCTCCGGGTACGACATCGCGGAAGACGAAAAACGCCGCTGCCACAACGGAATCGCTGCGCAGCGGCGTTTATCTGGCACACATCAGGCCAAGCGGAGCGTCAACGCCCGAACAGGCGCGAGAAGAAAGAGCCCGACGACGACGGCTCCTTGACGTGCCCCTGGCACTGCTGGCTCTTGGGAACGTTCCGCATGACCTGATCAACGTGCTGGCCACAGCCCGCCCAGGTCGTCTTGCCACACCTACGGCAGGTAACAGCACTGCACATGAAACTTCCTTCCAACGGTGATTTGAACTCGACACAACTATACCCCCCGGGGTAATATGGAGCAAGCCGCCTCACAGAGCACGGCCTGTTACCGCCCGCACCAAGGGCGCCGCCACGTGTCGTGGGCAGGACGAATCACGAGAAGGAGAACTCATGCGACAAGTCACAGTCACAGAACTAGCCACCACACCCGACGCGGTTGTCATCGACGTTCGGGAGCCGGATGAGTATGCCAGCGGGCATGTGCCTGGAGCCATCAATATCCCGCTGGGCCAGGTCAGGTCTCGCCTGTCGGAAGTGCCGTTGGCGCCCGAGGTGCACCTCATCTGCCAGTCCGGCAGACGCAGCGCCCAGGCTACGGAAGTGCTCCGTTCGGAAGGAGTGCAGGCCGTCAACGTCGACGGCGGAACCACAGCATGGATACAAGCCGGATTGCGCACCGAGGGTCAGCACCGATGAGCACGCGAGATCGTTAGACACACAACCAGCCGTCACACGGCTCCGACCGGTATTCTCAATCCGGCGGAGCGGTGAACAAGCTGGCCATCGCACCGCCACACAGCGCGGGTCTAGAAACGGAAATAAGCCCATGAGCACAACCAGCACTACAACTCACACCCCGATCGAGCAGTCTGCGGCGGAAACGAAGAAGATCCTCAATCGCCTTCGCCGCGCTCAGGGACAACTCGGCGCCGTCATCACCGCCGTCGAAAACGGCGGTGACTGCCGCTCCGTCGTCACGCAACTCGCCGCCGTCTCCAGCGCCCTCGACCGGGCCGGCTTCACCATCGTCTCTTCAGCCATGCGCCAATGCATCACCACACCCGACGATCCCGACAACAAGCTCACCGTCGACGAGCTCGAAAAACTCTTCCTCACCCTGGCTTAGGAAGCACAAGGCCCGATGAAGCACCTCCTCATCCATGCCCACGGGAACACCCCGGAGCTTCTCGCGGCAGCCCTGCGTTCCGCCCGTAACACCAACGTCGCCCTCGGGCCCGACGCCGACATCCACGTCGTCGCCCAAGGGCCCCTCGTGCGCCTACTCATCGGGGGCAGCCCACTATCGGCTGACATCGCGGAAACGCTCGAGAATGCCAATATCCACCTCCAAGCATGCGAGAACAGCATGAACGGTGCCGGGGTGACCACGACGGAACTTCTCCAGAGAGTCAGTACGGTCCCATCCGCCGTGGCTTACCTGGCAGAGCGACAGTGGGATGGATGGGCGTACATCTCCATCTAGCCGATGGCCAGGGCGAAGACGGCGAAGAAGGCGTCGGCGCCAGACGAGCCATTCTCAATGCTCAGGCAGCCTTCCCTAGTCGCCATATACCCCCGCCCGTATTATGCTGACCTTATGGCGAGCACATCAACGAGTCTTCATTCGGGTCGCAAACGCGTGTGGCTACGATCCTGGGCGACGTCACGCTGGGTGTTTCTTTCGGGCGCTTTCATCATTGCAATGGCGGTGCTCCTCGCGACGACGCGTGCCTGGCCTTTCGCCGCTGAGCCCGTCGCCAGCTGGTGGGTGACTCCCGCTGTCGTTCTCCTCAGCGCATCCTTCGCTTTCGGGGCGGCGTCTCTCGCTGGCGCTCGGGGCTCCCGAGCTGCCACGGTGTGTGATCTGCGTCCCGTACTCGCCGCTGGCATCGCTGGCTACATAGCGGTTCTTCCACCAGGGAGTGGGACAGCGGCCACAGAGCTCCTTGCCAGCCTTGGATCATGGGGACTCAGCGTTGGCCAGCCGCTTCTAGCCCTCGTGGGCATCCTCGCGCCAGTCTTGACCGTTCGTGATCGATTTGATGCTGAGATGTTCGAGCCCGAGGAGGGGGAGACATGCGCAACCTGCACACCGCTTCCGTCTATGGGAAGCCACTCTCTGACCTCATCCACTTCTCCACGGAACGAGTACGACCGCCGACGGTAAGATCGTCGCTCCTGAGTCCCTTGCCGCTCGTTTCCGCCTCAGCGTGCGTGTCAACGAGGAGGTCATTTGGATCGATCGCGAGGCGAAGACGGTGCAGGTGAGCCACGTGCTCGACGGCACGACCACTACGGAAAGATACGACGTTCTAATCCTTACCGCCGGTGCGATATCGGGTCCCCTCCTTCCCTGCGGCGGCGTTCCAGTGCGCACCCTTCGCACCGTCGATGACGTCGATGCCATTACGTCCGTGCTTGACGACCTCGGACCGACGCGCGCGTGGTCGTCGGAGCGGGATTCATCGACCTCGAAGCCGTCGAGAACCTTGTCCGCCGTGGAATTTTCGGAGTTATCCCGTGGAACGTCTACCTGGTACCGCCACCTAGCAGCACCTCTGACCGGGCCTTTTTCAATTCTCCGAATCACCCGCAGTTGAACGGTTTAGAACCAGACTGAATCACGGATGCGCGACTAGCCTGAGCGCATGACGAACCTCGACATCGATCCGCAGGAGATCGTGTGCGCCGAGAATGGCGATGCGGTGGGGGTCGAGCTGCTGGCACCGCGTGCCGTGCCGCTTGGCGGGCCACGAGCGATGACGGTGCGACGCACCCTGCCCCAGCGGCAGCGGAGCCTGATCGGGTCGTGGTGCTTCCTCGACCACTACGGTCCCGATCCGATCGCGGGCTCCGGCGGAATGCGGGTCGCCCGGCACCCCCATACCGGCCTCGCGACCGTGAGCCTGCTCTTCACCGGCGGCATCGCCCACCGGGACTCCACGGGAACCGAAGCGCTCGTGCGCCCGGGCGAGGTCAACCTCATGATCGCCGGGCACGGCATCTCCCACCAGGAGTTCTCGACCACCGGCACGACGCTCCTGCACGGCGTGCAGCTCTGGTACGCGTTGCCCGACGCCACCCGCGACATCCCGCCGGCGTTCGAGCACTACGCACCGGAGCCGGTCGTTAGCGACGGCGCCACGGTGAAGGTCTTCCTCGGTTCCCTCGCCGGGTCCACCTCCCCCGTCGAGACCTGGACGCCGCCGCTCGTGGCTGCCGAGGTGAACCTCGAGGCAGGAGCCCGGCTCAGCCTAGAGCTGAACCCGGGCTTCGAGTACGGCGTTCTGCTGGACACCGGCGACCTGACCGTCAACGCATCCGCTGTACCGCTCGACCACCTCGCCTACCTGCCCCTCGGGCAGCGTTCCGTGTCGTTGGAAGCCGGCGCCGCCCCGGTGCGACTGATTCTCATCGGCGGCGAACCGTTGGGTGAGCAGATCGTCATGTGGTGGAATTTCGTCGGGCGCACCCACGAGGAGATCGTGGCCTACCGCGCAGCGTGGCAGGCGGAGATCGGACTGGATGCGTCCACGGCGCCCGATGACGTCACCGAGCCCAACGGGTTGCGGCACGAGCGGTTCGGCCCCTACCCGCCCGGCCAGCCGTCGCCGCTCCCGGCCCCGCTCATGCCAAACGCGCGCCTGCGCCCGCGCGGCTGAGGGTGCCGTTCACAACAGGAGGGAACGCACTATGAGGATCACCGTGCTCGGTGGAACCGGGTATGCCGGAAGCCACGTGGTGGCGGAGGCCGTGAAGCGGGGCCACGAAGTGACCTCCTACAGTCGCAATGCGCCGGACACTCCGGTCGCCGGTGTCACGTACCGAACGGCCTCCGTGCTCGACGACGGCGTTCTCGTCGAGGCGGTACAGCGAACGGACGCGGTGGTCGAGACCTTGTCGCCCCGGGGCGAGCTGGCCGGCAAGCTCGAAGGCGTCGTCGCCCGGCTCATCGAGCTGACGATGGCAGCGGATGTGCGCCTCGGCGTTCTTGGCGGCGCCTCCTCGCTGCGCGTCTCCGCTGGCGGTCCGCGGCTGATCGATGTGCAGCCGCCGTCCGCTGAGATCGCCGACGAGGTCAACACGGGCATCGCCCTCCTGGAGGCGCTGCAGGCCGCCCCCGAGAAGCTGGACTGGTTCTACGTCAGTCCGGCGGCGAGCTTCGGCGCCTGGGTGCCAGGCGAAGCCAAGGGCCACTACCGGCTGAGCGACGACGTGCTCCTCGTCGATGGGAACGGCGACTCGAACATCTCCGGCGCCGACCTGGCCAAGGCCATCGTCGACGAGATCGAGCAGCCCGTCCACCACCGCCGGCGCTTCCACGTCGCGTACTGACCCGCCCACTCCCAGGAGCATTCGTGGAGACACAGCCGAACATCACCATCCGAAGCAATCCGCGCCGTCACCGCTACGACCTGCTGGACGGCGAGACAGTGATCGGCCGGGCGCACTGGGTGCCGTACGACTCCCCGGGCGGCGAGCAACGCATCTTCTTTCACACCGTCGTCGACGACGACTATTCCGGCCAAGGGTTGGCCTCCCGGCTGGCCCGCTTCGCCCTGGACGACACCATCGAGGCGGGGGTGCCCATCGTTCCGGTCTGCCCCTACATCGCGAGCTGGCTGCAGAAGCATCCCGACTACCAGGCGCATGCCGTGCCGGTGCTTCCGGAGCACCTCGCCGCCGTGCCGGGAACCAGGTAGGGCAGCACCGCGAGGTCACTGCCTCGCGGGCGCCGGTTCACGCTGGGCCGGGGGAACTCCGGTGAGGATCCAGCCGTGCGGGGCGCGCGTGAGCAGCAGGCCGACCCCCCAGGTCACGCACACGGTGAGCACGAACGCGGCGGGCTTCGGCAGCCCGAGCGCATGCATCGCGGTCAGCACAAGAACGTGCAGGAAGAGGACCGTCAGCGATGCGCGGGCGAGCGGTGTCACGACCCGGCCCCACGCGGCCGGCACGCCCGCAAGCAGACCTTCGGCGAGAAGGATCAGGCCGGCTGAGATCGCCACCGCGACGATCGCGCTGAGCACCGGGGTCCCCAGATCCAGCTGCTTCACGTCCACCGGGTCGGACGCGCCGAGCGCCACGCTCGTGAACGAAACAGCCAGCAGCAGCACGCCCGTCCGCACCGGATGAGACGGTCGGAGCCGCCGCAGGGTGACACCGGCGACGATGAACAGCACTCCGGGGGGTGCGAGCCCCAGGCCGAGCGGGAGATATCGCGCACCCTGTCCCGGGACGTAGACCGCGGCAACGCACAGTGCCAGTGCGATGACCCATTGCACTGGCAGCGGAAATCGCGCGATGAGTGCGTAGATCACCGAAGCGAAGTAGAGCACGGGAACGAACCAGATCGCCCAGAACGGGCGACCGGTCGCAAACTGGCCGCCCCAGAGAATCTCCAGCGGCCGGGTGGGGTCGACGCCGCCGCGCGTGGACTCGATGCTGAGAGCGACCGCAGCGAGGATCAGGAGCCACGCCGCGTAGGGAATCAGCAGCGACTTCGCGCGCCGGGCAGCCACCTGCCCCAGCGGTCGCCCGGCTTTCCAGAGGTAACCGGAGAGCACGAAGAACACCGGCACGTGCCAGCTGTACAGATAGGGACGCGCCGGGCTGTTCCCCCACACGTGACCGGCCACGATGGCCAGCATCGCCACAACGCGCACGGCATCGAGAGGAACCGAGCGCAGGACGGGCGATTGCGGTGCGGCCGGCCTCTGCATGTTCATCACACCCACTCTTGCCCGGGCTACCGGTTCCGGCAACGGCCAGGCGAGTTACCGCAGAGGGATGCCGCAGGGATGTGGGCGGCCGGACGCCCGTGTACATTACGTACCATGTCCGATGAACCCGAAACAAAGGACGTTCCCCGCGAGCCCGCGGTCGCGCCGCCGCCGCGCCCGCAGATGTCCGACCTGACACCCGCGCCGGTCCCCCCGAAGATCGTCCCGGCCGGGCCGGTGAAACTCGCCTCCTACCTATGGATCGCCAGTTTCGTCGCCGGCCTGATGGCCATCCTCGTGGTCTTCCTCGGTCGTGACGAGCAGCTGAAGCGCCTTGGCGACGTGCTCACCGGCATGCGCCCCAATGAGGACCAGGCGACGCTCGACGCCGTGGCGGACGTCGTGCTCTGGGGCAGCCTCCTCGCGCTCGTGGCGGTCATCGTCGTCGAAGGCATCCTGCTGGCGGTGATGATGCGCCGGCACGGCGCCGTCCGCTGGGTGATGCTGGTCGTGCTCCTCATCCAGGTCGTGGTCACCGTGCTCGCGGACGCCCTCGTGGTGACGCCGGGCACTGACGGCTGGGGCGTGCACGCGCTCCTGCTCGCCCAGCTCGTGCTAGCCGGTGCGGCGCTGGTGGTCAGTACCCTGCCCGGCGCCGGGCGCTGGCTGCGGGTGGGGCGCGAGCGCCGCAGGCTCCCGGCCTGATCCTGCGCCGGCTGACGTGGCTCCCCCGGCCCCGGCGACGAGGGCCTCGCAGCTGCGGATGACGACCCGGCAGATTTCGGTCGTCGCACGATCGGTCATGGGACTCTCCGCGAGCATCCGCCAGCGACGGATGGCGTCGAGGGCTGCCGCGCGGATCTCGTCGGGACGGGAGGCGGCGGGCAGGCCGAGTCGCTGAGAAGCACCGGTGCCGCTGCCGCCGATGAGCCGCTCGACTTCAACGCGTCGCTCCGCCGTGAACGGAAGCCCTTCGCGGCGAGCCTCCGCGAGAAGGGCCAGCTCACGGATCTCGTGGGCACCGGCGTTGATCCGTTCCAGCGACTCCCGCAGCCCCTTCACGCCGTCCCTCGGTCGCTCCCGGACGAGCCGCTCCACCGCGGCCAACGCCGCCCGGGCCTTCAGCTGCTCGGCGCGAGCCTGGAACTGCCCTCCGACAAGCTCCAGCAGCTCCTCCAGGCCGCTCCGCCGTGCGAGCTCCTGCGCCAGCCGGGTGGGCTCCCGGGCGCCGCCGCGGATGACACCCATGGCCAGCCGGATGCCGAACAGCCCGAACCGCTCCAGCAGGTCGGCGCGCACCTCCGGCGACACCGTGAGTTCGGGCGTGGGCCGGGTGAACCGGCCGACCGAGAGCAGCAGCCGCTCCCGACTGGGCCGGTCGAGGCGGGCAAGCTCGAGGAGCGCCGCGTACTCCGACTGCCGGAGCGTGCGCGCCGTCTGGGCGAGCAGCCCCGCAATGGGCACCACGTCGAGGGCAAGGCCGCGCAGGGTTTCGTCCTGTCGGTATCGCTCGGCGATGTTCCGCGCGGAGAGCAGCGACTCCACCCGGCCACCGCCGATCTCGTCGGCCCGCGACAGCACCGCGAGAGCGTTGACCGTGCCCGACGCGCCGGCCGTCGTGTCGTGGAACGCCTCAAGGAAATTGAGGTCGGTCGCGTGCAAATGCCGCAGCAGGTACACAATGGCATCCGCCTCCGAGGGGGCGTTCTCGGGGGTGAGGAAGTCGGTCGAGCGCAGCGACACGTCAGCCGAGAGGGAGCCGATCCCGGGGGTGTCGATCAGGGTGAGGTCACGCAGGCGGCGGGCCGGCCAGTCGACCACAATGCGCTGCACGTCCTCAGCAGGGCGTGCTCCCAGGTCGAAGTGCAACCGGCCGTCGGTGCGGTGGATGGGAAGCGGGTAGGGCCTCCCCTCCCGAGGGTGCACGGTGACCCGGGGGGTGTCGGCGTAGCGGTACCAGGTCACCACCCGGGTGCACTCCCCCGCATCGGTCGGCGCGATCTCCTCCCCGATGATGGCGTTCAGCAACGTCGATTTGCCGGCCTTGACCATGCCGGCCACGGCCACACGCAGCGGCTCATCGAGACGCGCGGCGTACTCGTCCAGCATCCCGCTGGCGACATCATCGCCCTGGTAGACCTCACGGGCCTCGGCCAGCAGCTCCCGAACGCCCCCGTCCGCAGCGCCGCTCACGCCGGTTCCGCAACCGCCGTCTGCGGCACCAGAGCCTGGGCCTGCGCGCGAACCACGTCGATCTGCTTCAGCTCTGCTTTGATCTCACGGATGCGCTTCTCGCGCTCCAGAGAGAACGTCGTCGCCGCACGCTGTGCGGCCAGCACCGAGTCGCCCAGGGACCGGTGGTGCTCGTCGGCGATCTCGGTGAAGTGATCCCGGGTGGCGCGTTGCACCAGACGCAGGCGGTCCTTCAGCTGCTTGCCGACTTGGAAGATGACGTCGTCGATCTGCCGCCGCACCAGCGCCTTCGCCTCCGCCTGCCGTCGCTTCAGCCGGTTCTCCTTGTCGTCGCGATACACCTTGCTTCCGATCAGAACACCGGCAGCGATCGAGAACGGATTGATCAGCGACATCCCGATGATGCCGGTGAGGAGTCCGAACATCAGCACGCCACCGTAGGAGCCGCGCATGCCGATCAGCACCTTCTGGATCACGCTGATCTGGCCGGAGTCGAGCGTGCTCATCTGCTCGACCGGGTCAAGCACTTTCTCCGTGTCATCGACGTGCAGAACGGGCAGCGGAACCTGATCCTGCGCGAAGTGTTCCGCGACGCGGGTGGAGAGCCACTGCGCGCGTTCATTCGTCCAGACGAAGGTGTCGGAGACGGCGGCCGAGACCCGCTGCTCGAGCCACGCCGCCAGCTGGTCCCACAGCGGCCCCGGGTCTCCGCCGTCGATGGCCTGCTCCGCCTCGCGCTGGATGCTGCGCAGCCGGTCACGCAGGTCGTGCTCCATGTCTGCGATCAGGTCGGTCATGCCGTCACCGAGCGTCGTCTGCCAGCGGGCGGAGCGCTTCCGCAGCTCGTCGGCGCGTCCCTTCGCCGCCTCGAGGTCGGCGATCTTCTGCGGCGTCCCCTGCGGGTCCTCGAGCGCGGCGAGTTCCGACTCCAGCGAGAGCCGCAAGTGCTCGGTCGCCGACAGCAGATCCTGCGCCACCGACCGCTTCTGCAAGCGGTCAGCCCGGCCCGCGATCTCCGTGCGGAGGTAGGAGACCAAGGCGGGGAACCCGGACTCGGCGTTCAGCTCGGCGTCCTCCAGTCGCGCCGCGTGCAGGCGCAGGTCGGAGGAGACCGGAAAGAGCGGTATGTCGGGCCGCACCCGATCGAGGTGAGCCCGATCGAGCTCGGCAATCTGCTCGTATGCGGGGTACAGGTCGGTCTTCGACAGCACGCACGCAACATTGGGGCACACGCGCAGCGCCTGCCGCAGAAATCGTATCTCCGGTTCCGTGTACTCCTGCGACGCGTCCGAGACCAGCAGCATCGCATCCGCTGTCGGCAGCGCGGTCAGGGTGGTGAGCGAGTGGGCCGAATCGAGGCCGCCGACCCCGGGCGAGTCGACGATCGAGAGACCACCGGCGAGGATCTTGCGTGGCAGCGAGACCTCCGCGGCCACGAGCTTGCGTTCATTTCCCGGGTTGCCGCTCTCCGACACGTGCATGGCCAGCTGGTCGAGCGGCACGGACCGGCGCTCGAGTGCCGGCTCACCCTCGGCTGACGGGTCGGGCTCACCGGCCACCACCAGCACAGCGGATGCCGGGTCCCCGTACCGCACCACCGTCGGCACCGACGTGGCGATATCGTCGTCGACGGGGCACACCGGCGCGTTGACCAGGGCGTTGATCAGCTTGCTCTTGCCCTGCTTGAACTCGCCCACCACAATGACCCGGATGCTCGCGTCGAGGAGGCGACGCCGGGTCTGCTCCAGGCGGTGCCGCAGGTCTGATCGTTCACCGGAGTTCACGAGCTCGATGCTGCGTTCCACCAGCTTGATCAGTTCCACCACGGGTCCCCTTTCAGCTAAGGGTCACCCTAATCGTGGATCGGCCCGGCAGGAAGAGTGCTCTTCCTGCCGGGCCGACCTGGTGAACGCGCGAACTAGCTGGCCGCGAGGTCGGCGTCGAGATGGTTGTCCTCGATGTCGCCGATCGTGGTGTCGGTGGTCGTGTTCGTCGATTCGTCCTCGTTGTAGGAGTGGTCGTTGAAGGCGTCCTCCACAGCCACATCGATGTCGGCGGCCACGTTCGTCGAGTTGTCGGAGTTGTCGGAGTTATCCGAGTTGTCCGAGTTGTCGTTGAGCGAGTCGCGTATGTCGGCGTCAATGTTCGTCGAGTTGTCGGAGTTGTCGGAGTTATCCGAGTTGTCCGAGCTGTCATTCAGCGAGTCCGTGACGGCGACGTCAACCGAGTTGTCCGAGTTGTCGGAGTTGTCGGAGTTGTCCGAGTTGTCAGAGTTGTCGTTGAAGGAGTCGTCGAGGTCGACGTTGGTGGAGTTGTCCGAGTTGTCGGAGTTGTCCGAGTTGTCGGAATTGTCGTTCAACGAGTCATCCAGGTTGACCGTGGTCGAGTTGTCGGAGTTGTCGTTGTTCGAGTCGTTCATCGAGTTGTCTGAGCTGTCGTTGAAAGAGTCGCTGACCGCGATGTTCGTGTCGTTGACCGTGCTGCCGCCGACCGCGATGTTGGCGTCGTCGCCGGCGCTGACATTGGTCGAGTTGTCGGTCGAGTTGTCGACAGCCGCGTCGTCACCGGCGGCGACAGCCATGTCGCCACTGGCCACGACCGCGTCGTTGTCGAACAGCTGCGTCACGTCGCCGCCGGCCCAGATGTTCTGGTTCACGGACTGGTCGGTGATGGTGTCCCGGTCGTCAACGATCGACGTGTAGGAGTAGTTGTTGACGATGTGCATCAATTGCTGCACCGCGTGACCGTGGTCGCTGTCAGAGTCGCCGCCCGAGCCGCCGGAGCCGCCGGAGCTGCCCGAACCTGAGCCTCCGGAGCTACCGGACCCGGAGTCGTCGCTGCCCGAGCTCGAATCGCTGCCGGAGCTGCCGCCACCCCAATCGCCGCCGCTGGAGTCGCCACCGCTCGAGTCGCCACCGCCGGAGCCGCCGCCCACGTCGCCGAACGAGGCGTTGTTGCCGCCGGTGTTGTAGGTGCGGTCGAAGGAGGAGTCGAAGTCGGCGTCGACGTCGACCGGTGCGTAGTCGAGGACGACCGGCATGACCGCATCGATGTCGTCAGGGCTGATGTCGCCGAGCCCCGCATCGCTGAGCGCCTGGGCTGGGTTCTCGCGGAAGGCGTCAGCGGCATCCGGATCTCTCAGGAGGTTCATGATGAATTCAAGAAGCATGGAGGTGAGTGTGGGCATGATCGGGTTCCCCTCAATCGTGTTTCTGATATCCACCAGGCGAGTTGCCCGGCTTGCGATAAAACATACGGCCGGCTGGAGGGCCGGGACATCCGGGACCGTCCCCCTGCTCCGTGCAGGCTGGTGGGGGGTCCCCGTCCCCCGGTTAGGGGTTAGGGGGTGGGTGCCGACCACGATCGGGTCAGGCGTCACCCCCATCGCCGAGCACGATGCGCAAGCGCGACATGAGGTCTGACCGGCTCGTGGCGCCGACCCGTCGACGGATGCGCGCGATGTGGTGCTCCGCGGTGCGGGGCGAGATGAAGATCGCCTCGCCGATCTCTCGGTAGGTCTTGCCCTCGAGCACCAGGCGCGCGACTTCGCGTTCCCGCGGACTCAGCCCCGCGGCATCCGTTGCACTGGTCGACGACTCGGAAGCCTGTGGCGACCGGGTGTCGTGTGGGCCGCTGACACGTACCGCGGCGGGCGCGGTTCCCGGATGCAGGTGGCGCGCGTCGGCCAGGAGCCGGGCCATGTCGCCCCGGTCTTCCACGTGGGCGGCGGCGTGCCCGGCCAGGCGGGAGCCTTCCCAGTTCAGTCCGACGGATGCGAGCTCTCGCGCCGCCAGCTCGACCGCCGCGACCTCGATGGTTCCGGCCAGCACCGACATCCAGCAGCGGCCCGCGGTCGTGAACACCGCCGCCATGCGGCTGTCGGCGGATGCGTGCACGAGGGCAGACGCGTGCGGGGCCACGTCGCCCGGTCGCTCGCTGAGGATCGCCGCTTGTACGCCGCACCAGTGCAGTGGTACCGCCCACAACGGCGGGTTGCCGAGCCGCTGGAGCAGCGACCAGGCTTCGGCCAGGTGGGGGGCCAGCCGCTGCGAGTCCCGTAGCCGCGCGGCCGTGACGAGCAGCTCACCGAGCGGCAGCAGGCTGTAGAGGTCGACAGACACGTGGAGCAGGCGTTCGCGGGCGCGGCGCCAGGCGCGCACCAGAGCCGGGCGGTCGTCGCTGCGTCGAGCGAGTCCCGCGAGCAGGGCGTGCAGGAGCAGGTCGTCGCGCGGCGACAGGGTTTGCCCGCCAGCGCGAGCGCGCTCGATGGCGGTATGAGCGGCCTCAGGGCGGTCCTGCAGCATGAGCGTCCAGCCTCGCAGGAGCAGAAGCCGGGGCAGTCCCGCCGCGCCACCCTGGCCGCCCTCGATCGCCGCGTCGAGGACCGAGAGGCTGACTTCGGGCTCGCCGCTGTGCAGGGCGACGAGTGCGGCGAGTGCGGCCGGCGTATCGGGCAGGGGTGCGCTGGCGACGCCGGAGGCGGTCAGGCTATCGGAGGCGCGGATGAGGGCCGGCAGTGCATGAATCGGCCGGCGCTCTAGTGAAGCGGTGATCCCCTGCCCCGTCAGTTCGATGGCGGCCGCGAGCAGGGAGGGCGAGTCGCTGCTCGGGGCTGAAGCGAGCATGTCCGCCGCACCGGCGGGGTCGCCGATGCCGATCATCGCCACCGCTGCCAGCGGGGCGGAGGAACACACCTTCTCGGAGCCCAGCCACCGGTATGGCTCGACTCCGCGCTCAAGCAGCCCGCGGCTGCCCCACATCGACGCGGCGACGTCGGCGGCACGACGGAGGTCGGGTGCCGGCTCGTTGGCGAAAAGATCGTCGAGGATGCGTCCGGCCAGGTCGAGTTCGCCGGTTGCGGCGGTGGCCTGTGCGCGACGGGCGGCCAGCGTGATGCCGTCCGCTCCTGCCGCTTCTGCCTCGTCGTAGAGTGCGAGAGCCAGCGCGGGACGAGTCGCGAGCGCCTCGTCCGCGGCGCGCTCAAGGGCAGACGCGATCCGCGGGTCCCGAAATCCGCTCCGAGCGAGGTGGCGAGCGACGTCGACCAAGGGGCGTCCAGCCGACTGCAGGGCATCTACCAGCAGCCGTTGCAGAGCGCGAAGGCGGTGCACCGGCGTGGCCGCCAGAAGGCGATTGGCAACGTCGGGAAGGAGGCTTCCATCGGGGGCCAGATAGCCGGCGTCCTGCGCCTGCGCGACGAGCGCGTCGAGTTCGCTGTCGCTCCAGGAAAGCGGAAGCGGCCCGGAAACGTCGAACCCGACGGCCTGCGCCAGGAGGAGATCACGGAGGTCGGCGCTGATTGTCTCCACGCCGGTTTCGTGCGGATTCTGCGCCAGGTCCGGCTGCTCGGACCGGGTCGTGCCGGTTGCGCGAAGGCGGGCATCGGGAGCCGCCGTGATATCGGTGACCAGGGCGCGTGGAGCGGGTAACCCGGAGCGACTCGCGCCGTCTGTTCGTACCGATTCCTGCACTGTTCGTCACTCCTGAACCGAGGGCAGAGTGCCGGCGTCGCCGGGGCCAGCCGGGTCTGCCGGGGCAGCCGGGCCGGCCGGGCCGGCCGGGTCTGCCGAACCTGCTGGTGTGCCGAGGTCGGCCGGAGGCGCTGTCTCGATGGGGGCAGGGTCGCCCGGTTCGGCCGGAGGCGCCGGGGTCTCGCTCGGGGCCGGATCGTCAGTGACCGGGGGGTCCAGAGGCGGTTCGGCGGGCGGGTTGGCGGGTGGTGGCGTGACCGCCGGTTCGGGCGCGGGGTCGGCCGTCGGTGGTGCGGTGGGGGTGCTCGTCGGGCCGGGCGTCGGAGCCGGCGGCGCCGGCGTGGGCCCCTGTGTGGGACTCGGGGTGGGGGTTGTACTTGGCGAGGGTGTCTGACTGGGTGCCGGCGGGCTTGTGGGATGCGGGGTTGCTCGTGTCGGCTCGGTTCCCGTGCTGGGCGGCGGCGGGGCTTCACTACCCGTGCCGACGTCGGAGGCGTTCTCGACCGACAGCGGCGGAGCGGGCTCGGAGGTGTCCTCGTCGTCCTGCGAACCGGCGGCTTCGTAAAGCTCAGGGCTGGGCGAGGGCACGGCGTCATCGGTCGCCGCTCCGCCCGGTTTCTGGTGTGCCGTCGCCGTGGGCCGAGTCGCCGGAACGGTCGGCGAGGTCGCAGGCGGCGCGGCGTCCGACGCGGGCTCGGCCGGCGCATCCGTTGCCCGTGCCCCGACCTGCTCGGTGTCTGCGCTCGCGTCGGCGGCGAGCAGGCTGAGGCCGGCGAAATGGGAGGCGGTACCTGTGAGTACCATCAGCGAGGCCACGACGGCGGCCACGGTCGTGACCCGGACGCCCGTGCGACGCAGGCGGGGCACGTGCTGTGGGGTGGTCGCGTCGGCCGGTGCATCGGTCGCAGTGTCGATTGCCGAGGTCTCGGCGACGGCGAGCGGAACCGGCGCGAGCGCGTGCTCGCTGTCTTCGGCGGCGCCGGCGATCGTTGCCCCCAGACAGATCGAGGCCTTGGGGTCGGCGTCGATCGCGATCGGCCGGTCGAGTTCACCCGAGAGCATCTGGGCGATCAGGGGAACTCGGGAGGACCCGCCGACCAGGAGGATCGCGTCAAGGTCGTCGGCCTCACAGCCCGCGGTGTGGAGCGAGTGCGTGAGGGCGACGATGGTCTGGGCGACGGAGGCCTGGATCATGGCCTCGAACTCGGAGCGCACGAGTCGAACCTGGGCGCGCGCACCGGGCAGGAGCACCGGGATTGATGCCTCAGAGTCGTAGGAGAGCGCTTCCTTGGCCTCCACGCATTCGCGGCGCACGCGGGCGAGGGCGGCCAGAACGTCGGGATCGGCGATGTCGAGGTTGCGGAACGCCTCCCCCGCACTGCCCACGACGTGCTCGAACACCGCCTGGTCGAAGTCCGCGCCGCCCAGGTGTTCAATGCCCTCCGGCTGCCCGAGGACGGTGAAACGTTGCGCTCCCGACTTTCTCACAATGGCGACATCGAAGGTTCCGCCACCGAAGTCATAAACGGCGACGGTGCTGCCCGGTTCGAGTCGCTCCTGCGATGCGTACTGGAGCGCAGCGGCCTCGGGCTCGCTGAGGAGGGTGGCCTCGCCCAGCCCCACGTCTTCGAGGGCAGCCCTCACGAGCGCGGTCTTGTAATCGCCCCAGCTTGCCGGATGGGTGAGAATGACAGCCTCGGGGCCCCCGCCTTCTCGTTCTTCGGCGCGGTCTACGACCCAGCGCGCCATCTGCGCGTACAAGGCCTCGGGTTGGCGCACCTGCTCCCCCACGACGATCGGCACGCTATCGCCGATGCGGCGCTTGAACTCCCGAACGACCAGGTCGGGGCGGTCCAGCCCGCGGCGCTCCGCCACCTCACCGACCAGCACCTGCCCGTCGTCGCCGAAGAAGAACACTGACGGCACGTCGCTGCTGCGGGAACCGAGGGTCAGCACCTGTGAGCCGAACTCCTTGGGGTCGCCCACCCGCCTCACGGCGGCCGCCGTGAAACTCGTGCCGATGTCTACACCAAGGATGTACGCCATTGTTTCCTTCACCTGAGCAATAATCAGGATCGCCTGAACAGGCTAACATCGGGCGCCCGTGCGTGCCACCACTTCGGGGGTCGATTCCTTTCCCGGCGGGCATGCCTGAGGCGCCGTCAAGGAGCCCTTGACGGCATTCGTTTGTCAAGGGACACTTGACACCATGACGCGACTGACACGATCTTCTGCTGCTCCCCTGATCGCCCTCGCTGTGTGCGTTCTTTCGGTGGTGCTGCTGGTCATCGCCGCGGCCCTCGTCGACGACGACGCGCTCGACACGGTGTTCGGCTTCTTCACCGGCATGCTCTCCGTTGCGGCACTTGCCTGCATCGCTCTCGTCGTGTTTCGCCGGCGCTTCCATGCGCGCCGGCACGACGAAGAGATCCTGGACGGGATCGAACCGCTCGGGGGCCGCTTTCCGCGTGACGACAGCGGCAATCGATGAGCGCACCGACGGACCTCCCCGACGAGGATGCCACGGCGGTACGGGAGGCCGTCGCGGAGGCGGTGCTGGGGCGCCCCGGCCTCCGGCAGCGACTCGACACTGACCCGGACGCCTACCTGCGCCTGGTCGCCGCCAGCAGGGTCGCGGCCGAGGAGACGAGTCGGCTGCTGCGGGAGTCGATCCACGGCGCGCGGGCTGCCGGTCACAGCTGGGACGTCATCGGCCGTCTGCTGGGAGTCAGTCGGCAGGCCGCGCAGCAACGCTTCGGCTCCCCGCCACCCGGCGGTGCTGCGCCGCCCCAGGAGGGCAGCCGGGCTGAGCGCCTGACGCTGAGTCCGCTCACCGCTTTCGATGAGATGGAGGTGCTCGCGGACTATGGCCGCCGGGGCTGGCACGTCGTCGACTTCGGCACCCTGTTCCACGTCGTGGAGGCGTCTGACTCCCAGTGGGAGCACCGTCGGGTGCTGTGGACGCCCGGCTCCGCCGGTCGGCGTCGGCTCGAGGCAGAGGGCTGGGTCCTCATCCGTGAACTAACGTTTCCGTGGGGGTATTACAAACGCCGGCTCGACGCGAAACCGGAGCCGTGAGCGGCGGGTCACAGAAAGGCGGACGCGGACATGCTGCTCGCAAGCGCACCCGACCCGCGGTTCATTTCTGCGAGCGACGGGGTGGAGCTCGCAGCCTACGAGTTCGGCGAGACCGACTCACCGGTGGTGCTGGCGGTTCACGGTTTCGCCTCCAGTGCGTCTGCGAACTGGCTCGACACGGGGTGGGTCAGGGACCTGACTCGCGCGGGCTTCCGCGTGATCGCCTACGACCAGCGCGGGCACGGCGCCAGCGGCAAACCGCACTCCCCCGCCGCCTATTCGATTGAGACCCTGACAGCGGATGTCGCTGCCGTGCTCGACGCGTTCGGTGTTGACCGTCTCGGCTACGTTGGGTACTCCCTCGGAGCCCGCGTCGGATGGCAGGCCGCGCACCGCTGGGAGCAGCGCATCCGTCGTGCCGTTCTTGGCGGCATCCCGAGCGGCGATCCGCTTCGACGCTTTCGGATCGACCACGCCCGGGACTTCATCTCCCACGGCGTAGACGTCTCCGACCGGCTCACGTCGACCTACCTCGACATGGCGCGGCGGATTCCGGGCAACGACCTTGAAGCTCTCGTCGCCCTGGTCGAGGGGATGCGGGGCGGGGTGGAACCGACCGCGCAGAACGCACCCGGGCAGCCGGTGCTGTTCGCGACCGGGAGTGAGGACCGGATCCTGCCGGCCTCGCGTGAGCTCGCCGCCATCGCTCCGCAGGGCAGGTTCCTCGAGATTCCCGGACGGAACCACTTCAACGCGCCGACTGCTCGCCCCTTCCGTACCGCAGCCATCGCGTTCCTCTCCGAGGACGTGCAGACCGTGCAGAACGCGGCGGGTTCGCTGTAGAACTCCCTGTGCCCGACCACGGGCGCGTACAGCATCGCGGGCGTAGCCTCGGATCCGTTCGAGGAACGGAGCGGTCATGGCGACATCGGAGAAGAAGAGGGCGGGCAACGCCCGGGTGATCCTGCTGGCACTGGCCGGAGCCCTCGGCGGGTTCCTGTTCGGCTTCGATTCATCCGTCATCAATGGAGCTGTCGACGCGATCCAGGGCTCCTTCGACCTCTCCCCCGCGGTGACCGGCTTCGCCGTTGCCGTGGCGCTGCTCGGGTGTGCCGTCGGCGCCTACCTCGGCGGGGGCCTTGCCGACCGGTGGGGGCGCATCCGCGTGATGATCCTGGGTGCCGGGCTGTTCCTCGTGTCGTCCCTTGGGTCGGGACTGGCCTTCGGCGTCTTCGACCTCATTATCTGGCGGCTCATCGGCGGCTTGGGCATCGGCATCGCCTCGGTCATCGCCCCCGCTTACATCGCCGAGATCTCCCCCCGGCAGATCCGCGGCCGCCTCGCATCGCTGCAGCAGCTGGCGATCACTCTCGGTATCTTCGCCGCACTGCTGTCGGATTCCCTGTTCGCCGCCTCTGCTGGAGGTGCCGAGGGGCAGCTCTGGTTCGGTCTCGACGGCTGGCGGTGGATGTTCATGGCCTGTGCGGTGCCCGCCATCGTTTACGGCGGTGTCGCGTTCACCCTGCCGGAATCGCCGCGTTACCTGGTGTTGAAAGACCGTGAGGAGGAGGCCCGGGCCATCATCGCCCGCATCTGGCCGAACGGCGAGGAAGACCGCGCTATTCGAGACATTCATGACGCCATCACGAACGACCGGCGTGCGGAACGCAGCGGCTCGCTGCGCGGAAAGACGCTCGGGCTGAAGCCGATCGTGTGGACGGGCATCATCCTCTCGGTGTTCCAGCAGTTCGTCGGCATCAACGTGATCTTCTACTACTCAACGACCCTGTGGCAGGCCGTGGGTTTCAAGGAATCGCAGTCCTTCGTGATCAGCGTGGTCACCTCCATCACGAACGTGGCCGTCACGTTCGTCGCGATCCTCCTGGTCGACCGAGTCGGGCGCCGGCCGATCCTCCTCGCCGGGTCGATCGGCATGACGCTCTCACTCGGGGCGCTGGCGGTGGCCTTCTCCCAGGCATCCGTTGTCAACGGACAACCGGACCTCCAGGGGGCGTGGGGGCCGATCGCCCTCGTGGGCGCGAACGTCTTCGTGGTCTGCTTCGGCGCATCGTGGGGACCGCTGGTCTGGGTGCTGCTAGGCGAGATCTTCCCCAACGACATTCGGGCCAAGGCGCTGGGCGTGGGTGCCGCGGCCCAATGGATCGCGAACTTCATCGTGACGGTCACGTTCCCTCCGCTGGCGGCTGCCTCGCTGCCGCTCACCTACGGCCTCTACACACTGTTCGCGGCGCTGTCGTTCGTCTTCGTTCTCACCAGGATCCCCGAGACGAACGGGATGTCGTTGGAAGAGGCGAACGCCGTCTTTCCGCCGAAGAATGCGGCGAAGCGCAAGAACGCCGCCAAGGCGCGGTCCGGGGCCTAGCTGCGCGCCGTCGGCGCGCTGCGCGACTGACCGGCGCTGACTTCGCAGTGGTACGGATGCTGGAAGCCGGCACCCGCGCCTGCGTTGCGGAGAGCGCGTAGCAGCTTTCGTGGCACCGGCGCCCGTTCTGGCAGGTGGTGCTGCGGCTACCGGCCGCTGCTGCGGCTACCGGGTGGGTGTGGGTGTGGTGGCGTGGTGGGTGCCTGCGGGTCGCCAGGTGGCGGTGGGGTCGATCCAGGGTGGGGCTTTGAGTTGGGGTCTGCCGTGGATCATGCGGATGGTCCACCCGTTGGTGTCGATGGTGTGG
>Ga0157369_10001739_pt1 | contig 26450 bp, 15 predicted proteins | sample C25metaG_FD_113461 | JGI IMG/M metagenome (GOLD analysis project Ga0157369, IMG submission 113461) | Corn rhizosphere microbial communities from Kellogg Biological Station, Michigan, USA - C2-5 metaG | ecosystem: Host-associated > Plants > Roots > Rhizosphere > Soil | place: USA: Michigan... | reverse complement strand
CGGCGCTCAAGCGGCGCAGGGGCACTTCGGCGCTCCTGACGGGCAGTCGAGTCTCCACCGGCTCGTTGACCGGCAGATGCATTCAACGGTACAGGGACACAAATGCCGGCCTGAAAGAGGATTGGGATCGCTCGCTTGACGCTCTCGCGGACGAGGATTTGTATTTGTTTGTGATGCTCGAGAAAGCCGGCATTGTAAAGACGACGACATTTGTTTCCCTGCCGAATTGGCGCATGTTGTGGGGGCTTGTTCCGGCGGGGGTTTGCGTCGGACTCGCAATCTTCATCGCCGGTTCATCCTGGTCGCAAAGACTCATCCCTAACAGCTTTATGCGGCTCGGCATCTGCGTCCTGTTGTTGCTTGTTCCGCTTGTTTTGAACAGGGTCGGAAGCAAGCGAGCGGAGTGAGCGGGTGATGTGCGGCGCGGAGTGAGAGTACGCGACTGCAATTTCGCCGCGAGACTGACAGTCAGAAAGACATGGACAGAAGCGGCCGGACACAAATTCGTCTTTCAGAGTGTGAAAAGCAGGTCCTCGGCTGGTCAGGGATGACAGAAAGAAAAGCAAAGGCAAATGCAGGTCCTCGGCTCAGGAGGGCAGTTTTCGAATAGCGACAGCTAGGGTGGGTTTGCTGGCTCAGGAGGATAGCGCGCCGGCGAACGCGGGATGACAATGTGTTGGGGTGGGGAGTGTAGCGATAAGCAGAGAGCTATCGCCGGTTTCGCTGTTGAGCAGGACGTCGAAGATGCGCTGGAAGAGACCGCGGTCGCCGGCGAGCTTTTGCTTGCGCTTGCGCAGGAAGGCGAATCTGAAAGGCGAGGACGGCTCCATGCGGGCGAGGAAGGCCGGGGTGAAGCGGGTGTGCGCCTGGGCGATGGCCATGAGGACTAACGAGCGTCCGCTCATACGGAGAAGGTTCTTGTTCATGGCAGGAGCTAGGGGGAGCGCGTCCATGCGGGCGGCTGCCGCTTCGCTGAGGTTGAGGAGTTGCTCGACGAGGGAGTCGAGGGGAAGGCCGGCGCGCGCGACCCGGGTGAACAGCGTGTCGGAGCCTCGGCGCAGGTCTTCGTCGATGTCCTGGAGGTCGTCGCCGAGTTGGAGGAGGACGCCCCAGAAGAAGGCGAACTCGAATTCGGCAGGGGTGAGGTCGCCGCGGACAAGGTAGGCATCGGCGAGGACACTGGCGCCGCCCTTGGCGCAACTGATGCGGAGGAGCTCGCCGGGCGAGAGGCGGCCACACTCGTCTATCTGGCGCACGCTTTCTTCCTGCGCGGAGTGGATTGCGAGCAGCGATTTGAAGACTTCGGGGTAGTATGCGCGGGGGAATTCGTCCTCGATGAGGCGGACCAGTTCCCAGACGCGGGATTCGTGGCTGTTGGCTGCATGCAGCGATTCGCCTCCAAGACGTAAGCGGAAGAGGCGACTGAAGCGGACCTTGTCGGCGTGGGTGATGTCGCGCTGGTCGAGGTAGTTGTCGCTGTAGGGGTAGAGCAGGCTGTAAGCGAGGATGGACGGTGTGAGGCGCAGAGACGCGCCGAATAGGGGCTGCATTCCGCAGGCGGTCCAGGCATTGCGCGCTGCCTGTGTGATGTCGGCGTGGGACAGCGCGGGGTCGAAGCGATGGGCCCAGCGGGCAAGCTGGGTCCCGACGGGCAGAAAGCCACGGGTGAGCAGATCGATGGAGTCGGCGCCGAGGTCGAGGGCTTCGGCGGCGAAACGGGCGAAGGATTGGGTGAGGCGGGTTTCGGCGTCGGGAGCGCGCCGGCGGCAGGTGCGGCGCACTTCATCGTGGGCGCCGTCCCAGGCTTTTTCGCGCTGCTTCTGGTCGCGCGCGGTGTAGGAGGAGCCGGAGCTGATCCAGGGGCCGGCAGAGCGGGACCATTCGTCGATGGCGGAAGCGACCGCCTCATCGACCCAACGCGCGTTAGCTGCGCTCTCCATGCTGCAGAGGGGTACGGAAGGGAACGCGCCGCGGTTCCGTCCGCGTGGACTGTCTAGGCGCCGGTCAGAAGCGCTGGAGCGCGCGGTCTGAGATATAGGGGGCAGCCTGCTGGCCGAGGTCGGCGAGATACCAGGAAGTGAAGAAGAGGACGGCGATGCAGGCGGAAGTCCAGAAAAAGAGCCGGACGGGCAGCGTTGCGGTGAGGCGTTGTCCGCGGTCGGGGTTGCTGCGCACGGGCAGGGTGAAGACGAAGCCGCTCATGAAGCAGATGTAACCGGCCAAGGCCAGGTGAAGGCAGGCAAAGAGCATGCGTTCTTCCCATCGCGAGCCGGGCACAAAGAAGGCGCGGATGGCTGCCTGGTAGAGCGAGGCGAGGCAGAGGAAGAAGCACGCGGCTTTGCCGAGTTCGAGCATGTTTTTGCTTAGGCAGACCTTAATCGGCAGCCCGTGGCGCGGGACGGGCGGACCGCTGGTTTGTCCGGCAGTATTGTAGACCGAAAGTCGCGTAGGCGGCACGGGCTCGATGACGGGCTCGTGAACCTGGCGTTGAGTTGGACAACTTGGCTTTGGTCGAATCCGGCCTCATCCGGCGGTGGTGGCGAAAGGGCGGCCGGGAAGGGCGGGGCACGGACATGGTGGAGAAGACGGACGAAAGCGGCGTGATAGGAGGCGCGGGGTAATCGCCAAGTTACTCCACAGATAAGTCCTTTGAAAACGTCTTCATAAGCGATTTATCGGCCCGGTAAGAGACGGGGTGGAACGTCCGGCTTCGGGAAGGTAAATCGCTTTAGACAGCGGAACTCATCCTACATTTTCCAATAACCCACAAATACAAGAAAATGAAGGGGCAAAAGCATGTAAATGGTTCCAATGAGGTGACTTCGCGGGGTCAGGTACTGCGGGGAAAAACCTCGTTGACAGTGCACTTCAACATTGCTATTGTTTCCACTACTTCGGGGATACTGCTTTTGGCCTCAACCTAAGTTCCCACTTAGAGGACCCGCCCCCGTCCCGATTTGCAGACCCGTCACAGCGGCGGGCGAGCCTTGCACCACGGCCGATCCACCCCTCGGCCGGAGTTCCAATTCACGAGTTCACATAAAAACGACACAAGCAGCTTTTCAGGAGACCGCATGAACAAGATGATTCGCACAGCCCTTGCGCTGGCGTTATTCGCCTGTGCGAGTTTGGTGCTTGTTGCACCTGCGACGGCACAGGCAGTTTACGGATCGATCTTCGGTACTGTGACAGACGGGAGCGGAGCGGCCATTCCAGGCGCCACAATCTCAGTAACCAGTGCCACGAAGAACACGGTGACCACCGTGATTTCCAACGGATCCGGCGACTACAGGGTAGACCACCTCATTCCCGATGTGTACAACCTCAAGGTTGAAGCCAAAGGATTCAAGACCTTTCAAACGCAGGGTATTCAGGTGTCGGCCGATACTGCTCCGCGAATCGACCCGACAATGACTGTGGGTGGCGAATCCGAGACGGTGCAGGTCAATGCCGACCAGCAGCCGGAACTGAAGACGGACCGTGCCGACGTTGCGACGGTGTTCGATCAGCAGCAGGTTGCAAACCTTCCAGTGGGTGATCAGAACTTCACGAACCTCCAACTTCTTGTGCCCGGCGCTCAGAAGTTGGGCTGGTCGCACGCGGCGTCAGAGAACCCGCAGGCTTCGCAGCAGATCATGGTGAACGGCCAGGCGTTCGCCGGGACAGCTTTTGAACTGGACGGCACCGATAACCAGGATCCCATTCTCGGTATCATCGTCATCAATCCGACGATGGATGCTGTGACCGAAACCAAGATCACAACGCAGAACTTCGATGCGGAATTGGGCAAGGCGGTCTCCGCGGTCGTGACCGCCCAGACGCGCTCGGGCACCAACAGCTTCCACGGCAGCCTGTACGATTTCCGCACCAGCAACGCCAATCTTGCACGCGATCCATTTAGCCAGAAGCCGCTGTCGGTGACGGAGGCCGAGGGTCTGCCGGCGTCCATTCCTCCGGGCTTGAAGAATCGTTTTGGAGTTTCCATTGGCGGTCCGATCGTCAAGGACCGGCTGTTCTTCTTCGGCAATTACGAAGGGCAGCGGCAGAAGGTGGGAACCACAGCCAACGACACGCTTCCGACAAACCTGCTTACCGAGACGGCACTGGGCAAGATGGTCGGTCCAAGTGGGATACCCGGAGCGGACTTCAGTGAATACGCCAAGGCGCTGGGAGACAAGGGGATCATTTACGACAATTCCAGCGGAAAGCCGGTTGCATTCCCCGGGAACGTCATTCCGATGTCTTACCTGCAAACTCCGGCGGGGAAGGCAGCACTGAACTTCCTGACGCTCCTTGAGCCCTACACCAAGGGAATCGCTTACGATCCAAATGCGCCGAACGTGAATAACCTGGACAACAACTACCACGGTTCAGGCACCGGTACGTTGAACAGCAATCAATGGACGGTGCGCGGCGACTACACCATCAATGAGAAGATGCACGCCTTCGGCCGCTTCTCGCGGTTCACGGACACGCTGATCGGCAAGACGTTGTTCGGGGCCGCAGGCGGGCCGGGCTTCGGCATCGGCGGCTACGGTGGTCAATCGCAGGGCGCGAACGACAGCCTCGCTTCGGGCATGGATATCGCTCTGAGTTCGTCACTGCTCACCGACTGGCGGTTTGGCTACTACCGCTACAACATCGTCACGCAAAAGCCGGACCAGACAGCAACGTTCGCCAATTCGATCGGTTGGCCGGGCATGAATACCGGCGACTATTACACGGGAGGTTCGCCGGCGATCAACTTTGACACCATTCCCAACGGCGGTACGCAGCCGATCTTTGGCGATGGTCTCAACGTAAACCGTTGCAACTGCCCTCTGACGGAGAAGGAGCACCAGTACCAGTTTGTTAACAACTGGACGAAGGTCCTTGGCAACCATAATTCCAAGGTAGGTGTCGACCTCCGTTTTGCGAACAACCTGCGCGTTCCCTCGGATAACAACCGCACCGGTATCGTTAACTTTAACGCCGGACAGACGTCGAATCCCGGCAGCGACACGGCGCAGGGCGGCCTTGGATTTGCAAGTTTCCTGCTCGGCGATGTGGGCAGCTTTCAGCGTTACTTCTCCAGCTCGACCAACGCCCAGGAGCACCAGAACCGGCTGTTCTTCTATGGGCAGGACACTTGGCGCGCGACGCACAAGTTGACCTTGAACTACGGCCTGCGCTGGGAGCTTTACTTCCCGGAAACGGTCAATGGGAAGGGTAACGGCTCACTCCTGGATCTGGCTGACGGCTATCTGCACGTGGCCGGGTATGGAAATAACGGGAGCGACATGGGCTGGAATATCGAGAAGAAAAGGCTGTTTGCGCCGCGTGTCGGCCTCACCTATCAAATCAATGAGAAGACCGTAGTTCGCACCGGCTATGGCCGCAGCTTCGACATCGGTATCTTCGGTTCGATCTTCGGTCATGCTGTTACGCAGAACCTTCCGGTCCTGGCGAATCAGAACATAAATTCGCCATCAACCACCGCACCGGCCTTTACGCTCGACAAGGGGCCAGAGGCTCCGCCTACGACCACGGTACCGTCGAATGGGCTGTTGCCGAATCCCGGGGCCCAAGTCAACTCCCGTGCGCGTCCCAACCCGCTGCGCTTCCCCGAGATCGATGCATGGAACCTAGCCGTGCAACGCGCTCTTACGCCAACTCTCTCACTGACGGTTGCGTACGTCGGAAACAAGGGCACCTATACGCTGGGTGACGGGAGCGGCAACACAATCAACCCGAACGAAGCGGCCATTATCCTGCCCGGATCGCTGAGCTACACCGGTCAGACTCTGCACTGGGATCCGAGTGGCAAGTCGGGTGCCGGTTCTGACGGAAACTACAACGAGATGCGCCGCTATTACGGATCGTCGTTACCGGCGTGCCGTGATGAAAACTACGTTCAGCCGACGGATCCGAATCTTGGTCCCGGGATGTGCGGCTGGACCAACGACATCACTTACTACAGCGACAACCTGAACACGAACTTCAACGCCCTGCAAATCACGCTGCAGCAGAACACGTGGAAGGGCTTGAATTTGGTGGCCAACTACCAGTGGGCAAGCGCATTTGCCGACAGCACGCAGTTCGCGAGTTGGAACCGCCATGTCGCACATGGACGGGACAGCAACGTACGTCCGCAGCAGGTGACAATCTACGGCACGTACGACCTGCCGTTCGGCAAGGGCCGGTTGTACGCGACCGGTGCCAACGGTGTAACCGATGCAATCATCGGCGGATGGCAACTCGCAAGTACCATGAACATCGCCGCCGGACTGCCGTTCTCGCTCAGCTATGGTGAAGCGAGCAACAACGTCCCGGGTAGCGCTCCAAACTACCCAAGCTACGCGTCCAGTAAGAAGATGCCGACGAGCCTGACCGGATTTAAAGTCACCGGTGACGGAACTGGAACACGGACATACTACGCACCGCAAACGACCAACCTGATCACCGACCCGGGCACTGGCGTCTTCAAGAATCCGGGACTCGACACGGTGGGAAATGTGCATAAGAACAGCTACTTCGGACCGGGATTCTTCAGCTCGGATATGTCGCTCTCGAAGACTGTGACGATTCACGAAAATATCGCCACCAGGTTCCGTTTCGATGCGTACAACGCGTTCAACCACATCAGCCCCGGCAATCCGGGCGGCAGCATCGAGTCGGAAGGAACGATCGGTGGCGGGGCACCGGGCTACTCGCCGCGCCAACTCGAATTCTCACTTCGTGTCCAGTTCTAACCTGGCGCGCAGCCGCGAACAATCCACCGGGGGAGCGAGCAATCGCTCCCCCGCTTTCGTTCGGTCAACATGTGCGGCGCGGAATGCGATGACTGCAGCACTACACTACGTACAGGTCTATGGAAATGCAGTATCGACACAAATGGCTGATGATTGTAGCGGCCGGGCTGTGGACGGCAGTGTGCGGCGCGGTTTGGCCGCAGGATCAGGGAATCGCGATCGGCGATACCACGGCGCAGCGCCGGACGTTTGAGGACGCGCAGGCCATGGCTGCCAAAGGGCGCCTGGACCAGGCAATGATCGCACTGGATCAGCTCGCGGCGCAGACGCCGACGACCGCAGGGGTGCAGCGACTGCGGGGGATGATTCTTTATCAGAAGGATGAGTTGCCAAAGGCCGCCGATGCGTTTCAGAAGGCGATTGCGCAGGATGCGGGTGATCGCGAATCGACGGAGATGGAGGGGGTAACCCTGTACCGGCTAGGCCGGCCGCAGGACGCTCTGCCCTACCTGGAGAAGGCGCATGCGGCGGTGCAGAACGCCAATATCGATCCGCAATATGTTCTGGGGCTGTGCTACTCGGACGTGGCGCGTTACGACGATGCGCGGCACGCCTTCGCGACGCAGTATGGATTTCCGCCGGATTCGCCACAGGCGTATTTGCTGGCGGCACGACTGTTTCTGCGGCGCGAGCTAAGAGACCAGGCGACCGCGCAGGCGCAGAAGGCGCTGGAACTCGATCCGAAGCTTCCCTTGGCGCACCAGTTGCTGGGTGAAGCGGCGCTGGCGCGAGGCGATGTGCAGACGGCAATCCAGGAGCTGGAGGCGGAACGTGCGATCAATCCCCTCGACGGCGACCTGTATGACCGGCTGGGCGACGCGTATCTGCGCGCGGGGCAGTACGAGCAGGCACAGCAGGCGCTGAACCGCGCGGTTCTGCTGGAGCCGAGCGCGACAGGGCCGTACATCCTGCTCGGGCAGACTTTTCTCAAGCTGAAGGACCCGATCCAGGCGCTGCACTACCTCGCGCGCGCAGAACAGATGGATCCGTCGAATTACATTACGCACAATCTGCTGGGTCAGGCCTACAAGGCGACGGGTCAGCTTGCCGAGGCCAACCGCGAATTCAAGCTGGTGGTGGAGCTGCAGCATCGTGGCGATCCGGAGCCCGCGGAGAAATAGGATGAGGCTTCGTGCGAGATTCCTGTGCGGATGCGTTGGGATGGTATTGTCGGGCGCGATGCTGGCATCGGGCCAGGCTGCCAAACCGGGTGCCGCTGCACTGCATAAAGCCGATGCCGCGTTTCATGCGGGATATGCCGATCTTCAAGCAGGTAAGTACGAAGAGGCGCGCGGGCAGTTCGCCGAAGTGGTGAAGCTCGCGCCGCAGATTGCCGAGGGGCACGGGGCTCTGGGCGCGGCTCTGCTGGCATTGAATCGCGCGGCCGAGGCAGTGCTGGAGCTGGAGAAGGCAGCGAGGCTGAAGCCGGGCGATGGAGCCATTGAAGCCAATCTGGCAATCGCCCAGTTCAGAGCGGGCGACGGGGACAAATCGCTCGGACACTTCGAGGCCGCGCTCCGCCTGACTCCCGCTCTCAATGATCCGGTCTTCTTCGATGCATACGCTCGAGCACTGGCGGCTGCAGGCCGGCGGGAGGACGCGTTGAAGCAGTTTGCGGTTGAGGAGCAACTCACCGGTCCGCGGGCCGATGTTGACGACGCCATTGGGAGCGTGAACGCGCAGATGCAGAGGTGGGAACCCGCGCGCGCTGCATTTGAAAAGGCCCTCGCCGAGGACAGCGGCTATACTCCGGCGCGTTTACATTTAGCGGTTCTGCTTCGTCAGCAGCACGACGTGGCAGGTGCAGTCGCAGTACTCGAACCACTTGTGAATGCAGATGCGCCCGATCCCGGAGCGCTAGCCGAATATGCCCGCGCGATGGCAGACGCGGGTCAGGACGAAAAGGCGGTCGCGGCACTTTCCCGGGCGTTGCAGATGCGGTCCGGTCTGCCGGGCGCGGCGGGCGACCTGGCCATGGCGCTGCAGCGGCTGGGGCGTCAGGACGAGGCGATTCCGTGGTTCGAAAAGGCGATTGCAATGGATCCAAAGAGCGCATCGCTGCTGGCCAACCTGGGACTTGCCATGACGCTGACCGGGAAGGCGAAAGATGCGCTGCCGGTGCTGGACCGCGCGCAGGCGGCGGATCCGAAGAGCGCGGCGATTCTGAAGGATCGTGGCGTGGCACACATCCAGTTGTCGGCGTTCGATGAGGCGATTCAGGATTTCAAAGGGGCGATGGCACTGGATGCGAACGATCCTCAAATTCACTACGATCTGGGACTGGCGTACAAGCTCAAGGACCGCATGGATGAGGCGGTGACGGAGTTGGTCGAGGCGGGCGAGATGGACCCGCAACTGGAGGATCCGCCATACACGCTGGGCATTCTCTATATGCAGCTGGGGCGGATGGACGATGCGGTGAATGAGCTGCGCAAGGCTGTTGCGCTGCGGCCGGATAACGGGAATGCATGGGCAATCCTGGGCAGCACGCTGAAACAGGCGGAGCGCCTGGCGGAGGCCAAGGAAGCACTGGAGAAGGCGATTGCGCTTCAGCCGGGACAGCCCGGTCCGCTGGTGAATGCTGCGGGCGTACTGGCCGAGATGGCGGCTAAGCTGGGTCCGGACGCCGATGCGGCGGACGCGGCGGGCGATGCGGCCAAGGCGGAGCGACTCAGGGCCGAGATGAAGCAGATGCGAGCGCAGGCCGCGGAGTATCGCAAGCAGGGCGCGCAACTGAGCCAGGCGGCGGTGAATCGGCAACGAGCCAACTTCCTGCTGAATGCCGGGAACCAGGCACTGCTGAAGGGACAGATTACGGACGCGATCTCGCGCTACCAGGAGTCGATCGCGGCGGACGGAACGTTTGCGGAACCGCACAAGCAGCTTGCACTGGCATACGACCGCCAGGGGCGCGCGCAGGATGCAGTGGCGGAGCGGGCGAAGGCTGCCGACCTGGGAGAGGGGAAGTGAGGCCGGGCGCGAGATGCGGGGAGCCGCAACATAAAATGGAGTGGGAGTCCTGCCTAATTTACTCGTCGCGCGAAAAACTACGAGGGGCCGTTCCTGACGAGCTGATCCTGACTAGCCGATGCTGGAGATAGGTGCGAATGACTGAATTTCCTCACGCGATGCTGCGCGAAATCTTCGAACAACCGGAGGCGATGCGGCGCACCGTGGCGTTGTACTTGGACGGGCACGCGCTAAGGGCGGACGCCTTTGCCCCGATTGGGGAATGGTTGAACGCGCGCGGCGAAGTGCTGATTGCGGCCAGCGGGTCGAGCCGGCACGCGGGCCTGGCGGCAGAGATTCTGCTGGAAGATTTGTGCGGGCTGGCCGTGGACGTGGAGTACGCGAGCGAGTGGGGCTGCCGCAACACGGCGAACCCGCGACACCCGTCGCTGCTCGTGATTTCGCAGTCGGGGGAGACGTCGGACACCCTCGCCGCGCTGCGGCTGGCGGGGGCACGCGGCGAGCGGACGCTGGCCATCGCCAACGTGCCGGGGAGCTCGATGCTGCGCGACGCGAGCGCGGCCATGGCTTTGGCGGCGGGTCCCGAAAGGGCCATTCCGGCGACCAAGAGCTTTACGTGCCAGCTCACGGCTCTTTATCTGCTTGCTGTCTATCTGGGCGGCCATATGGGCGTAATGGACGCGGCGGAGACAGGGCGAAATCTACGGGAGCTGGATGCGCTGCCGCGACAGATCGAGCGACAACTGGAGGGTTGGCGGGCCGCCACCGCAGAGCTTGCGAAGCGGTATCAGGATGCGAACACATTTCTTTACCTGGGGCGCGGCATCCATTATGCGATTGCTCGCGAAGGCGCGCTGAAGATGAAGGAGTCGTCGTATGTGCATGCCGAGGGCTACCCGGCGGGCGAGCTGAAGCACGGGCCGAACGCACTGGTGAGCGAGAACGTTCCGCTGGTGGCGCTGGCGACGGTGGATCGCGGGCTGGAGGATTCGGTGCTGCGGTATGAGCGGACGCTGCAACTACTCGAGGACATGAAGAAGCAGGGCGCGCGGGTGATCGCGGTGGCGAACCGCGGCGATGAGCAAGTGCGCGCGCTGGCGACGGACACGATTGAAGTGGATGCGGCGGGCGAATACCTGCTGCCGATCGCCGAGGTGATTCCGCTGCAGTTGTTCAGCTACTACATGGCTATGGAGCACGGGGTGGATGTGGACCGTCCGCGGAATCTGTCGAAGGCAGTGATCGAGGCGTAGGCGATTCGCCGTTTTCCCGTTTCACGTACCGAAAGGCAGCCTGCCGTCACCCCGGCGCAAACATCATTTATGAGCAGCAATGCACACAGTGCACAGTTCGCCGGTGATCCCCTTGCCCTCTTCCACAGTAAAGATTCCGTCGATCTCCGCCGGAACGATCTTCTCCACCGCGCCCGAGGGCCAGCGGATTTCGACCTCATCCACACTCGTCGCGTCGGCAAGCCCGAAGTGCACGCGCATGTCGTTCGACGATAGGTAACTGCCTCCGCTGAGCACATCGCCGCGCTGCCGCGTGCCCGCGGCGTTCAGGTACACGGTGGCGCCTACCGCATCGCGCGGCGATTTCGCGCCGCCCACCAGCTTCAAGTCGATCCAGTGGTGATGGTCCGGACTCACGTTTCGCAGCAGTACGGGCGCGCCATCCATGTTATTGAGAATCACGCTGATCTTGCCGTCGTTGAAGATGTCGCCGAACGCTGCGCCCCGCCCCACGACCACCACCGCGAGCCCTGTTCCCTCCACCGCCGGAACCAGCTCGAATTTTCCATTCTTCAGGTTGTGGTACAGCAGCGCGCGCTGTGCGTAAGTGTCTCCCCAGTCGGGGTGCTGGTCGACCTGCGGGTACACATGCCCGTTGACGATCAGCAGGTCTTTCCAGCCGTCGTTGTCGTAATCCAGAAACCCATCGGCGAAACTGACAAACGGTACCGACGACTGCGCGATTCCCGCCTGCGAGCTCACGTCGGTGAACACGCCGGTACCGTCGTTCTGGTAAAGCACGTTGTAGTCATCGGCGAAGTCGGTGTTCACGATGGAAAGATGGCCATTGTTCTCGTAGTCGCCCGCGGCAATGCCCATGTTGGCGATCTCGCGCCCGTCTTTGTTGAACGCGTAGCCGCTCATGTAGCTCTGGTCGTCGAATGTGCCGTCGCCGTTGTTGACATAGAGATAATTGGGCGAGGTGTCGTTGGCCACCAGCAGGTCAGCCTTGCCGTCGTTGTTCACGTCGGCAAACAGAGCACCGAGTGCGAAGTAGCCGTCGGGATCGTCCACGCGCAGTTTTTTGCTCACGTCGGTAAAGCTGCCGTCGCCATTGTTATGGAAGAGATGGTCGTGCTCGCCGGGCAGGCCGCGCGGACCGCACATGACCTCGGTGCCGCGATACTGGCACTGAGAATAGCCCACCGCCGCCGTGCGCGAGATCGGGCGATTATTCAGGTCGATGCGTGCATAGCCTCCCACAAAAAGGTCCAGCCGCCCATCGCCGTCGTAGTCGCCGAATGTAGCCCCCGTCGACCAGGTGCCCACCGTCACGCCCGCGGCCTCCGTCACATCGGCAAACGTGCCGTCGTGCTGGTTGCGATACAGCCGGTTCTTGCCGTAGTTCGTCACGTACAGGTCGGGCCAGCCATCGTTGTCGAAATCTCCGACCACGCAACCGTAGCCCCACCGCTCGTTGGCAAGGCCCGCCTTCTCCGTCACATCCGTGAAGGTCCCGCCGTGGTTATTGCGAAACAGCGCAGCCTTCGGTGCGGACGTCTTGCCCGCCAGCGCGTCGTACGTGGAACCATTGACGAAATAGATATCGAGCCAGCCGTCGTTGTCGTAATCGATCAGGCAGACGCCGGGTCCCTTGGCCTCCATGATCAGTTCCTTCGCCGGAGTGCCCGCCGTATGATGCCAACCCGTCAGTCCCGCCGCTTTCGCCGTGTCCTGAAAAACGACAGGGCCATCTTTAACGAATCCGCCCGCTGTGATGGGCCGGTGCTGCGCATCGAACTGCGGTTCCTGCGGCCCGGCATTCGCCATGCCGCTAAGCGGCGCCGGATTCTGCGCGGTCGTTGGCGCAGCAGGCCCCGTAGTCTGCGAATGCAGCATCGCCGGCACCAGGCACACCGCCGCCATGAGCGCGGCCGCTACGCCGCTGCACACATTACTCCGGAGTTCAACTGGAAAACGAAACATGAAGGGCGCGAATCCCTCGCGCTCCTGAATCGTGCAGCATGTCTATCGTTTTAGGCTATGACGCGCGTCACATCGCGCCTTACGCGTACTTCACCTGGCAGGAGCCTGAAATTCCCACGGCGCTCAGCCCCTCTTCTTCGCGGGCGTCAGTGCCTCGTTTTTCAGCACCTTCCCGCCTTCCTGCACCACGTACAGCCGATTCACATCGAGATCCTTCAGCGTATCCACCGCGCCCGACGGCCACCGGATCTCCACCAGGTCCACTTTCTTCGCCTCGTTCAGCCCGAAGTGCACGCGCAGATCGCTCGCCGAATAATAGCCGTTCGATGACCGCACTTCCTCAATCTGCGCGAGCGGCGCAGGCGCCCCAGAGGCGTCCGGCTTGGCCTTGAGCACCGGCGAGCTCGTCCGCGCAATTACCTTGATCTTCGCGCCAATTCCTGTGCGGTTCGACTTAACACCGACCAGCCGAATCTTGATCCAGCTATGGTTGAGCGAGGTATCGCAGCGCAACAACTGCGGCCCCGCGTTCACGCAATTCACCACCGCGTCCAGATCGCCGTCGTTGTCGAAATCTCCTGTGGCGAATCCGCGAGCCTTCGCCGCCGCCGTAATCCCCGCGCCCCCGATCATGCTCACGTCTTCGAACTGCCCGTTGCGCAAGTTACGATACAGATACTTCCGCTCCGCATACGCCGCGTCCACTTCAGTCCCATCCACCTCGGGATACACGTGCCCGTTCGCCACCAGGATGTCGAGCCATCCATCGTTGTCGATGTCAATGAAACTCACGCCCCATCCCAGGAGCCGCGTGTTCACGCCCAGCCCGGCCTGGTAGGTTCTGTCGTCAAACGACCCTTCCCCCAGGTTCATGTAGAGCGAATCTGTGTCGCCGGCAAAGTTTGTCTTCACAATATCCGGCAACCCATCGCGGTTATAGTCGCCAATCGACACGCCCATGCCCGCCTGCGGCTTTCCATCCGGCGAATACGCCACGCCCGCCTCGATGGCCTGGTCCTTGAACGTGCCGTCCTTCTGATTCACATACAAGGTCGCACTGGTGGAATCGTTCGCCACGTAGATGTCCGGCCAGCCATCTCCGTCCAGGTCCGCCGCCGCGCAACTCAGCGCATACGTGCCGAGCGTGCCCCACATGCCGGACTTCTCGCTCACATCTTCAAACGTGCCGTCGCCCTTGTTGCGATACAGAATGTTCTTCCCGCCATCGAGCCCAGGCGGCCCGCACGCCACCAGGATTCCCTTGTACGTGCAATTGGCCTCTTCCGGCGTCGGCGTCTTCTTCAAGTCCAGGTCGATGTAGTTCCCCACAAACAGATCGAGATGCCCATCCTTGTCGTAATCCAGAAACGCGCACCCCGAGTTCCACCGAAGCCGATCCTGCTCCAGGCCCGCCGCCTTCGTCATATCGGTAAACGTACCATTGCCGTTGTTGCGATACAGTGCGTTCTGCCCGTAATAGGTCACGAACAGATCATTCCACCCGTCGTTGTTGTAATCGCCCACGCAGCACGCCTGGCCCCAGCCGGTCTTATGCTCCAGGCCCGAGCCGATGGTCACATCTGTAAACGTTCCGTCGCGATTGTTTTTGAAGAGGTGGCAGTATGGCTCCTTGCCTTTCGCGAACCCTTCCAGCCGCCATCCATTCACAAGGAAAATGTCGAGCCAGTCGTCTTGGTCGTAATCGAAGAACGCCGCGCCGCAGCCCGTCGTCTCCAGCAGGTACTTGTTCTTGTGCTCGCCGCCGAAGATGGTCTCGACGCTCAGCCGTGCTTCCTTCGACACGTCCACAAACTGCACGCCGAGCGGAGTGCCCTCAACGGGCGAAGCCGCACCCTTCGGCGCCGGCCGAGGCTCGGCGGCGTACGATTGCCGCGCGCTGCTCTTCGGCTTCTGATCTTGGTTCTGATCGGCCGGGGCCTGCTGCGCAAACGGCCGCGCCAGCGCGAGCACATCCTCGAGCGACAACACCATTGCGGTCCGCGATAGCGACTTCAAAAATCCACGACGGGAAAACGGCAAGACAAACGTCTCCGAGGCGATTCGCTGTTCTATAGACGGCGATTGTGCCTGAAAGCTGAGTATAACGGGCGATCATCGCTGCGCAGCCGCCGGTAGTGCGGTCGTGCGCCCGTGCAAATGCTGGCGCCTACCGGATCGCCGCCTGCAGTTCCCGGTCCGCATCCGCTTCGCTCGTGCTCGCCCGCGTCACCGAGATCACGCTGATGTCATCCTGCTGCCCGAAGCTCTGGGCGGCCTGGGCAATTTCCGCCGCCGTCATCCCTTCGCGGACCAGTTCGAGCACGCGATCGAATCCGAACAGTTTCCCACCCGCATCCATGGCCTCTGCCACGCCGTCCGACATGACCACCAGCCGGTCGTCCTCGCTCAAATGCAGCCGCGTTCGCGAAAACTCAATCTCCTCCGTCAATCCCAGCGGCAGCGACCCATCGATCTCGATGGGCTTGCCGTTCAGGTACGGAGGAATGTGTCCGGCGTTCGCCAGCATCATGTCGCCGGTATGCGCGATGTGCAGCGCCAGGCACGTGGCATGGGAGTCGCCGCGTCCCAGGAGCCGCCGGTTCAACGCCGCCAGAATTGCCTCCGGGTCGGTTTCGCTCTCCACCGTACTGCGGATCGCGCCCACCAGCAGCGCCACCAGCATGCCGGCCTTCAGCCCCTTGCCTGCCACATCTCCGGCCACGATCAAGAGACTGCCATCCACCTTATTTGGAATGATTTGAAAGAAATCACCTCCCACCTGCCGGTCCGGCCGATACTCGCTCTCCACGACTACCGATCCTGCCGCCAGCCGCGCCTTTGGCAGGATCACCTGCTGCACCTCCTGCGCCTGCTTCACGTCGAGCGCCAGCCTGCGCTGCTCCCGCACTGACATCAGCAGCCGGCGCAGCAGCAGCACGCTCATGGTCACGATCAGCAGCAGGTTGGCCACATCGTTGGCGGTAATCTGAATGCCAAACGGAAACCACGTCAGCCGCACCGGCCCGGCGCGTAGTTCGCGATAAAACTCGCTCACCCCGATGAAGAACACCGCCGGCAGCACCAGCCACGCATCCCGCCGGTTGCGCCGGAATCCAAGTGCGATAATTCCCAGCACCAGCAGCAGAAACGCCACCCTCAGGATCAGCGACAGCGTGTGAAACCCGTTCATCGACGAGAACGGAATCACCCCGACAAATACGTCCCCACCCAGCGCATTTGAAATCACCAGCAGTACCGTCAGCCCGGCGATGGCCCACGGGATGCGCGATGGACTCCGCAGCTTGAACCACGCCCAGAACACCATTGCCCAGCCCGCGCTGGTCAATGGTGTCAGGGTTACATCCAGGAAGATCGTGATCGCGAATGCGTCCAGGCCGTTCGTGAGGGAACCCACCGTAACCAGCGCATTCTGCCCGGCAATCAGCAGAAAAACGGCCCCGATCCACAGATACACCCGGTCCACGCGATCGAACAGAATCAGGCTGAAGGCAATGATGGCCAGGAACAGGTAGAGCGCGCCCAGCAGCGGACGTGGCGCGTACGCACGGATCAGCTCCAGCCAGCGCAGTTGTGTCATCCCCTCCACGGTTCTCGTATCACCGATCATGGGCACGGAATGAAATCCGCCCGTATCCGGCGCAAAATAGGGGCTGGTTGGCGACATCCACACCCGAAACGCCAGCACCAGCATCTCCGCCGCTTCGCCTCCCGCGCCCATGGTCGCGGGAAGCTCGAACATCTGCGGCTTGGTGTAATAGATTCGCGGCGTCGTGGACGAGAAATCGCCGAAGCTGCCCAGCAGCTTCCCATTCACGAACACCTCGTAGGCGTCGTCCACGTTGGGTGGCCCGGCCAGGGCAAGCTTCTCCCTGGTATGCGATTCCAGGCGCACTCGGATGCGATACCATCCATACCCAGTCACGCCCGGATACCCCTTGGCGGTCCAGCCTTTGACGTAGCCCGTGAATCCCACCACCGGGTCGTAGGCGCCGCTCTCGGGCGTCAGATCGACGGTGTCCCAGTGCGAATCGTCCAGTCCCGGCTCTGCCCACAGCGGAGCCTTCGTCTGCGGATCCAGCGGCGAATCCCCTATGTGAAACTTCCACGGCCCGTTGAGCGCCACCACCGACTCCCCCAGATGCACGTGAGTCATGGGCATGGCCGCGGGCGCCTGCGCCAACGAGGGTCGCGTCGCCCCGTGTGTCCGCGCCGATTTTTCCAAAGTGAATTGCGCCCAGCCGCAGTGCGCCAGGGAGCTTGCACCCAGGCAGAAAAAGAGGGCATACACGGTGCGGGGAAGAAGTGAAGTCCTCATCGGGGAACCTGTTTAGAGAGGATTGCGTGCTGCATGCACTATACCCTCGATCCATCGCCCGAATCAGCAGAATTATTGCGCCAGCGTAATCGCAAACTTGCCCCGCATGGCCCAAGGCAGCCTATTCCCGAACTAGCGGTCGGCGCCCGCGGCGACGGGTTCAGCCGATGTCGGGGCGCCCGGAATTCGCCGCGGCCAGCAAAGGATGAAACGCGCCCCTTCCCCGGGCTTCGATTCGACTTCGATGGTACCTCCATGGCGGGTGACAAGCTGCTTCACCAGCCACAGGCCCATGCCATTGCCGCGTTCCCCTTTGGTGGTTGCGCCGAACTCAAAGAGCCGGGTTCGAATCTCCGGAGGTATCCCGCATCCCTGGTCGCTTACTACCACTCGCACGTCCTCGTCCCGGCTTTCCAGGCTGACGGTTACCGAGGCGACTCCCTTGGGAGTCGCCTCGACCGCATTCCGCACCAGGTTGAGGAGCACCTGGCGAGTTTCAACGGCGTAGGCGCTCACGGAGCAGTCGCCCTGCGATTCAATCTTCACTTCTAGGACGCGCTGGCGAAGTGTGGGCCCCAGCAGGAAGCGAACGGCCTCAGCCGAGGCGACCAGACTGACCAGTTCCGGTTCGGCGGAGGTACGAAAGAAACCCAGAGTGGACCGGGTCAGCGTCTCAATGCGCTTCACTTCACCGCTGGCCTGTTCGATGATTGTGCCCATATCGGGCGGAAGCTCGGGATTCAACTGCATGAGAAAAAGGAGGTTGCCGATGGCGGCCAGGGGGTTGTTGATCTCATGGCTCACCACTGCGGCCATGCGATTCCACTCCTCCAGCTTGCGCGCGGCCAGCAAGCTTTCCTCCATGCGGGCGCGCTCGTTTTCCGTGTCCTTCAGGCGATGTGCGTACTGGTTGATGCCAAGCCCGAGGCGGGAGGCTTTGCGGGTAAACTCAATCGCTACATACGCCGAAAATACCGCGGTGATGATGTTGACCCAGGCATCGATCCAGAACGCCGGGACCCAGGTGGTGATTACCTCCATCAGGTGGGTGCCGCCGCAGGCCACAATAAAGACGCCGAAGCCAATAAGGAAAAAGGCCCATTGGCGAGCCACGGCCCCTCGCGTTTTCCGCGCCAGGTAGAAGAGCGTGACACACAGGGTAAAGTAGCTCAGAAACGTGATGGCATTGGAGATGGCCATCGTCCAGATCAGAGCTGGATCCTGGTTCCAGCACACCGCGTGCGGCATCAGTGACGGAGTCATGGGAAATCAGCCTCGGATACAAGGATCGGTTCAGCCGGCGAGAAGCACCAAAGAATCACTGCACCGCCCATGGGCGGCACGGACGAGCTCAAATCCACATGCAAGGTAACATTGTCGGCCGCAGTACGACGCAAAGGGAAATGCGGTCTCGACTTGCAGCACCGTCTCAGAATCTTTTATCAGCAGGCAATCAATTGGGCAATGTCCTGCAATAGCGATTTGAGCGTGAGTGGAGTGGCGGCGCCCAGCTTTAGCGGTCGACTTTGACTGCACTTATCGCGCGGCGACTCGGCAGAGAAAAAAAGCGCCCCTCGGTGAGTCCTGCCTGGATGAATCCAGGTCTGGCAAACGGAGGGGCGAGGAGCCGCAATCACAAGAAAATGCGCTTACGGCATGGCTTGAAAGGGCGAAAATCGCGCTACACACCAATGCTTTAGGCTCATCTTCTGGACCGGAAGCCACTATAGGGGGTTTGAGTTCGAGGAAAAAGGTTGAATCGCGTAGCGTTTTATCGTCCTTGCCGTAAGTCGTTTAAAATTCGCAGATAAATCGATATGGACAAGTAAATTACGTCCACGTATCATACGCGGTACGGCGGATAAAAGGGGCTGCTCCGCGCCTGCGTACGAGCAGATGAACCGCCGGCACCCCGAAGCGAGGAGAACGCGATGGGTATTGCGGGGCAGAAGGCCGCTCCCGAGTCGATGGAGTCGAACTTGGTAGCCGACGCCGCGCGCATCCGCGAGCAGCTTAACCGGCTCCTTGCCCATCGTCTTTTTGCCAACAGTAAGCGCTATCCGCTGCTTCTCTCCCATGTGGTCGAACAGACCCTTCTGGGGCATGCCGAGGAACTGAAGGAACGCACTATCGGCGTGGAGATCTTCGGCAAAGAGCCAAGCTACGACGCTAACGCCGAGCCCGTGGTCCGGATTACGGCCAAGGAAGTCCGCAGCCGGCTGAAGCAGTACTATTACGAGTTCGCCGGGCTTGACGAACTGGTGATCGAACTGCCGACCGGCTCGTATATTCCGCTGTTCCGGGAGCGGGAACGGCCGGTTGCACCGGAGCCGTCGGAAACCTTCGCGCTGACTGCATCCGCTGAAACCGAAACCGCGCCCGCGTTCGTACAGGACCCGGCGCCGCCGAGCCGCTGGTGGCGGCTGCGATGGTTCCTAAGTGGCGGGGTTGCACTTCTTGTGGCGCTGGCCGGAACTGCGGGTCTGTTTGCCGGCCTGCACTACCACGCTGCCCCGCCGCCTCCTTCCAACACAGACCGCTTCTGGGCTCCTGTGACCGGGAGTGTCAACCCGACGACCTTCTGCCTGGGCGAGCCGGCCAAAAACATCGACGTGGGCGCGATCAATAATTTTGACACTCCGGTGAGCAACTCGCGACCTGAGCCACTTTACTTCCGGCTGCACTACTCGGGGAACCTGGCGTTGGCCGACGTGATCACGTTAACGCGCACCGTGGCGGCCCTCGCCTCGCGCCATAAATCGTTCCGGGTGGTGCCGGCTTCTGAAGCAGGGTTCGCGCAGCTTCGCGAGGGGCCGTTCGTCCTGATTGGAGCGTTTGACAATATCTGGACGCTGCGCGTGACGCAGAAACTGCGTTTTGGCTTCGAATCGAAAGACGGCGTGGCCCTTCTGGTAGACCGCAAGAACTCGAGCAAGACCACGTGGGCGACGGCGTGGGATCTGCCCTACCAGAAGCTTTCGCGCGATTATGCCATCGTCGCGCGCATCCACGACAAGACGACGGGCCAGCCTGTGATTATCGCAGCCGGCATCTCTGAAGAAGGCACCGAAGCAGCGGGCGAGATCCTCTACAACCCGGAGTACCTTGATTCGCTGGTAGCCAAGGCCGGCCGGGATTGGGATCAGAAGAATCTCGAAGCTGTAATCGAAACCCAGGTCATCGAGGGCCATCCAGGGCCGCCAAACATTCTGGCGGTCGAAACCTGGTAGGCTGCTGGCGTTCGCTTCAGAAGACCCCTGTCCGCACCACCGGAAGCAAGAGCAACGCACTGCGCGCGAACGCACAGTGCGCCTCAAAAAATAGCCAGCGATTTCAGAGACAACTCAGGTGACGCGAACGCGGGCGTGAGCTGATCACGCAGCCGTTGCGTTTCGCTGCGCTGAGCATGCTGGGATCAGCCCGTGCTCAGGCGTCTTTCTTAGACTTGCTCTTTTGTGCTGCCCAGCGGCGCTTCTGCGCGTCAGCGATGCGCTTTCTTGCATCAGCACTCAGAACGCGCGTTTTCCGCGCTTTGCCAGCGGGTTTCTTCGGGCTGCGCTTGCTCGACGTGGACTTGGTGGAACCAGCCGTCGCCAACAGCTTTCTAGCTTCGGTCAGTCTTTCAATTTCAGCATCGATTTCAGCAAGGATAGCTTCAATAGTCATGCGATCAGCATATAGGATATTGGCTGAATTGGCCACTTAGAGGTGCTTACTTATGGTTATATCGAGCGTTTTATTGTCCGCACTGCCGCGAAGAGCACGTGTATCCTCCGCATGTCTGCGTGGATGATCGAAGATATTTCGCACCCGTAAGCAAATCTCCAGAAAATAGCTGCACGGTATCAAAGCGCGGCAGATTGGTCGCATGCTAACTACGAACTGAGCCTAGATATCAGATGGCGCGCGCTGGCCAAACCGCCGATCACAGTGCCGTTCTGTTCGGCAGTCGACACATCACCATCACGCGCCCACGGGAACTGCCTGCCTGCGCCACGCATACAGCGGGAAATGATTCGCCAGCTCGCTTACTTCACCGCGGATGTGCTCCAGCACGCCGTCATCATTGCGATGCCCGAGCGCCTGTACGATCCACTTCGCGATTTGCCGCATCTCGGCTTCCTTCATACCACGCGTGGTGAGCGCGGGTGTGCCGATGCGGATACCGGACGGCCTAAGCGGCGGATTGGTGTCGAACGGAATAGCATTCTTGTTCACCGTGATTCCCGCTTTGCCCAGAGCGAGTTCGGCTTCAGAGCCCAGCATGCCTTTGGAGAACACATCGACCAGCATAAGGTGATTGTCGGTGCCGCCGGATATGATCCGGTAGCCCTCGGCCTGCAGCGATTCGGCCAGCACCTTGGCATTTGCGACAATCTGCGCGGCATAAGTGCGGAATTCGGGACGCAGCACTTCGCCGAACGCAACGGCCTTGGCAGCGATGATATGCACCAGTGGCCCGCCCTGCTGTCCGGGGAAGACGGCCTTATCGACCGCCGCAGCAAGATCGTTTCCACATAGGATGAGGCCGGCCCGCGGTCCGCGAAGCGTCTTATGCGTGGTTGTGGTAGTGATATGCGCGTGGGGCACCGGCGAGGAATGCACATCGCCGGCCACCAGCCCGGCGATATGGGCCATGTCGAAGATATAGGTCGCTCCTACCTTGTCAGCGATCTGGCGCATCCGCGCGAAGTCCCACAGGCGCGGATAGGCGCTGCCGCCGCCAATGATGACCTTCGGCTTTTCACGCACGGCAATGGCCTCGAGTTCGTCATAGTCGATGGTCTCCGTGTCGCGGCGCACGCCGTAGAACGTGGGGCGATAGAGCTTGCCGCTGAAGCTGAGCTTGTGGCCGTGAGTTAGGTGTCCGCCGTGCGCGAGGTCGAGGCCGAGGATGGTGTCTCCCGCCTGCAGCACCGCCGCGTAGGCCGAGGCATTGGCCTGCGAGCCCGAGTGCGGCTGCACGTTAGCATGTTCGGCGCCGAAGATCTGCTTTGCCCGATCGCGCGCCAGGTTCTCCACGATGTCAGTGAACTCGCACCCACCGTAATAGCGACGGCCGGGATAGCCTTCCGCGTATTTATTGGTGAAAACAGAACCGGCGGCTTCGAGAACCGCCTCGGACACGAAGTTCTCGCTGGCGATCATCTCCAGCCCTTCATGCTGGCGGAGCCGTTCGTGTTCAATGGCGGCGGCGACTACAGGATCGGCCTGGGCGAGCGGGAGCGACATGCGATCGGTCATGCATGCATTTTAGCCGGTTTCCCGCGGCACTTTATATCCGATTACCGGCGCAATGGCTTTATGGGGAGGTCTACCGGAACCCGGTGAATCGTCTCTGCTATCTTTTCTTCCATGTCACGGGTTTCCTTGCACACGCTCCCAACGATTCTTGCGCTCCTTGCGGTGGGTGCTACAGGCGCCTGCGCGCAAGAAGCCGTGAATGCTGCCCTCCTCGCCAAGGCCAATGGTGGCCACGCGGTGGCGCAAGTGGCGGCGGGCGAGGCTTATGCCAAAGCCGCCGAAGCTGCGCAGGATCCGGATGAGAAGTCGGAGGACTGGAACCATGCGGCGGAATGGTATATCAAGGCAGCGGCGCAGAATAACATTGCGGGCGAAATGCACTTGGCCGAGGCCTACAGCTATGGGCGCGGCGTGGCGCGCGACAAGGTGAAGGCGGCGGCCTGGTACCGCAAAGCCGCGAACCAGGGCGATGTGGGCGCGCAGGGCACGCTGGGCATGCTCTACACTATGGGGCAGGGCGTTCCGCAAGACGACGCCGAGGCGTATTTCTGGTTGGACCTTGCTGCGTCGGCCGATACGCCGAACCGCCAGCGCTATCTGACCAGCCGCCAGAATGTCGGTACGCGAATTACGACGGACCAACTCTCGGCGGTGCAGCGGCGCCTGAAGAAGTGGAAAGCGGAGCACACCCAGCCCGCCGACACAAAGTAACTTACCGCTCGACACTGCGAATATTCCCGCCTGGCATTCGCTCGGGATTCTCACGCGCAGCTTCGCGCTGTTTTTCCCATTGCGAATCGAGTTGCGCTCTTGGTATGTTGAATTCCTCCCCGAAAGTCCAGTTTTCCCCATTCCCGGTTAAGTTATTGGAGATAGAAATGTCTACAACCGTGATGGCCCCGCGGAGGGCCAAAGTTCAGACTGACCGAATCTTCTTCCCCTGCATGTGCCTGCTGATTCTGGTAACGGTATGGCTTGGATTCTCCAAGACGTATTACGCCGCGGGATTGGTGCGAGCCCATCTGCCTGCACCCATCATTCATGTGCATGCGGCGGCCATGACCCTGTGGCTGCTTACCCTCATCGCGCAAACCACGCTGGTATCCGTCCGCAAGGTGAAGCTGCACATGGCGTTCGGTTTGTGGGGCTTCGGGCTGGCCCTTTGCCTCATCCCCATCGCCTCGGCGGCCGCGGTGAATTCCTTGCGCCGGGATTTCTCGCCTCCCGGATCGGGCCTGTCGCCGCTGACGTTTTTCATCGTGCCGGTGAGCGCGCTGCTCAGCTTTGCAGTTCTCGTCGCGTGGAGCTATTCGGTGCGCCGCAAGCCTGACCAGCACAAACGGCTCATCATCCTGGCCACCATTCCATTGCTTGACGCGGCCATTGGACGTTTCCCCTACACCCTTGGCATCGCGTCGAATCCGATGGTGCAGTTGCTGATCATCTGCATGTTTCCGGCAGCCATTGTGGTCTACGATGTCTTTTCCCTGCGCAAGGTTCATCGCGTGACCTGGATAGCATCGCTGATGCTTCTCGCGATGTGGTTGACGCGCATCCCGCTGGGTCAGACGGCGGCATGGCAGGCATTTGCGCGCATGATTCACGGCTAAGTCAATGCAATTTGCTCTTGGCGGGCAGGGCCTTCGGATATGCTTGCTCTCATGAAGCCCGCCCTGCTTTGTTTTGCTCTTGGCCTCGCGCTGCAAACGCTTACATCTGCACAGACGCCGAAAACCGCGGCGCATCCCATCCCCGCAATCGTAGAAAAAGATCATCACTTCGCGCTGATGGTCGATGGCGTGCCCTACCTGATGCTTGGGTTCCAGGCCAACAACTCCTCGGCCTGGCCGGCGTATTTTGACAAGGTCTTTCCCGCGGCGGACATCCTGCACGCCAACACGGTGGAAGTGCCCGTCTACTGGGAGCGGGTGGAAGCCACGCCAGGGAGCTACGACTTTTCCGTTGTGGACGGCATGCTCGCGCAGGCGCGCGCCCATCATGTCCACATGGTGCTGCTATGGTTCGGCACATGGAAGAACGGCTCGTCGCATTACACGCCGCAGTGGATCAAGCAGGACCAGGAAAAGTATCCGTTTCTGGTGAACCAGCAGGGCAAGACGGTCGATTCGCCGAGCACGTATTCGCCGGCGCGGCTCGAGGCGGACAAAAAGGCGTTTGCCGCGCTCATGCGCCACCTGCGCGCCGCCGATCCGCAGCGTACGGTTGTCATGGTCCAGGTGGAGAACGAGGCGGGCGTGTGGGGCGGCATTCGCGACTACCGTCCTGAGGCGGAGAAGGAATTTGCCGGTCCGGTTCCGCAAAAGCTGGTCGACGCGCTCGGATTGCAACCCGGCACGTGGCAGCAGGTCTTCGGCGACGAGGCCGACGGAACCTTTCAGGCATGGTGCATCGCCACCTACATCGAGCAGGTGGCCGCGGCTGGCAAGGCCGAGTATCCGCTGCCGCTCTACATCAACGCCGCACTGCGCGATCCTGTTCACCCGGGCAAACCGGGGTCGTATGAGTCCGGCGCGCCCACTGACCAGAACATCCGGCTCTACCAGGTGGCCGCGCCGTCGCTCTCGCTCATCGCGCCCGATATCTACATTCCGGAATATGCGAAGTACATGGCGGTCATCGACCAATACAAGCGGTTCAATAACCCGCTGCTGATTCCCGAGACAGGCAACGAGTCCGTGTATGCGCATTACGTCTTCGCCGCCATCGGTCAGGGCGCCATCGGATTCGCTCCGTTCGGTCTTGACCTGACTGCCTACTCCAACCTGACCGAGGGAGCAGAGGCTATGGGCGACAAGAGCGCGCATGGGCCGGAGACGCGGCTTACCCCGTTCGCCAACGAATACGAGTTGCTCGAGCCGATCGCGCTGCAGCTTGCGAAGGCGAACCTGGGGGGGAATGTGCGCGGAGCGAGCGAGGAACCTGAGACGCATACGCAGAGCCTCGATTTTCCCCGCTGGCAGACGGATTTGAGCTATGGCCTGCCGGCTTTCGGCAACTGGATCAGGCCCAAGGGCAATAACCCGCCGGATGGAGGCGCCGTGATCATCGCGCTCGCGCCCGATGAGTTTCTCGTGGCCGGCCATCATGTGCGTGTAGACTTCACGCCAACGTTCGATGCTGCGAAGAAACGCCTCTTCCTCGAAGTAGCCGAGGGCAGCTACGATGCCGCAGGCAAGTGGAAGACGGTGCGCATCTGGAACGGCGACCAGACCGATTACGGCCTCAATTTCCGCGCCGAGGGCACCACGCTGCTGAGGGTCAAGCTGGCGACCTACTGAGGGAACGCCATTGCTACCGAGCCGGTTATGCTGAGGGCATGACCGGCTCTCGTCTTTTTGCATGGATTGCCGTGGTGCTGCTTCCCGCATGTGTACTGGCGCAGAAGCAAGGCAGCGCTTCGTCGGTGACGCTCACGCCGCAAGTCGTCATCGCCGGCTCACCCGAGTTGATCCGCGTTGCATCGGCCGATGCAACAAGCATCGAAGGCGAATGGCTCAAGCATAAAATCACTTTCTTTCGCGAGGGTGGCGAGTGGGTGGCGTTGGCCGGTGTGGATTTGGAAGCGCCCGTCGGCCCCTCGACACTGCACGTCACCGCAAATGTGAACAGCACGATCGAAGACCTGAGCCGCACCATAGAAATTCACGCGGCGCACTACCGCACGGAATCGCTCGGCGTGCAGCCTAAGTTCGTCGAGCCCAGCCCCGAGGCGCTCAAGCTGATTCACGAGCAGTCGGAGTTCAAAGCGAAGGTGTTTGCCTCGAGCGCACCGGGGCCACTGTGGCACGGCGATTTCCACGCGCCCGTGGCCGCGGCGGCCACTGACAGTTTCGGCACACGTCGCATGTTCAACGGCAAGCTGGCCAGCAT
>Ga0157369_10001738_pt1 | contig 26469 bp, 22 predicted proteins | sample C25metaG_FD_113461 | JGI IMG/M metagenome (GOLD analysis project Ga0157369, IMG submission 113461) | Corn rhizosphere microbial communities from Kellogg Biological Station, Michigan, USA - C2-5 metaG | ecosystem: Host-associated > Plants > Roots > Rhizosphere > Soil | place: USA: Michigan... | reverse complement strand
CGAGCAAAGCCGTCGCTGCGTCTCGAAATGCGGCGCAGGCTGAGGGGCCGTCTCGGCAGCGAAGCGATGGCACGCCACGTTGCGCCGCTGGCAAATGCGCAGCTCGCGAATGTGCGTGTGGCCGCGGCGGAGCTCACCGGCGCCATCCCTCCCGCAGTCCCGGCTCCCTGGCTGGACGATCTCGCCAGGGATCAATCTCCCGCGGTGCGCGATGCGGCTCGAGAAGCGCGTCGCGCTCGGCGGCTCGAGGCGGCGGCCATGGAGCACCGGAGCCTTCTGTCATCCTCGCCGAAGCCGCTTCAATGGGCGCGGCTGTCCAAAATTTTCGAGCTGGTGGATCCGTTTTTTCTTTGGTCTGCGACCGACCCGGCCGGCCTTGGAGCCGCACTGGACGAGCTGCCCTACGAATTCACCGTCGAAGCGCGCCAGCTGCGCGAGAGGAACCTGAAAGAACGCGAGGACGCAGCCAACAAGACCGACCGCGACGCATGAGCCGCGGCTCCGATCCACCTAGCCGCCAGTGAGGAGAGTCTAGGAGCGAGCGCTGGCAGCCCTCTCCTGCGGAGAATCGACAAGCCCGGCTTGGTCGGCGCCGCGACGGACTCCCGCGCCTCGGCCGCCCTATGCGGCGATCTCTTGCACGCCGGGCTGCGGCCACCCAGATCGAGGCTCTCGAATGAATCCCGCGGCCCCCGCCCATGAGGCACCGTCGCGCTGACGGAATGGAGGTCACTTGAGCGGACGTCACGCCCTGGTGGTCGGCGCTGCCGCCTATCCCGGCCAGCCTCTCGACAACGCCGCCAACGACGCGGGGCGGATCGCTGACGCACTCCGAGACCGAGGCTTTGCCGTCACGATCCTCCTCGAGCCTGACCGCCACGCACTGGATGTGGCGCTCGCGACGTTTCGGCCGCTCGCCGCCAGCGCCGATCTGGCTCTGGTATATCTCGCCGGGCATGCCGTCGAGCGGCACGGCACGGGCTATTTCCTGCCGATCGACTTCCCCTTCCCCCCGACGCCGGGCAACCTTCGCTTCTGCGCCATCGGGCTCAACGACTTCGTAGGGGCTACCGATGGCGCCGGATCACGGATCGTCGTCCTCGACGCATGCCGCGACTGGCCAGCCGATCCCGCCGACAGCAGCCGGCTCGCCGGCGACCTCGACGCGCTCGCAGGGGACCAGAGGGACTGGCCGAACCTGCTGCTCGCTTATGCGACGAGCGCGGCGACCCGCGCCGGCGACGGTCTTCCCGGCGAGGGGAGCGCCTTCACCTCCTCCCTGTGCCGGCACCTTCTCGATCACGGGCTCACCGTCGACGAGTGCTTCAGACGCGTGTCGCAGGACGTCATCGCCCGGCGGAAACAGCAGCCGTGGACCTATTCGAGCCTTGCGCAGACCCTGTCCTTTACCGACCTTCCGCGGTTCAGACCGATCCAACGCCACACTCTCCCAAACCCGGAGCACCTCACCCTCGGCGCATGGACCGCGCGTGACAGTTCCGGCACCGGCATGTTCGTCGGCCTTGGCGATTCCCTGTGCTGGCATCTCGATCTCGGCGGCCTCGGGCGTAGCCCGTGCCCCAGCTCAGGACCGTTGGTCGGGGCAGCGCATTTCGGCAGCTCGCTTGCCCTCGCGGGCGATGCGGGCAGATTGTTCGTGGCCTGGGACGGCGGTGAGACGACCTTGGACCTCGGCGTCGATCCTTCGTTCGGCATTGTTGCCGCCCCCGGGCTCGATGGCGCCACTCACTTCGGGGCCGAGACGGTCACCTGCCTGCGCGACAGTGGCAAGAGACTGGCTGTCGCAGCTCGCCACGAGGTCGGATTCCACGTCTACTGCTGCACCTACCTCCCGGGAGGGCGCATCTGGGCCGGCGGCGCTCACGGCGAAATCGTTGAGATTGACCCGCAAGACGCCAATTCCGAGCCTCGGGACGTTGCTTGCCTACGCCGGCCCGTAAACGCCATTGCGGTGTCACCGGACGGCTCCCGGGTGTTCGTGGTCGGCCAGGCTGGGCTGGCGGTCGAGCTGGACAGTTCCGGGACGCTGGTCACGGAGCTGCTGGACGACAGGCCGCTCAGGACTGCGGCCGGCATTCGCTCGGCGCTGATCGGAAGCGCCGACGACGACGATATCCGGGACTTCATCTTCAATCCGAGCGCTCTTGGCCAGGACGTGCGCGAGGAATTGGCGGAGCAGATCGGCCGCCCCTCGTACCACGCGTGCGCTGTGGCGCCCTCACTGCCAATCGTCGCGATCGGCACCGAGGAGAGCACGGTGATCCTTCTCGACTGGCGCGATCGGCAGATCTTCCAGGAACTCGACGTGACGTCCGGCCATCCCACCGTCGTTTCGGGCATCCACTTCCTCTCCGATCGCGAGCTGGTCGTGGTCGGCGGCCAGGGGCAGGTCACCTTTTTCGCGTCCTGAGCGGCGAGCGGGAGTGGGCTCAGTGCGACGTCGGGCGTGGGAACGAGCTCCGTGCGAGCGCAGGAATGCGGCCGCCTCGGGCTGCTCCCACTCCACCGCCCGGTCGAGCGGCGTCCGGCCGCTATTGTCGACCGGATTGAGCTTTGCACCGGCGCCGAGCAGGAGTCTGATGATCGGTACGTTCCCGTTCGTCGCGGCAAGGTGGAGCGGCGTGATCCGGCGCTTGTCCCTTGCATTCACGTCCGCGCCGCGGGAGAGGAGGAGCGTGACCATCGGCGCCTGGTCGCGGCCGACCGCGCCATGGAGAAGCGTGGCGCCTCCCCACTCGCGATACCTGATAAGGTTGGGATCGCGGTCGAGCGCCGCCTGTATCTTCGCGACGTCGCCGCTCTGCGCGGCGGCCACCTCAGGGGTATAGCTCTCGAGCTTCCCGATGTAGGATGGGGAGAGGAAGCAGCCCTGCAGCGTCAGCACGAGCGCGATCAGGAGCGTCCAGGGTGAGCGGGCGCGCGTCACGAGCCGGCTCCCTGTGCCGCCGGGAAGGCGCGAAGCTCCGCGGTGAATTGCCCGGGGCGTCGGTCGGGGTGGGTGCGGATATCGTCCAGCGCGCGCTGGAAGCTGTGCTGAATGTCCGTCTCTGGACGGGTTCCGGGCACCCGTCCCGACCGCCCTCTCGGCTGCTGCGCCAGATAATCGTTGAGCGACGGGATGACCGGGCTGGCCCGGCCGCCAGCTGGGTTGTTGAGCACGGCCGACACGCTTTCGACCGGGCGCGCGTCTACAAGCTGTGAATAGCCGCCGGCTCCGCCGAAGGTCTCGCCGATGAGCTTCAGGATTGAGACATGGTCCATGACGCCGTGGAAGACATGGCCGGGCGTGACCATCGGCGAAATCACCAAGGCGGGGACGCGAACTCCCAGCGACTCGAATGGCCCGTCGGTATAGTGGCCGCCAGGCGGCGCGTCCGAGCGAACCCGCGGCGGCGACACATGGTCGAAGAAGCCGCCATGCTCATCATAGGTGACGATCATGACGCTGTCCTTCCAGATCGCCGGGACCTGCGTCAGGGCCCGGTAGCATTGAAGAAGGAATCCCTGCCCTTCCTTGATCCCTCCGGGAGCATGGTCGTCGCTGCTCGGGCCGATATGCGGGGCGTCCGCGTAGACCGGCTCGAGGAAAACGACCTGCGGGAACGTTCCCGGCGGCTCGTTCACGACATCGTCCCAGATCCGAGCGAACGGCCGGAAATTCCGGCCGGAGAGTATCTGCGGAATCCGGCTCGGCATCAGCGCCATGAACGGGAGCCCGGCATGATAGACGCGCCACCGCACCTTGCCCTCCAGCCAGTCGTAGACCAGCTCCTGGTGGGGAACCGGGGTCTTGTTGTAGTCGAAAGGCGTGAAGCCGCTCATCGCCATCAGGCGGTTCGGCTGGGTGCCCGCGGGAAGCGGGGCGTGCCAGCCATCGCAGACGGCGAAATTGCGCGCGAAGAAATCCATGACGGGCGCTTCGCGGCCGGTGAAATAGCCCATCGCCATTGGCGCTCCGCCGGGCTCAATGGGCGACGCGCCCTTCGCTTCCGCATAGGTTTCGACAAAACCCTTCATCGGATAGTCGTTACCGTCCCAGGTGCCCAGCTGGCGTCGGACGCTCTGACGGCTGTGCGGCGGGTCGGCTTCCGCCGTGCTGTAGGGATCCGTCAGTCCGAAGGGCGCGTAGTCGCTCCCCTGATACGGATTGGCGACCGATCGCCGCCAGTGGTCGCCGCTCCGCAGTCCGTCGACGCCGACTCCCTGGAGCGACAGATAGCCGAGCATATGGTCGAACGATCTGTTCTCCATCATGACGATGAAGATTCGTTTCACCGGCATGGGCAACTCCTTCCACCCGCCGGGCTCACGGATTCACGGCCCGCCGGGCCGTTCATGCGGTTTCTCCGCGCGACCAGTCATATTCGTAGAGAGGTCCCGCCCCGCCGTGGAAGACGAAGCGGGGACCACGAGACGTCACCTCGAACTCGGCGAAACCGGGTTCGGTAATGTGGCGATGCCAATAGGGAAACAGGTCGCCGCGGGTGCCGGGGTCGCAGAAGACGGGAAGCACGCAGCCCGAGCGTATCCCTGCGGCATCCACGAAGACCTGGCCGCCTTTGTAGTCGCCCAGGATATTCGACCCCGCCCCCGAGCAGACATAGTGCATGCCATCGCGGCTGATATGGTAGAGGCAGTGATCGTGGCCGTGCACGTAGGCGGTCACCCGATATTTTCTCAGGACCTCGTCGAGCTCATTCATCTGCATCCGTCCGCCGTGCGGACCGACGGAGTAGATCCCGTGATGGCCGAATACGAGCTTGTAGCGTGCGCTCGAGCGGCTCAGCTTTCCCGTCAGCCACTCGATCTGGGCCTGCTGATCTCCCTTGCTAATGTCACTTCCGAGCCACTTGAAAGGGAAGCTCTCCTTGCCGCGCCAGACGACGGTATTGATGAAGAAGAGATGGACGTCGGGGTGCCCGACTTCAGCGGGCGTCCGCTCGAACCAGAGAGCGTCCATCTCCCACGGGCCGGTGCCGGACCGGTCGATCTGGGCGCGGACGTTGCCGCCATAATCGTGATTGCCAAGCACCGCGTACCAGGGCTTCTGCAGCGCCTTGTGGGTGTAGACGTCGGTGAACGACGTCACCCACTTGCTGTCGGTCACGCTCTTGACGCCGAACGTGTAGAAATTGTCCCCGGTGCTGACGGTGAACCGGCTCCCGACCTTGGCGGCGACCTCGCCCATCCTTCCCGCGACCAGGCGTTGGTTGGGCGAGCCGTTTCGACCCCAGTCGCCCACCACCAGAAAATGGAGCGGCTCCGGCTCCGGCCCCAGCGCCGCGGCGACCAGCGGCGCCGGCAGGGCCGCCGCTCCAGCAAGCACAGGGAAGCTACCGATCAATTGCCGGCGTGTCGGCCGAAAAAGCGTCATCCCGATCTCCCCCAAAGAGCCCGGACCGTCCTCATACTCTCATGGATGAACGGGACCGGCAATAGACCTGGGCAGGAACAGACGCCCGCCTCGGCCTGAGGTGCCGCGGCCTCTGCCTATCCCCGCCGGCACTGCACCTCATACGGCCGGTTCGGTTCAGTTGCACTCTCCCGGCTCGCCTTGAAGGTATTCGATTCGCAAATGCTGACCACGTCCCCACCGGGGTTCATGAACTCGATTCTGAATTGAAACCAGCCCGCGGCAAAAGTGTCGTCGAGGATTGGACCGAGCCAGATCGCGGCCATCATTCGGGTGCGGTCCTTTGCGGACGGCGCCTTTCGAAGCATCGTCACGAAACCGCTGCCGCTGTCGTCCCCGACTTCTACCGGCGCCGCGGATCGGGCGCCTTCCGGCGACGCGCCCGGCGTTTTCGAATCGACCCGTCGGACGCTGACGCGGCGCTGCAGCGCAGCCTCGAACTCCTTCCCCTCCGGAACCGTCTCGGTCCAGTACGCCACCGGAAGTCCGCGCGCCGGCACCCCACGATAATCCAGGAGAACATCGCCGAGTTCCTCATCCGAGGCGGCCCGCTCCTCGCCGACGCCCCGCGGCCCAAATTGGACCTTGGAATTGTATTGACCCGGTGGGTGGCCCGGGAAATATTTCCGGTCCTTGACAATCACCGGCTGCTTCGGCGCCGGCGCGGCCTCCCCCGCGTCCGCCTCAAGCCTTGCCAGACGGCAGGCGAACACTCCTGCCTCGCCAGGGCCCCAAAGCGTCGAGGCCGCCATGTAGTCCTGCGCGGCATATTCCTCGGCCGTGGCCACATAGCCGGTATATTCGTTAGCGAGCCCGACGACGACGACGTCGTGTTTCGCCCCTCCCGCATCCTGCAGGCGGCGGACGAGCCGGCGCCCGGCCATCGTGCTGAGCTCGCCAGGCACCGTTGCCAGGACGAACTCCCCGATCGCCACGTATCGTAGCGGAAGCTGCCTCGGGAATTTGCGGGGCGGCGCCACGATGTCCGTTAGGCTCAGCCCTCCAACGATCTGGCTGTCGAGCGCCCCAAGCTTTCCGCCCTGCCCGTTGCGAGCGACCTCGAGCAGGCGCTTTCGAAAACCGAGGTCGTAGAACGTTGTCCTGTCGTCTTCGGCCCCGCCGAGCGCCGGAGCGCCCATCAAAGGCTTCACCGCGAGCGCGCTCCGGTCGCAGTGACGGTCGGCTTCGAGGGTCGTGTCGAGCTGCACGCCGCGAACCAGGATCGCGGGCTTCAAACGACGATTGCGGGGCGCGGAGCCCAGGAGGACCTCCACGCTCGCCGCAAAGGATCGGCCGACCGCGACCACCTCGCGGACGTCACGACTGCCACGCCTGACGACGATGTCCCCTTCCGCGCCGTTGAAGAAACCGAACACCGGGGAAGGCCGCGAAGAGCCTTTTGCTTCAAGGGTCGACATCGCGACGCCGGGAAAGTCGCTGGCGTAGATCGGCGCGTGATGGTCGAGGACCGTGGCGTGCCCCGCGTAGAAGACCATTGCGCCGATCAGACTGCCGTTCCTGGTAATCTCGAGGACCTTGAGGCGTGGATCGGCGGCGCGGCGCCGCGGGCAGCCGAAAAGATCGAAATCAGCGCGCGCCTCGCCTTTCTCCTGCTCCGGCTCGCATTTCTGCGCCGGAACGGACGGCGGGTGAAGCGCGTCCATCGTCGAGAGGGCATCTTCATTGAGCATGAACGTGCGCGGCGACCGGTTCAGCTGGAGACCCTCGGCGCTTCCCGTGAGCAGGTGGAGATCGGCCGGCCCATGGCTTCGAGCGTCCTCGAGCGCGACGTTGATGGCAGTCGATATCTGTCTCGTGAGAAAGTCGAACAATTCGCGGCTGAACCCGCTATATTTAGAGGCGGCTTCGTTATAGGCCGCGGCCGTCATGAAATTGCCAGGTGACTGATGCGTGTGCGTCGCTGCCAGGGTGATCGCCTCGGGCGGGATCGTCACCCCTTCTTTCTTCCACTTGAGGCCGACCTCGCGCGCGACATTCGCGGTGAGCCCGCCGGGAATCGCGAACAGATCGCATGACACGAACACGGCGACATTGCCGTCCGGATCCGCAAAGGCGAATGCGCGGGCGTGGAGCCGGGTCCAGGAACCGCGCGCCATTGCGCCCGCCGGACCGTGACCGCCGGTCGGGAATCCGGGCGGCGGCGTGATGTCGGTCTTCCCCACGCCCGCCCGGAAGCTGTCGACGAACGGTGCGGGCGCAGGCAGGGCATAGGCGGACACGTCAAGTGGAGCGCCCTTCGTGAGCAGCGCGCACCCCGCCAGCGCAGGCGCCGCGAGGACCGAAAGAACCACTCCCCAAAAGCGACCCCTCATGATGCTCCCCATGCTCGCGCACCCTTCAGTAGTGCTCCCGCCGTTATGACTCTAGCAGGTCGGCCTCCGGTCTATTCGTGAAGTCTACACTGCGAAGTGACGTCAGCGAATACAAATCCGTGCTGCTCCGAAGACACCTCGGTGCTGCTATTCGAAACACGCCTTCCGCTCTGAGTAAACAGGAGGGTCAGTGTCGGCGTCCACATCTGACGGGCAGCGGGATGTCTGCTCTGAAGTAGGGGAGGCGGCGAATCGGACCCTCAGCCTGCGGCGCCAGGAAATGTGCCGGATCCGCGACGCGCCAATCTCAACTTCCTCCCAACTCGGAGCCGAGCTCGGCTTCGAGCAGAGCTGCGACCGCGAACCTCTCCTGCTCGTCGTCCGCAACGGCAAGCGCGTCACGTAGATCGTCGGCCGCTCCTGATTCCCCCAACTCGCGCCGCACCCGGTACCGCTGTACCAAGAACCTGCTCCGAAAGGTGGTGAGCCGGTGATCATTACCGTCCAGCGCGGCCCCGATTTCCGTCAGAGCGCCGTCGGGGTCGCCGGCGCCCAAGAGCGCCACCGATCGCCAATAACGTGTCCAACCAGTTGATTCTGTCGCGGCAATGGTCTGTAAGACGACCTCGGCTTCCGCAAACCTGCCCATCCCTACGAGTAGCTGACCGTGAGTCTGGCGCTGGAAGGCGTTCGGCGATTTCATCAACTCGAAGAGCTCAAGCGCCCGCTTCTGGATGGCGGCATCGGGATGCTCCGAAACCAGCGCCTCGAGCCGTAGGAGTTCTGCATGGAGAAACAGGTCGCGATCGCCGTACAGCGCTTCCTTCGGCTTTCGGGGTAGCGTCGGAAGCACGCGACTGAACCGGTCAGGGTCGTGGGTGACCCAATGCCGACCTACCGCCGCGCAAGCCGCCAGCGATTGGTCCAGTCCCGCTGCCGCGGTCGCGCGGATCTCGCGCTCGATCGTATCCGAATTGCGGGCAATGAAGTCGCCGCGCCAGTGTGGCTTCCCCCACGGCAGGATCTCAACCGTGGCGAGCGTAACCGTCGTGGCCACCGCGCCAGGCTCGGCTGCGGCGAGCAGTATTTCTTCAGCCAATTCGGCAGCGCGCTCCACCTTGCTGGCGTCGTTGGCGTAGAGCCGAAGTAGTTGGAGGCGTGCCTCGTGCATCGGATGTGGGCCGGCAAGGATTTCCTCAAACAGGATGCTGGCGGCCGCTGTTTCGCCAGCGTTCTTCAGCGCCTTTGCTTTGTGATGTTTGATTTCCACCAGCTGCAGTTCCGTCAAGCCCGGAAGACCGGCGAGTTCCTCGAGCGCAGGAAGCCGAGCGCGGAGGCGTTCGGGGGCGAGTTCCCTGGCGACCATCGTGTCCCGCCGGTAATGTCCCTCTAGTGCCTCAATCACGAGGCGCACCTCATCCGGACTAGCGCTGTCCCCAGCCTCCTTGAGCCTTCGGGCCAGCTCCACCGGCTCGGGGATAATGCTCGGATCAAACTCCCTCGGGTCCCAAGCCTCGATCAGGGCCACGAGCGCAATCGGCGGAGCGCCCGGGGCGCGCGCGATCCTTTCGAGCGAGGGCTTCATAGTTGCGGCGAAGCCGGCCAGCGCGACATCCTTGCGCTCGGCCAACGTCCTGACGTGCTCCAGCAACGCGGCATCGAACTCTTTGCCGGCCTCCTCGGTCACCCAATTCCGGCTTTCCAAGCAGGCGAACACGACATCGTGAAGCCGGACAGCGATGGGCAGGCTGGACGTCCTGAGCCCGTGATCGGCGATGTTGCGCACCCCGACCGGCTGGACCAACTTGCGGAGGAACTCGAGGTCGCAGGATGCGGACCGCGCCCAAGCGAACACTGAAAGCTCTCTACTCAGGAACGGCCGCAGGCGCTCCAGGAGTCGGTCAACCAGCGGCTTCCCGTCCTCATCGAGCATGCGCCCCACCGCGTTGCAGTCGGCTTCGATGTCGGACCAAGGTACGCCCTTGGCGGCCAGCTTGTTCATCATCCCAAGCGTGAGGGGATGCCCGCGCACCGTGCTCCAGATGGTCTCGAAAATCGCCGCGGGACAGCGGTTGACGAGCGCGTGGTTGAGCAGGTCCTCGGCCTGTTCGCGTCCCATGAGCGGGATAGCGTAGTCGGTAGCTTCGCCCTGCCGGCGGGTCAGAATCACGTGCGATCCCGGCCCGCACAGCGCCGCTAACTCCTCCCCGGGCAAGCCGGGCAACGCGTCGTCCAGCACCAAGAGGCAAGGATGCGCCGCGAGCAGGGACGCCACGTTGCGCTCCTCCCCCGACCGGCGAAGCCGCACCGAACGCAGCGCGCGGACGGTGGGTGCCTGCTCCGGCGACAGCCAAATGCGCAGGTAGTAGTCCGACAAATGGTCCGAGCCGAAACGGGCCGCGGCCTCGGACTTGCCGCTCCCGCCCATTCCCCAGACCGCGAGGACGGGCCCGTTGTTGAGTCGGCGCTCGATCTCCGCCGCAACGTCCAACCTTGCGACATGGCGCCGGTCGGGATTGGGGAACGTCAGGTTGACAGAATGCTCGTCGTAGATGTGGCTCAGCACCGGCAGGTACTGCGCCAAGTCCTCCATAGCGGCATCGTCGAACAGCAAGGTGTCGACGATCGTCTCGGCGATGCGCCGGGCATCAAGGACGTGGACCGTGCGGCCCAGCATTCCCGGCCAGTCCTCCGCGCGCGCTTTGAATGCGTTAATGGCGGCCGTGCCGCCGGCACGGGAGGAAAGGAGGTAGATGTCCGTCGCCCCGGGGGCCAACCGCATCGCGTGCACGATGTCGCCCGTGGCCTTCTTCATCTGACCGTCGAAGTAAGTGCGCTCTGCCGAGTATTCCCCAACGATAAGGCCATCGGCGCTCACGCTGTCGACGCTGCCGGCGACAGGGTTTCCTACGACGTCGAGGCCACGATGAACGAGCTTCCCCGGTAGGACCGCATCCATGAATCGCGTGCCGAATCGTTCGAAGCTCGCCCCTGGCCCGATCGCCCGCAGCGCGTCGATGATTCGGACGACGTGGTGGTTCCTAAGGCCGGGATGCATCGAGCTGATATAAGGATGCACGAGGACGATTGCAGGGCACGAGTGGTAGTGGTTACCGAGCTGCGTCCCGTTCGGCCACCGTTCCGAACGACGGCAGCGGCGACGCTGGTCGCCGCCTACGGGAAGCTCCTACCACTTGTGGCCGTTCGGCACGCGCGCAAGGCCGCCGCTCCCGCTACCGCGAGTCCCTCACTCTTAATCAGCGGGTCCTAGGTTCGAGCCCTAGTGCGTCCACCACCTTTTCAATCACTTAGCTGCCCCCTCTCCTCTTGCCGGAAATCAAATGGTAGCAGGCTAGGTAGCGAGAGATATGAGACGGGGCGAGACGTCCTCGCGACGGATGAGAATTCGCCTGGCCGAAAGCGGCTCCCGCGAGCGGCGGCCGCTTGGCATCGCACTGCAGAGGTCAGAGGTTCAATTCCCCTCGGCTCCACGAGCCTTTTCAACAACTTAGCGTTCCTGTAAAATTACCGTACGGAAAATGTAGGGAAAACACCCTCGGCTGCCGTGGGATGGAATGAGCCTTCGCTCCGATCCTCGGGCTCGCGGTTCGCATCCCGGACGTGGACGGCTGCCCCGTTCGTTTCTTGAGCGTGGGTCCGGCAGGCGAAGCGCAGCTTTCCTTCCTCGTCCCGCAACTCTGCGCGGTCGAACCATCAGCTTTGTGATGGCGGTCGACTGTCAATTGGACCGAGGATTTGGCGGCCCCTGAGCCTGCGGCCAATTCGGGCGAACCGTTTTGCGGCAATGCCCAGCAGCCCTAGCAGCCCGAAGTCAGCGATAATGATCGCGGAGATGCCAGGGTGCTCAAGAACGCCGATAGCCCTGCTAGGTAGCGTGCCAGGTAGCGAGAAATCCTGATCGAGATTGGCCGCAGCGCAGAGGCTGAGGACCCGCCCCTATCCCGGCCAGAGCGCCGACTAGGAGTGCGCGACGACTAAGCCAATGGATCAAGGCAGGTGCTAATACAACACCAATATATCGCAGGACCAGGTAAATTATTGCAAAAAGCGAGCTAATTTCTACAACCTAACGCGATTAAAACGCATTGGAATACAAGCGCAGCGTGGCTCCTCTCCTCAGGCGGGCGACCGAAATTGACCGGCCTAAGATCCGGTTGGCCTAAGCAGCAGTAAGGTGTCGGATGTGGCTCTCCTTTCATAACCGAACTCGTCAACGCCAGATATGACCCCGCATGCTCCAAGGTAGACCGACATTAGCGAGCTAGAGCATACGGTTTTTTTGATTGCGCACACCTCGGTGCTTCGATTACTATGGCCAGAGAATCGGCTCCAGTTGGAGAGCTTCATGGACAAAGATTCTTCGGACGCAGAGGGCATCGTTTTTCACGGCTGCGTCGTCAGTCGCGACGACAAGCACATCACTCTGCAAGTCTCCCCTGGCTTTAACGTGGACGTCGAGAAAAGGCATTGTTCCTCCATAGAAGAGGCGACGGACCCGGTGTCTGGACGGACGTTCATACGAATCAAGTTGACGGCCGACGCCGAGGTGCGCTCGACATTTCAGGTCCGGCTGGCGCGGCTCGCGGCAGCTGCGGAGGGAGGAGTTCCCTTCGCATCGCATGTCTCGACAGGCGAGTCTCGGCCTTGGCCGGTCAGCTTCGACCCGTCGTCTGGGTTCATTGCCTCGGGTAGCGGCACTCCCCACCCTTTCGCTCGCTCATACCCTACGATCGGTACGTCCAGCACCTATAGCTACAACTGGTTTTGGGGATGGTTGCGTGATGACACGACGTACCACGACTGGGGGGCATCTTCCTCAACGGAAACGCCGTTGTAACGAGCCGCCGGTTGAAGGATCAAATACAGCGAGTGCGCGAAGATGACGCTAACGGTGCCGTCTTCGTAGTAGCCCCTTCAGACGACTTACATGCTAACGCCGTTGAGACCCGCATCAGGGATTTGTGGCCGAATACCGTTGAGGTCGTGCGGCTGGATCTCGCCACCTATCCGATCGCCACGCACCTAGACTGGCCTCTTGGCGTCAGTGAAATGAACGCGCGTGTCGGGGCGTCCGAACGAGCCTTAGCTGAGGCGATCGGTTCCGATGCAGCTGAGGTCGCCGCCGGCTGGGAGCGGCACCCGACCTCGTGGAATCAAAACAGCTTGTTGGGGCTGTGGTGGCGGCGCAGCAGACTTCCGCTCTGCCACCCCGATGTCGTCGAGCCGGAGTTCCGATCGTATTGCGCCCGCGCATCGGATCAGACAATTAGAAGCTTCGTAGAGACGCTTCACCAAGCCTACAACCGGCCGAGCCGAGAAGCCCTTGCCAACTGCAAGCCCTACCAGTTGCACAAGGCTCAAGAAGCTGGACTACGCATTCCTCGCACCCTGATCACGACAGACGCGGACGGGGTGGTGGAGTTTGAGGCACGCCTCGCCTCAAAGGGCCTGCGAATGGTGTACAAAAGCGTCGTCAACAACGCGGGACTCGCGATACCGACCCGTCTTTTTTCGCCGGCCGATCGAGAGCGGCTGACGTCGCTCTGCTACGCGCCCACCATCTTCCAAGAGTTTATCGATGGTATCGATTTGCGTATCGCAGTGCTGGATAACCTGATTTTCTGCTGCGAGTGGCGTTCGGATGTCGAGGGCCAGACTGCCGACATCAGGCTGGTCGAAGGTGCCCGCATGCTGCATCGCCCGATCCCGCCGGCACTAACTGCGCCACTTCTGCGCCTCCACAAGCAACTCGGGCTCACATTCGGGGTCTACGACTTCCGCCTCGTCGAGGGAAACGCGTGCTTCCTGGAGGTCAACCCATCCGGGCAGTGGTTGGACATGGAGCTTGAGGGTGGGTGTCCAATTTCGCACGCGTGGGCCCGAAAGCTGGTGACCCGGAGAGTTGACGACCGCGGGTTGTTCGCTCTCGAAGAGGACGACTTGGCGGCACACGCGACGGCGGCCGGCCCACCGCCGGGTCAATGGAGAAAAGTGTTCTGATGATGATGCACCAGTAATCCGTCCCGGGGGTGTTGTGGCGGAGCGGGAGGTCGCCCCACCCTCCGGCGTAAGTGCATGAACTTGCTTAGGGAAGTACACCGGCCTTCCGCATAACCCCACAATCCTCCCCACACGCAGCATCGGCTTCAATGAGCCCAATTCGACCAACGTGGGACGCTTAGCTGTTCTTGGTGTGGTGAGTCGGGAAGTGTCTCGGTGTAAACGAGAGGCTCAGGACCGTTCCCAACTGGCCGTTGCCCGGCTGGCTGGTTTTCGATGGCCTTAAGCGCAAAGCGAGCACTCGTTATGAATGCGCAACACCGATTGAGCAGCTAAGAGTGGGTCAATGGCCGACACCATTCTGATCGATCCAGAGCTATGGGCATCAACCCGCGCGGGTGCTCGCGTGGGCCGTGGCTTTCGTTACCAGGACGTCGCGACCGTACTACTCGCAGTGCAATCATGGTCGGGTGCCGAGTGGACGTTGGTCATCCCAGAAGGCGTCGACGACGTTACCCTGCACGGGCCGGTTCGCGAGCTAAGGGTTCAGGCGAAGTCACGTCACGACCCGCGCGGCCTGTTCAGCACTGTCGAGGTGGCTGCGTACATTGCGAAGTCTGCTGCCGATGTCCCAGGCCAGGACTTATTGGCCGGCCGCGTTAGGCTGGTGCTGCTGCTCGAGAGGCCGGTGGATGGGATCGAGGCTACCGGGCTCGATGGAACGCTGGGTGAAGATTCGGGCGCGGCTGCCACCTTGAGTGAGCCCCTGACTGAGGTTGCGAATGCCCTCGGCATTTCCCCTTTCGATATATTGGCGGCCACCCATCTGCTTGTTGTGCCGGAGCCTGCCGATGCTATCGTCGATCTCGTCGTTAACCGAGCCGACTGCGTGCCTGCGGCGGGACGGCTTGTCGCCGATCGGCTTCGCCAGCGTGTTGGTGCGCTTGCCGACGGCAATTATCGCGCCGCGGCTGCTTCACCCGCACTCCTCGTGATGGCCCCCCCACACCCGCCGCGCCTAGGCCGCGGCGGCGGCCGTCTCGATCATGTCGCCGGCGCAGGCTTCGTGGAGGATGAAGCCTTCACTCGGATCGACCGGAGCGCGCCAGGGCGCCTTTTCGAGCGTGTCCATCGTATGGCGGTAGCCCGCCTCGCGCCGCCGGCGGATGCCTTCGGGGCTGAAATCGATATCCTTGGCATGGTCCTCGTAATCGAGCGCCGGAGCGAGCAGCCGGACGACGTGCATCCGAGTCAGGCAGCCGTAGCTCGCCATCTCGGCCACCCGGTTCTCCCGGCGCCGCTCCTCCGGGAGCATGGCGCTGAGCTCGGCGACGATGTGGCGAAGGCGGTGGAGCTGGCGCTGGCGCTTGATCTGGGCGACCGCGCGGCTCGAATATTGGATGTCCTTCTGGCGGTTCATCACCTCCCAGATCGTCTCCGGCTCGGGCCCGTGCGGGTTCCAGATGTGCACCGCGAAGACGAGGCTGTTGCGGCGCGGATTGTCGTCGAACACGACTTCGACCGGGGTGTTCGAGAGGATGCCGCCGTCCCAGTAGAGCTCACCGTCGATGCGGACCGCCGGGAAGGCCGGCGGGAGCGCGCCCGACGCCAGCACGTGGTCGAGCGACAGCGGCATGTCGCGGCTGTCGAAATAGCGCATCTCGCTGGTGCGCACGTTCGACGCGCCGACGGTGATGCGCGTCGCTCCGCCGTTCAGCTCGTCGAGATCGACGAGATCCGACAGGGTCTCGCGCAGCGGCGAGACCGAATAATAGCCCGCCTCCTCCGGCCCGAGCGGGGCGTGGGGGCTGAGGAAGGCGAAGGGGTTGGGCCGGAAGAAGGCGGGGATGCCGGCGGCGACTGCGGCGCCGTTGCGAAGCGCGGCGCCGAGCCAGGCGGGGAGCGCCGACGGAACGAGCTGGCCGTGCTCGACGCGGCGCCAGAATTCGCAGAGGCGCTCCATCCGGTCCGACGGCTTCGAGCCGGCGATCAGCGACGCGTTGATCGCGCCGATCGACGTGCCGATCACCCAGTCGGGCTCGATCCCCGCCTCGTGCAGCGCCTCGTAGACGCCGACCTGGTAGGCGCCGAGCGCGCCGCCTCCTTGAAGGACGAGGACGGTCTGGCCGAGCGCCTTCAACTCTTTCGCGTTGGTCATCTTCACTTCCTTTCAGGCGGCTTCGCGAGCGGGGGCGGCGGCGGGTTCCGCAGGGACGTCGCCGGTGATCAGGCGCGCGCTCCGCTCGAAGGTGAAATAATTCCACGCCCAGGTGAGGGCGACGCTGAGGCGGCTCCTGAAGCCGACCAGGAACCAGATGTGGGCGACGCACCAGAGCAGCCAGGCGGGAAAGCCCGAAACCTGGACACGGCCGAAATCGGCGACGGCGCGGCGACGGCCAATCGTCGCCATGCTGCCATAGTCGCGATAGCGGAACGGACCGGTCTCGAGGCCGCGGATCCGGCGGGCGGCGTAGCGCCCCTGCTGCTTGGCGACGGGGGCGATGCCGGGGAGCGGGCGTCCGGCCGGGCCGGCGCAGGCGGCGGTGTCGCCGATCGCGAAGATCCGCTCCTCGCCCGCGACGCGCAAGTCTTCGCCGACCACCGCGCGGCCGGCGCGGTCGCACGGCGCGCCGAGCCAGGCGGCGGCGGGGCTCGCCTGCACGCCGGCGGCCCAGACGATGGTGTGGGCGTCGATCCGCTCGTCGCCGACACGAACGTGGGTCCGGCCGAGCTCGGCGACCGGAAGGCCGGTGCGGACCTCGACCCCGAGCTGCTCGACCGCCCGGCGGGCCTTGGCGGCGAGCTTCTCCGGAAAGGCTCCGAGCAGGCGCGGCGCAGCCTCGACGAGGAGCACCCGCGAGCAATGCGGCGTGATCGAGCGGAAATCGCGCGACACCGACTTGCGGGCGAGCTCGGCGATCGCGCCGGCCATCTCGACGCCGGTCGGCCCGCCGCCGATGACGACGAAGGTGAGGAGCGCGTCGCGGCGCGCCTTGTCCGTCTCCGTCTCGGCGCGCTCCAATGCGAGGAGCACCTTCCGGCGGATGGCGGTGGCGTCGTCGATCGTCTTGAGGCCCGGCGCGTGCGCCGCCCAATCGTCGCGGCCGAAATAGGAATGGCGCGCGCCGGTGGCGAGGATCAGCCAGTCATAGTCGAGCCGCGCGCCGCTCGCGAGGCGAACCGCGCACGCGCCGGAGTCGATGTCCTTCACCTCGTCGAGCAGGACGCGGATGTTCTTCGCGCCAGCGAGGATGGCGCGAATCGGCGCGGCGATGTCCGCCGGCGACAGCGCCGCGGTCGCGACCTGATAGAGCAAGGGCTGGAACAGGTGGTGGTTGCGCCGGTCGACGACCGTCACGTCCACGTCCCTGTTTGCAAGCGCCTTGGCGGCGGCAAGGCCGCCGAAGCCGGCGCCGACGATCACCACCCGCGGCCGGCTCATTGCGGCCTCCCCTGACGGGCCAGCTCGGCGAGCACGCCGGCAACGGGTGCAGGGCGCGGCGCAGGCCTGCCGCACTGGCCACCGCGGCAGGCGAACATGGCGGCGAGCTCGGGGCGGAGCGGCGCGGCGGCGGAGGGGGCTTGCGTCGCCATGTCAGTGCGCCGTCCAGCCGCCGTCGACCGGCAGCGCGGTTCCAGTGATCGAGCGGCCGCCGGGGCCGCACAGGAAGACGGCGAGCGCGCCGAGTTCCTCGACCTCGGCGAAACGCTTGTTGGGCTGCGCCGCAAGGAGCACGTTGCGGATCACTTCCTCGCGGCTGATGCCGCGCGCGCGGGCCGTGTCGCCGATCTGGTTTTCAACGAGCGGCGTCCAGACGTAGCCGGGGCAGATGGCGTTGCAGGTGACGTTGTGCTCGGCACCCTCGAGCGCGACGACCTTGGTCAAGCCGACGATGCCGTGCTTGGCGGCGACATAAGCGCTCTTGAACGGCGACGCGACGAGGCCGTGGGCGGAGGCGACGTTGACGATCCGCCCGAACCCTGCCTCCTTCATCGGGCCGAAAGCGGCGCGGATGGTGTGGAACGCGGCCGAGAGGTTCAATGCGATGATCGCGTCGTACTTCTCGGGCGGGAAGCTCTCGATCGGCGAGACGTGCTGGATGCCGGCATTGTTGACGAGGATGTCGACCTTGCCGAAGTCGGCGATCGTCTCCTCGACGAGGGCGCGCGCCTCTTCGGGCCGCATCAGGTTCGCGGCATTGTAGACGACGCGGGTCGAGCAGCCGTGCTGCAGGTCGGCGCAGACGAAATCGATCTCGTCGCGATCGCCGAGGCCGTTCACCACCACGTCCGCGCCGGCCTGGGCGAGCGAGCGGGCGATGCCGAGGCCGATGCCGCTGGTCGAGCCGGTGACGATCGCGACGCGGCCGGACAGCGGCCTCACCGCATCCATTCTCTCCTGCACCTGCATTTCCATCTGCACGCTCCTTGGTCTCGTGTGTCGCACCAAGGATGCGGGAGCGGCGCCCGGCGCTGAAATGCCTTTCGTGCATGGACTCGATGCCGCCTCGCCATTTCCCCGGCGGGGGGCGGCCCTCCTATTCTGAAAAGCGTCACGAAGCCGGTCCGGCACCAGGATGGCCGGCGGGTGAGGAAGAGAATCCCGCGCATCGTCGCCGGTCGGCTCGTGACCCCGTTTCATCCCAAGGAGAAGGCAATGTTCAACATGAAGATCCGGGCGGCGGCGATCATTGCCGCGGCCGCGTTCGGCACCCTCGCCGCCCCCGCTTTCGCCGGCACCTGCCCGGCCGACAAGGCCGCCGACAATCCGCTCGCCGGCCGCCTCACCATGCCGAAGGCGGTGACCGACGACGTGCTCGGCTCGATCGACCTCGGCAAGGAGATCGGCGTCAGTGGCCGCGACCTGCGCCTGCGCCGCCTCGTCGTCCAGCCGGGCGGAGTCGTCCCCTATCACAGCCACGAGGGCCGCCCGGCGCTGATCATCACGATCAGCGGCGAGATCACCGAATATCGCTCGTCCTGCGCGGTGCCGATCACCCACAAGGCCGGCGAGCTCGCCCGCGAGGCGGACGGCATCGGCCACTACTGGGTCAATAACGGCCGAGTCCCCGCGGTCCTGCTCTCGGCCGACGTCAAGGCCGCCGAGTAACGCCCTCCCTGGCGCCGGCTCCCGACTGCCCCCCTCGCTGCCGGCGCACCCTCGCGGCGCCCCGCTCTCCTCCGGGCGGGGCGCCGCACCCCCTCACTTTCCCAAGGACGCGCGATGACCGACGCCCGCTCTTTGCAGCCCCCGCTGGAGGCGATGACCGCGCCGCGGCTGACCACGCCCGCGGCGATCGGCCTGATCGGCTTCCTGACCCTCGTCGACCTGTTCGCCGCCCAGGCGATCCTGCCGAGCCTGGCGAAGCATTACGGCGTCAGCGCCGCCCAGATCGGCGTCGCCGCCAACGCCTCGACGCTGGGCATGGCGATCGCCGGCCTGCTCGCAGGTGCGCTCGGGGCCCGGCTCGAGCGCCGGCGGGCGATCTGGATGAGCCTCGCGCTGCTCGCCATCCCGACCTCCCTGCTCGCTCTGGCGCCGAACCTCACGGTGTTCGCGCTGCTGCGCGTGACGCAGGGGCTGTTCATGGCGAGCGCCTTCACCTTGACGCTCGCCTACCTCGCCGAACGCTGCACCATGGCCGCGGCGCCGGGCGCGCTCGCCGCTTATGTGACGGGCGGAGTCGCAAGCAACCTCGTCGGACGGCTCAGCGCCGCCTTCGTGGCGAGCCTGGTCGGGCCCGAGGCGAGCTTCCTGTTCTTCGCGACGCTGAACCTCGCAGGCGCCGCGCTCGTTGCGGCGACGCTCAACCGCAACCGCCCGATCGCCGCGCACGGCGAGCCGCCGCGCAGCTTCTGGGCCGCCTGGGCCGCCCACCTCGCCGAGCCGCGCCTCCGCCGCGCCTTCGCGATCGGATTCCTGATCCTGTTCGGCTTCATCGGCACCTTCACCTATGTCGGCTTCGTCCTGATGGCGCCGCCCCTCTCGCTCGACATGCGCGCGCTTGGGCTCGTCTTCCTGGTGTTCGCGCCCTCGATGGTGACGACGCCGCTCGCCGGCAGCGCCGCCCGCCGGCTCGGCGCCGGGCGCACCCTGTTCCTGTCGCTGGCGCTCGCCCTAGCCGGGCTCCTCCTGATGCTCGCGAAGACCCTCGCGCCAATCCTCGCCGGGATGGTCCTGGTCGGCATCGGCACCTTCTTCGCGCAGGCGGCGGCGACCGGCTATGTCGGCCGCACCGCGACGCGCGACCGGGCGGCGGCGAGCGGCCTCTACCTCTCGGCTTATTATTGCGGCGGCCTCGCCGGCGCTGCGGTGGTCGGCCAGCTGTTCGACCGCTTCGGCTGGAACGTGGCGGTCGCCGGCATCTTCGCCGCTCTCGCCGCCGCCGCCTTGCTCGGCCTGCGCCTGGAGGAGCGGCCGGCATGAATGCGCGCTATCTGAAGGGTGTCGAGATACTGGAGGCCGTGACCGGCAATCCGGCCGAGCAGCTCACCAGCCGGGTCGCCGAGCTGGCCCCCGATTTCGCCCGCATGACGATCGAATTTCCGTTCGGCGACCTCTACGCCCGCGACGCGCTCGACCTCAGAACCCGCGAGATCGCGGCGATTGCGTCGCTGGCGGCGCTCGGCACGGCCGCCCCGCAGCTTCGGGTCCATGTCGCCGCCGCCCTCCACCTCGGCCTCGCGCGCGAGGAGATCGTCGAGATCCTGATGCAGACGGCGATCTACGCCGGCTTCCCGGCCGCGCTGAACGGGCTGGCGCAATGCCACGACCTCCTCACCGACGGCGCCTGCTCAACCTGCGGCTGAGGCCTTCATTTCGAGCGGCGGCATGGCGGTGATCTCGTAGGTCGCCGAGGCGATTCCGATCCCCGCCTCGTCCAGCGCGGCCAGAATCTCGCGGCTCATCGCATCCTTGACCGCGCGCGTGCCGTGATCGGGGGTCAGGAAGCGCACCGCCAGCTCGAGCCAATTGTCGGTGAGCCGCCAATAGACCTTCGGCTCGATGTCGAGGTCCTTGAGGTTGTACCGCCGGTCGAGCTCCTCGAGCGTGTCGGCGCCGACCTTCTCCGGGGTCAGCGCGTGGCGCCGTGCCGCCTCGATCAGGATCGCCTCGGCCTTGTGGCGGTCGTCCGGATAACGGACCGGCAGGCGGATCTCGTCCCAGAGATAGGGGAAATGGTGGGTGTAATTGTACACCGCCTCGTCGAAGATCTTGTCGTTGGTGACGGTGCAGATGCGGCCGGTGAACTGGCGGCTGTGCACCCAGACGGCGGGCTCGTCGGACTGGACCGGCGGCGGCTGGCCCATCTCCATGATCTTGGTCTGCATGAACGACAAAGCGATGACGTCGCCGCGCACGCCCCCCATGACGATCCGGTCGCCGACGTTGAAGGTCTTGCCGCGCAGGATCACGAAATAGCCGGCGATCGCGGTCACCACCCGCTGGAGGGCGAAGGCGACTCCGGCGGTGACAAGGCCCATGAAGGTACCGAGCCGGCCCGGATCGTCGAACCAGATCGAGATGATGCCGAGGACGAGCAGGATCGCGAGCAGGATCGCCACCGCCTGACGGCTCCAGAAGCGGAAGCGCGGGCTGTCGACCACGCTGCCGAGAAGGCCGAGCAGCCAGCGCAGCACGATTCCGGCGGCGAAGGCGGCGAGGATGAAGCCGAGCGTGAGCAGCAGCTTGCGGCCGTTCTCGGCATTGGCGCCGATCAGGTGGATGCCGAAGAGCTGCAGGCTGTGGCCGGTTGCGTTCATGCGGGCTCCGTCTCCGGCTGAAACCGCTCCTGAAGGAGCGGTTCCCGCGGGCGCGAGGCCCGACGCCGGCGCACGACTTGACGTTTGTGCCAAGTGGCACATATATATGCCATATGGCACAGGAACCTTCGAAAGGCGCGTCCAAACGCGCCGTGCGCAAGAAACCTCCCGTGACGGCGGGTGGTACAGTGGGCCCCCACATCGGGGATTGGGTGGACTACCGCGCCTCTCACCATGGCAGCTCGCAGGCTTGCATGTGGATGTTCGACGTTCTGGAAGAGTCGGAACAGTGCCGGCCCAAGCACGTGTACTACTTCACATGGCCTCCCAGCACTCACGATCCCGGCGTGGTCGAGAAGCTCACCACCGATCCCTTTTCCGGGCAGACTTATACTTCCGGCGGCGTTCGTGCATTCAGGAACGAGGGGCAGCATCTGGCCTCGGCCGGTGGCGGCGAGATGCTTCCGAAGGAGGTCGTGGACGCCGTGACCGGGCTGACGGACGTCGCGGTCAGCCTAGCGAACTCGGAAGAGGGCAAGACGCTGCTGCGGTTGGCGAAGGAGCCGAATCCATCTTCGGAATCGGCCGCGCCTCGGGCTGCGCAGTTCGAAAGACAAGTCTTGCGCGAATCGGCCGTCATTCTCGGCGGCGCGGCCGGGCTCGGCATCGACGTCCGCGACGAGAGGGATCTTCTCGGCGCAGTCGCGCGCGGCTTCCCTGTCGGGACGTTGATGGCCTTGCGTGAAGCCGGCTACGCTGGCGACTCTATTGAACGTGTCGTTGCGCCCCGGCGAACGCTGGCGCGGCGTCGAGCTACGGCGAAGCGCCTCACGGAGGCAGAGTCGGACGCGGCGTGGCGCATGGCGCACTGCCTTGCACTGGCCACAGCAGTTCTCCGGGACAAAAAGACGGCGATGGATTGGCTGTCCCGGCCCAAATCCGAATTCGGCAATTCGAGGCCGGTGGACCTCCTCGCCACCGGGGTCGGCGCGCGCGCCGTGGAGAGGCTCCTCCTCCAGCTCGAATGGGGGAACGTCGCTTGATCCCAAGTCTTCCTTCCGTCTGCTACCGCGTCGCCCGGGCCGGGCATTCGCGAACCGCCGCCGAAGCATTGTCCGGCTTTGGCGGACTGGTGATCGACGGGCGCTGGCATTCGGTCGGTCGCCCGATCGTATACGCGTCCGCCAACCCGTCCCTGTGCTTCATCGAGCGGGTCGCACACGGTGACGAATGGCTCCACCAGACCCATCACGACCGCGTGCTCCTCACGCTGGCGCTCCCCCGCCTTTCGTTCGCCGCCGTCACGGCTTCCGATCTCGATGCGGACGAGCCCCGCTGGCGGGACGGTGACAACCCTTTCTGCCGACGTCTTGGTGATGAATGGCTTCGCCGCCAGGTCACCTGCGCCCTGCTCGTCCCGTCCGCGGTGGTGCCGCAGGACACGAACCTGCTCTTCAATCCTGCTCACCCGGATTTTCGGGCTCTCGTCGCGTTGAATGCGAACCTTGTCAGCCAGCCCGTCACCGTCGACCCGAGGCTTGGCTCCATCGTCAGCCTTGGCGCCGCCGCCGCCGCCAGCCGCTGAGTTTCAGGCGGCCAGTCGCGTCGCCGGCCAGGGGTAGCGTCGCGCCTCCTGCACGAACGCACCCACGGCGGGCGAGTGCGGGCGGCCGCGAACGGTGGCGAGATAGATGGTGCGGCTGAAGCTCGGCTCGACCAGCGGGCGCACCACCAGGTCCGGATCGGTCACGCAGAATTCCGGGAAGAAGCCGAGGCCGAGGCCCGCCTTGATCATCCCCTGCACCCAGTCGTCGCGCGGCGAGCTGAACACCTGGCGCATCGCGACGCCGCGGGCGAGCAGCGCCTCGCGCACCGGCTCGAACACCTCGCAATTGGAGCGCGAGACATAAGGCTCCTTGTCGAGGTCGGCGGCGTGGACCGGGTTCTTCGCCGTCAACCGGTGGTTGGGCGGTAGGACGATGACGAAGCGCTCCTCGAAGATGGGGAGCTGGTGGAAGCTTTCCGGCAGCTCCTCGGGGACCCCGACGATGGCGATCTCGAGCTCGCCCTTCTCCAGCTTGTCGATCATCGACGGGGCGCCCCCGTCGACGACGCTGACCTCGACCTCCGGATGCGCGGCCTGGAAGCGCACCATCAGCTCGGCGACGAGCTGCGGGCCGATCGTGCACATCGCGCCGATGTTGAGGGTGGCACGCTCCAGCTTCTTGACGGCGCGCGCCTGCTCGCGGGCCGCGCGCGCCGATTGCTCCACGGTCTGGAGATAGGGCAGCATCATCCGGCCCAGCTCCGACAGATGCGTGTTGCCGCGCTCGCGGTGGAAGAGCGGTCCGCCGAGCTCGTGCTCGAGCTGCTGGATGGCGCGAGTCAGCGCCGGCTGGCTGACGTTGCACTGCTCGGCCGCGCGGGTGAAGTTCAACGTCCCCGCCAGCGCGACGAAATAGCGAACCTGCTGCATCTCCATGGCAGCGCCCTCCCCGCCTCGCCTTGTACACGCCTCGCGCGCGAGCGCCCATAGCGTCTCGTTATCGAACCGATGCCGCCTGGGACTGAGACGCGGCAGCGGACCTTTGGGACAATGGCGCCGCACCGAAAGACGCGGTGCCCCGACAGCTTCTCAAAGGAGACAGACCAAATGAAAGCCACCACGATGGCGGTGACCGCCGCCGCCCTCGCCGCCATGTCCGGCGCCGCGCTCGCCCACCCGGTCGCGCCGCAGCCGAACAGCGAGAAGTGCTACGGCATCTCGCTCGCCGGCAAGAACGACTGCGCCGCCGGTCCGGGCACCAGCTGCGCCGGCACCTCCCATCGCTCGTACCAGGGCAATGCCTGGAAGTACGTCGCCAAGGGCACCTGCACCAAGATCAAGACGCCCAAGGGCGCCGGCTCGCTGAGCCCCGTCGCCCGCTAGGAGGAGCGCCCGCCATGGTCCCCACCGCCGGATTGAGCTTCAAGCCCGTCCATTTCGAGGAGGCGCTCGCCTCTCCGGCGGCGGGGCTGTGGTTCGAGGTGCATGCCGAGAATTACATGGTCGCGGGCGGACCGCGGCTCGCGATGCTCGAGGCGCTTCGGCGCGAGAAGCCGCTGTCGCTCCACGGCGTCGGCCTCAGCCTCGCCGGCGCGGCGGATCCGGACTCCGGCCACCTCGCCGCGCTCAAGGCGCTCTGCGGGCGCTTCCAGCCTTTCCTGGTGTCCGAGCATCTCGCCTGGTCGCGGAGCGGTGGAATTGCCTTTCCGGACCTCCTCCCCTTCCCCCGGACGAGCGAGGCGCTCCGCCGCGTCGCGCGCAACATCGACTTGGCGCAGACGGCGCTTGGCCGCCAAATCCTGATCGAGAATCCGTCGCTCTACCTGGCTCTCGAGGGCCACGAGTGGAGCGAGACCGACTTCCTTGCCGAGCTGGTCAGGCGCACCGGCTGCCGGCTGCTCGTCGACGTCAACAACGTCTTCGTGAGCGCCCGCAACCTCGGCTTCCCGGCCGAAGCCTATGTGGACGCGCTGCCGGTCGATGCGATCGGCGAGATCCACCTCGCCGGCCACAGGCCCGATCCGGTGCATGGCGCGGCGCTGCTCATCGACAGCCACGACGCGCCGGTGTCCGACGAGGTTTGGGACCTCTACGCGCGCCTCCTGGCCCGGCTCGGGCGCATGCCCGCGCCGACCCTGGTCGAGCGCGACGGCGACGTCCCCGCCTTCGAAACCCTGATGGCCGAGCGCAACCGCGCCGCCTCGCTGATGCGTCACGGCGGGAGGGTTCCGGCTTATGCCTGAGCTCGCCGCCTTCCAGGAGGCCTTCGCCGAAGCGCTGCTCGCGCCGGAGCCCGACGGCCGGCTCGCCCGCGCACGGGGTTTCGCCGTCTACCGCAACACGTGCGCGCACGGCGTGGTCGAGGCTCTGCGGGCGGCCTATCCGACGGTCGACTGCCTGCTCGGCGAGGAAGGCTTCACCGCCGCCGCGCTCGCCTTTCGCGACGCGCAGCCGCCGGCGAGCCCGGTCCTCTCCGACTATGGCGCCGGCTTCCCCGGCTTCCTCGCCCGCCAGCCCTGGACAAGCGAGCTCCCCTATCTCGCCGACGTCGCGACTCTCGACCGCCTGGCGCTCGAGGCGCTCGCCGCCGCCGACCGTGCCCCCGTCCTGTCGCCGGCAACGTTCCGGCCGCTTGCTCTCGCGCTCCACCCGGCGACGCGCTTCGCCTGGCTCGAGACGCCGGCCGTGACGATCTGGCTCGCGCACCGCAGCCCCGGAGGCTTCGACGACCTCGAGCCGGAATGGCGCCCGGAAGGCGCTCTTCTGACCCGGCTTGCGGGCGGCGTGGCGCTCCAGCCCATCGGCCGCGCCGAGCACCGCCTGCTCGCCGCCGTCGCCGCAGGCGCCTCGCTGGCCACGCTCGGAACCGCGCTACCGGCCGAGAGCGACCTTCCGATCCTCATCGCCCGCCTGATCGCGTGCGGTGCCGTCTTCCCCGTCTGAACCAACGAAAGGACCCATCCATGGCCACCCTCGCTCCCGCCGCCCCGCAGCCGCTCCGCGCCGGCCCCTACGGCCTGTTCGCCCGCGTCGCCGGCAAGCTGCTCAGCCCCTCCTTCATCCTGCTCGTCCAGAGGGTCGGGATCGGCGCCGTCTTCTTCCAGTCCGGCCGCACCAAGGTCGAGGGACTGTTCACCGTCCCGCAGACGACGTTCGACCTGTTCGCCACCGAATATAAGCTGCCGCTGCTCGACCCGCACACCGCCGCCTACGCGGCGGCGACCGCCGAGCACGTGTTCCCGATCCTGCTGTTCCTCGGCCTGTTCACCCGCGCCTCGGCGCTGGCGCTGCTCGGCATGACGGCGGTGATCGAGATCTTCGTCTTCCCCGAAGCCTGGCCGACTCATCTCAGCTGGGCGGCGGTGTTCCTG
>Ga0157369_10001737_pt1 | contig 26487 bp, 22 predicted proteins | sample C25metaG_FD_113461 | JGI IMG/M metagenome (GOLD analysis project Ga0157369, IMG submission 113461) | Corn rhizosphere microbial communities from Kellogg Biological Station, Michigan, USA - C2-5 metaG | ecosystem: Host-associated > Plants > Roots > Rhizosphere > Soil | place: USA: Michigan... | reverse complement strand
TCGGCCATTACCGCGGCCTTTTCCGCCGGCTTCATGCGCCCGTGGATCAGCCCGACGTGCAATTCGGCCAGGGCCAGCTGCAATTCTTCGTAGGTGGTCTCGGCCGCCTGGCAGGTGAGTTCCTCGGATTCCTCGATCAGGGTGCAGACCCAGTAGGCCTGGCGCCCTTCGTGACAGGCGGCGCGGACCCGCTCCACCACCTCCTCGCGACGGCTGTCGGTGACGCTCACGGTATTGACCGGCGTCCGTCCCGGCGGCAGCTCGTCGAGCACCGAGGTGTCCAGGTCGGCATAGGCGCTCATGGCCAGGGTGCGCGGGATGGGGGTGGCGGTCATGATCAGCTGGTGCGGTGCCAGGCGGCCGTCGACGCCCTTCTGGCGCAGGGCCAGGCGCTGCTGCACGCCGAAGCGGTGCTGTTCATCGATCACCACCAGCGCCAGGCGGGCGAAGCGCACCTCGTCCTGGAACAGCGCATGGGTGCCCACCACCATGGGCGCCCCGGCGGCGATGCGCTCCAAGGAACTAGCGCGGGCCTTGCCCTTGAGCTTGCCAGCCAGCCAGGCCACCTCGATGTCCAGAGCGGCGAACCAGCGCTGGAAGTTGAGGAAATGCTGCTCGGCGAGGATTTCGGTGGGCGCCATCAGCGCCACCTGGTAGCCGGCCTCGATGGCCTGCAGGGCGGCCAGGGCAGCGACTACCGTCTTGCCCGCGCCCACGTCGCCCTGCACCAGCCGCAACATGGGCTCGGGCTGGGCCAGGTCATGGGCGATCTCGCGGCCGACGCGCTGCTGGGCACCGGTGGGGGTGAAGCCGAGGTTGTCCAGATACAGCTGCGGCAGCCGGCGAGCGGCCGGCAGGGGGACCGCACGCTGGGCGCGCAGGGTTTCGCGCAGGCGCTGCAGGGACAACTGGTGGGTCAGCAATTCTTCGAAGACCAACCGTTCCTGGGCCCAGTGGCGACCCTCGGCCAACTCTTCCAGGTCCGCATCCGGCGGCGGTCGGTGCAGATAGCGCAGGGCATCGGCCAGCGGCCCCAGACGGTAGTGCCCGGCCATCTCCGGCGGCAGCCAGTCGGGCAGGGATTCGGGCCCGAGCCGCTCCAGTGTCTGGGCGCTGAGCTGGCGCAGGCGCAGCTGGGTGAGGCCTTCGGTGGTCGGGTAGATGGGCGTCAGCGTCTGCTCGACCGGCGCCGGGGCGCTCTCGTCCTGGGCGCGGTATTCGGGATGGTAGATCTCCAGGCCCGAGGCGCCAGGGCGCACCTCGCCATAGCAGCGCAGCAGGGTGCCGCGCTTGAGGCCGTCCTTTTGCGCCTGGCTGAAGTGGAAGAATCTCAGCGACAGGGTGCCGCTACCGTCCTGCAGGCGCACCAGCAGGCTGCGCCGACGCCCCATGAGCACCTCGGCGGAGGCGACCATGCCCTCCACCACCGCGTCCTGGCCGGGCCGCAGGGCGCCGATGGGCACGATGCGGGTGCGGTCCTGGTAGCGCAGCGGCAGGTGGAAGAGCACGTCCTGCAGGGTTTCCAGGCCGACCCGCGCGAGTTTCTCCTGCAGGGCGGCGCCGACCCCCTTGAGGGCGGTGACCGGCGTCGCGGCCAGTTCACTCATGCCGGCTGCACGACGCCCTTGGCTTCAGGCCGTGCCACCGAGCACAGGCGGACCGAGTCGGCCAGGACCTCGATGGCCTTGGGCCGCGGAAAGCTGGCGCGCCAGGCGATGGCCACGGTGCGGTAGGGCACCGGCCGCTCGAAGGGCCGTACCTCGATGATCCCGGGGGCATAGTGGTGACTCTCCACCGCCGAGAACGGCAGCACCGAGACGCCCAGGCCCGAGGCCACCATGTGGCGGATGGTTTCCAGCGAAGACGACTCCACCGTGGAATTCTTGTTTTCCTCGTGCTTGCGCACGGTCGGACAGGCTTCCAGGACCTGGTCGCGGAAGCAGTGGCCTTCGCCCAGCAGCAGCAGGCTCTTGTCGCTCAGCTGGTTCTGCGGAATGGTCTTGAGCTTGGTCCAGGGGTGCCGCGCCGGCATCATCACGTAGAAGGGCTCGTCGTACAGCGGCAGGGTCAGGACGTCCGGCTCGTTGAACGGCAGGGCGAGAATGACGGCATCCAGCTCACCGGTGCGCAGCTTGTCGCGCAGCAGGTGGGTGAAGTTTTCCTCGATGTACAGCGGCATCTCCGGCGCCACGCGGTTGAGCTGCGGGATGAGGTGCGGAAAGAGATAGGGCCCGATGGTATAGATGGCGCCGATCTTCAGCGGCGCGGTGAGCTGGTTCTTGCCGGCCTGGGCCAGTTCGCGGATGCCCTGGGCCTGCTCCAGCACCTTCTGCGCCTGGGCGACGATGCCCTCGCCGGTGGGGGTGAGGCGCACGGCACTCTTGCTGCGCTCGAAGATCAGAATGCCCAGCTCGTCCTCGAGCTTCTTGACGCCCACCGACAGTGTCGGCTGGCTGACGTGGCAACGCTCGGCAGCTCGGCCAAAGTGCTGTTCCTGGGCGAGCGTGACGATATAGCGCAGTTCAGTCAGGGTCATAGTCAAATTCCATGGGGTGCCGGCCAATCTTAGCGGCTGTCTCTATCAACGGCCAAGCGCGACGGGCAGCTGCCTGTTCTCCCGGGTTGGACCACGACCAGGTGCAAGCTACCCTGGCCGTCTGTCCAGGCCTTTGCAGAAGGAAACACCGATGAGCACCATCCTGATCGCCGGTTGCGGCGATGTCGGCAGCCGTCTTGGTCTGCAACTAGTCGCCCAGGGCCATCGCGTCTTCGGCCTCAGACGCAACGTCGCCGCCCTCCCCGCCGAGTTGCTGCCGGTCGCGGGCGACCTGGCCTCCCCCACGCCACCGACCGCCTGGCCGCGGGAGCCTCTCGACCAGGTGATCTATGCCACCGCCGCGACCCACCATGACGAAGCCGGCTATCGCGCCGCCTATGTCGATGGCCTGCGCCACCTGCTGGGTTGGCTGGCCGCCTGCGACCAGCATCCGCAACGCCTGCTGTTCGTCTCCAGCAGCGGCGTCTATGCCCAGGGCGATGGCGCCTGGGTCGACGAGACCGCCCCCGCCGAACCCGAGCGCTTTTCCGGACGCATCCTGCGCGAGGCGGAGGATTTGGCGCTGGGCAGCGGCCTGCCCGCCAGCGTGGTCCGCCTGACCGGTATCTACGGCCCGGGCCGCGAGGCGCTGCTGCGCCAGGTGCGCGAGGGCTCCCGGGTGACCCGCGAACCGCCGTTGTATGGCAATCGCATCCATGTCGAGGACGCCGCCGGCCTGCTGGCGCTGCTGCTGCAGCGAGATCGCGAAGGGATCGCCCTGGAGGCGCTCTATCTGGGCGTGGACGACGATCCGGCGCCGCTGGACGAGGTGGTGGACTGGCTGCGGGCGCGCCTGGGCATCACCTTCTGGTCCGACGAAGCCCAGCTGCGCCGCGCCGGCAGCAAGAGGTGCAGCAACGCCCGCGCCCGGGCGCTGGGCTGGACGCCCTGCTACCCCAGCTATCGCGAAGGCTACGCGGCCATTCTCGACCGCTGAAACGAAAGAGCCCGGCGATGTGTGGTGCTTGAGAAGTTGACTGCACAATTTTGGCGGCGCTTTTTCGGCCTGGTCGGCGTTGCCACTCCTTGCCATAGCTCTGCTATGACTCGTCGCGGCGCCTGGCCCAGACCAAAAAATCACTCACCAATTCTTGCGCGAACTTCTCAAACACCACACCGGCCGGGCTCTGGATTCAACTCACGATCCACTCAATCACGCAGGGCTTCACCGCGGGTGGCCTGAAGACGCTCCTCGACCTTGGCGGTGCTCTTCAGGTGCGGCAGGGCTGCCCAGTAGGCGGCGCCCTTCTCGGCGTCGTAGAGGCCCTCCCACTTGGCGATGACCAGCGCGGCCAGGGCGTTGCCGATCACGTTCAGGGCGGTGCGCGCCATGTCCATGATGCGATCCACACCGGCGATGAAGGCCAGGCCTTCCAGCGGAATGCCGACGCTGCCCAGGGTGGCCAGAAGCACCACGAAGGAGACGCCCGGTACGCCGGCGATGCCCTTGGAGGTGACCATCAGGGTCAGCACCAGCAGCAGTTGCTGGCTCAGCGACAGGTCGATGCCATAGAGCTGGGCGATGAACAGCGCCGCGATGCTCTGGTAGAGGGTGGAGCCGTCCAGGTTGAAGGAGTAGCCGGTGGGCACCACGAAGCTGGTGATGGCCTTGGGCGCGCCATAGGCCTCCATCTTCTCGATGATGCGCGGCAGCACGGTTTCCGAACTGGCGGTGGAATAGGCCAGGATCAGCTCGTCCTTGAGGATGCGGATGATGCGGAAGATCGAGAAGCCGAACAGCTTGGCCACCAGACCCAGCACGCCGAGGGCGAAGAAGCCGATGGCGACGTAGACCAGCACCACCAGCTTGGCCAGCGGCAGCAGGGAGGCGAAGCCGAAGTTGGCCACGGTCACCGCGATCAGCGCGAAGACGCCGATGGGGGCGTAGTTCATGATCATGTGGGTGACTTTGAACATGGCCTCGGAAATGCCCTGGAAGACGCGCACCACCGGCTCGCGGGTGGCTTCCGGCAGGGCGCCCAGGCCCAGGCCGAACATCACCGCGAAGAAGATGATCGGCAGCATCTCGCCACGGGCGACGGCGGCGAAGACGTTGGACGGGATCAGGTTGAGGATGGTCGCGATGAAGGCGTGGTCATGCTGCACTTCCGCGGTGGTCTTCTGGTACTGAGAGATGTCGGTGGTGCCCAGGGTGCTCATGTCGATGCCGGCACCGGGTTGCACGCTGTCGGCGAAGAACAGGCCGACGACGATGGCCAGGGTGGTGACGATCTCGAAGTAGAGGATGGTCTTGAGGCCGATGCGACCGAGCTTCTTGGAGTCGCCGACGCCGGCGATGCCGACCACCAGGGTGGCGATGACGATGGGCACCACGATCATCTTGATCAGCCGGATGAAGATGTCGCCGGCCGGCTTGAGGACGTTCGAGATCCACCAGGCCTTCTCGGCGCTGAAGTGATTGAGCAGTGCGCCGACGGCGATCCCCAGCACGAGGCCGATAAGGATCTGCCACGCGAGGCTGAGCTTGGGCTTGGTCATGTACCGACACCTTTGTTCTATTTGGATGGAGTTCGGGACGAACGTCACCGTGCCGGGTCGTGATGCGCAAAGCGCATGCAACGCCAACGTGGAGGGTGCGTTCAGGCTGCGGAAACGGTGCTCGAAAAGGACGAGGAGCACCAAGGCGTCACACTTTTGCCAGAGGGTAACGGGGTATGTCTAATGCCGCTGTCGCCTGCCCTATGCCGTTCCGGCATGAGGGGTCCCGAAAGGGCCGCGCAGCATACAGGCACTGGCGCCTTGCACGCCAGGCATACAGAGGCGCCGCTCATCGCGGCGCCCCATGCACGTCAGCCGTTGAAGGTGGCGGGATCGGGACCGAGGCGCTTGTCCTGATTCAGCCCGGCGATCTGCCGCAGGTCCTCGTCGTCCAGGGTGAAGTCGAAGATCTGCATGTTCTCTTCGATGCGCTTGGGCGTCTTGGATTTGGGGAAGATGATATTGCCGAGCTGGATATGCCAGCGCAGCACCACCTGGGCCGGTGTCTTGCCGTGCTTGGCGGCCAGTTGCTGCAGCACCGGGCTGCCGAGCAGCTCGCCACCCTGCGCCAGCGGACTCCAGGCCTCGGTGGCGATGCCCTTGTAGGTGTTGAAGTCGCGCAACTCCTGCTGCTGCAGCAGCGGATGGCACTCGATCTGGTTGACCACCGGCACCACGCCGGTCTCGGTCAGCAGCGTCTCGATATCGGCCTGACGGAAGTTGGATACGCCGATGGACTTCACCCGACCCTGGTTGCGCAATTCGATCAGCGCCTTCCAGCTGTCGAGGAACAAGCCCTTTTCCGGCAGTGGCCAGTGGATCAGGTAGAGGTCGACATGCTCCAGGCCCAGCTTGGCCAGGCTGGTGTCGAAGGCGCGCAGGGCGCTGTCGTAGCCCTGGTCGGCATTCCACAGCTTGGTGGTGACGAACAGCTCGTCACGCGGCAGACCGGCCTGGGCGATGGCCTTGCCGACACCCTCTTCATTGCCGTAGATGGCAGCGGTATCTATGTGTCGGTAGCCCAGGTTGAGGGCCGTCTTGACCACCTGGGCGGTCTCTTCGGCCGGGGTCTGCCAGACCCCCAGACCAAATTGCGGAATGTGGTGACCGTCGTTGAGCTGAAGACGGGTAATCGCGGACATGCGTCGCTCCTCTGGAATGAGTGGGATACCAGAGGTGTGACTGGTGGCGGTGGCCTTTTGCTCCCGATCAGTCGAGGCGCATGGCTTCGGGCACGCTATAACTTTCCACCCAGCCCAGCACCGTACGGCCATCCTGCTGCAGCTCGATGCGCTTCCAGCGCTGGAAGGAGCGGGTCTCGATCACCCGCACCTGGGTATCGCCGTCCAGCCGTACCAGGGTGTTGCGCACGCGTTCACGACTGCGGTCATAGACGAAGGGCCACTTGAGGACATCGACCGGGCCGCGCAGCATCCAGCCCTGCCCTTCTTCGGCAAAGCGAAAGGACACACCGCCCTCGGCACGGGCCAGGTTGCTGCCCAGCAGCAGCACGGACGCCACGAGCAGTGAGGGGAGGATACGGCGAAGGGTCGAAAGGACATTCGGGGTCATACTGGCCTCGTCTGTAGCACCAAAAAAAACAGCGCCCGAATCGGACGCTGCGAGGGTAGACCCTTTGGTGTGGCAAACGACTGCAGGCTTTGCCCGAGAATGCCAAATGGCCAGCATTCCCGGACAAAACCCTCGGCGCGATGGTCAGGCCGCGCTGAACAGCTTGTGCGGATCGATAACGAATTTCTTCGGTACGCCCGCATCGAACTCGCTGTAGCCGCGCGGGGCCTCGTCCAGGGTGATCACCTGCACGCCGACGATGTCGGCGATCTTGATGCGATCCCACATGATGGCCTGCATCAGCTGGCGGTTGTACTTCATCACCGGGGTCTGGCCGGTGTGGAAGCTGTGGGACTTGGCCCAGCCCAGACCGAAGCGGATGCTCAGGGCACCCTGCTTGGCGGCGGCGTCGACCGCGCCCGGATCGTCGGTGACGTACAGACCGGGGATGCCGATCTTGCCGGCCACCCGCACGATGCCCATCAGCGAGTTCAGCACCGTGGCCGGAGCCTCGCTCTTGGCGCCTTCGTGACCATGGCCACGGGCTTCGAAGCCGACTGCATCCACGGCGCAATCCACTTCCGGCGTGCCCAGCAGCGCGGCGATCTGCTCGTGCAGCGGAGTATCCAGGGACAGGTCGGCGATCTCGAAGCCCTGGGCCTTGGCGTGAGCCAGGCGCACCGGATTGACGTCGCCGACGATGACCACGGCGGCGCCCAGCAGGCGGGCCGAGGCGGCAGCGGCCAGGCCCACGGGGCCGGCACCGGCCACATAGACGCTGGTGCCCGGGCCGACGCCGGCGGTGACGGCGCCGTGGTAGCCGGTGGGCAGGATGTCGGACAGGCAGGTCAGGTCACGGATCTTTTCCATGGCCGCATCGCGATTCGGCAGCTTGAGCAGGTTGAAGTCGGCATAGGGGACCAGCACGTATTCGGCCTGGCCGCCGACCCAGCCGCCCATGTCGACGTAGCCATAGGCACCGCCGGCGCGCGAGGGATTGACGGTCAGGCAGACGCCGGTGTCCTGCTCCTTGCAGGTACGGCAGCGACCGCAGGCGACGTTGAAGGGCACCGAAACCAGATCGCCGACCTTGAGCGTCTCGACGTCACGGCCCGCTTCGATGACCTCACCGGTGATCTCGTGGCCGAGCACCAGGCCTTCGGGCGCGGTGGTCCGGCCACGCACCATGTGCTGGTCGGAACCACAGATATTGGTGGAGACCACGCGCAGGATGACGCCGTGGTCGATACGCTTGCCCTGCGGGGTTTCCATCTTCGGGTAGGGGATGGTCTGCACCTCGACCTTGCCCGCGCCCAGATAGACGACGCCACGATTACCGGACATGTTGCACCTCGCTGTTGTTGTTGGACTGGCTCTAGCGGTTCGAGCCTAGTCCTCGCGAAGCACGGCGTCTGTGGGGATGGCGTTTTTGGCCATGCCGAGGTCGCCCTGGCGGGTCGGCCTGGCGAACCCGTTCACGCCGCCGGTGGGGCGGCGCGACCGGTCGGGGTCAGGCGGGTGCCAGGGCGGCGGCGCGGCGCTCGCGGCTGAGCAGGTAGCAGCCGATACCCACGCCCAGCAGGGCCAGCCCCATGACGTACCAGGCCGGGCCCAGCGGATGCTCCTTGAGCATCAGGGTGACGACCATGGGCGTCAGGCCGCCGAAGATGGCGTAGGCGACGTTGTAGGAGAACGACAGCCCCGAAAAGCGCACCTTGGGCGGAAAGGCCAGCACCATCACCCGCGGCACGCCGCCGATGACGCCGACCGCCGCACCGGCAAAGGCGTAGAGCGGGAACAGCCATTCCGGATGGACCTTCAGACCGGCATAGAGCGACCAGCTGGCCAGCGCCAGGATCAGCCCGCCGACGATGAACACCGGACCGCTGCCGAAGCGATCGGACAGGGCGCCGGAAACGATGCAACCCAGGGTCAGGAAGACGATGGCCAGGCTGTTGGCCTTGAGCGCCATGGCGGCGGAGAAGCCGTACTGGGTCTGCAGCAGGGTCGGGGTCATGAGGATGACCACCACGATGCCGGCGGTGAGCATCCAGGTCAGCAGCATGGACAGGATCACGCTGCTGCGATGGTCGCGCAGCACCGCCTTGAGCGGCACTTCCTCGGCCAGCGACTTGTGGATCGCCAGTTCGGCGAACACCGGCGTCTCGTGCAGCCAGCGGCGCAGGTAGACCGAGAACAGGCCGAAGACACCGCCGATGATGAAGGGGAAGCGCCAGGCGTAGTCGGCCACCTCCAGCGGGGTGAAGACGGTATTGATCAGGGTCGCCATCAGCGAGCCGAGCAGAATGCCGAAGGTGAGGCCGGCGGTCAGGGTGCCGCAGGCATAGCCGACGTGCTTGCCGGGGACGTGTTCGGAGACGAACACCCAGGCACCGGGCACCTCGCCGCCGATGGCCGCGCCCTGGATGATGCGCAGAACCAGCAGCAGGATCGGCGCGGCCACGCCGATCTGGGCGTAGGTGGGCATCAGGCCCATGCCCAGGGTCGGCAGCGCCATCATGAAGATGCTCAGAGTGAACATCTTCTTGCGCCCGAGCAGGTCACCGAAGTGGGCCATGATGATGCCGCCCAGCGGGCGTGCCAGGTAACCCGCGGCGAAGATGCCGAAGGTCTGCATCTGCCGCAGCCAGTCGGGCATGTCGGCGGGAAAGAACAGCTTCCCCACCACGGCGGCGAAGAAGACGAAGATGACGAAGTCGTAGAACTCCAGCGCACCGCCCAGGGCGGACAGCGAGAGGGTCTTGTAGTCGTTGCGGCCCAGAGGGCGCGACGTGAGCGGCGCGGAGGCGGATTGCAGTTTCATCGAGGATCCCGGACAAGAGAGGAGCGCAAAGGAAATTCGGCCTCTGGCATCCCTCCGGGTGTAGCGGACAAGACGCGGCCCCGAGTGACCGTCCGCCTGGGGCGGCTGGCAGGGATCGGGCGGGTCGCCGGATGGGCGCCGGACCTGCACCGCGCCGCCTGCGCTCTTGTGGAGCACGGCAGCAGCAGGTCTACCGATCATTACCTGATCATCGGACGTGCACGACCCTCTGGATTGCCTGGCCGTGCACGGTCTCCACGATAGCAAATCTGCAAGGAATTTCCGCTATTCATTCAGTGCCCATTCAGGGCTCATCTGCCGAGCCATGACTGTTCCATGCTGGTGCAAAAGCGGTCGAGCCGCCCTGCCCCAGGCGTTATACTGTAGCCCCCTAACGATCTCCCCAGAGAGATTGGCAGCATTCTTGCGTGCAGATGCTGAACGTTACCTACCTATCCGGGCTCCCGAGGGCCCTGTCATGATCGAAGAGCTCGAACAAGAAGATCCCATCCCCCAGGGCGACCTGGCCATGCAGATCACCGCTCTGCCCCGCGAGACCAACGGCTTCGGCGACATCTACGGCGGCTGGCTAGTGGCCCAGATGGACCTGGCCGGCAGCGCCATGGCCAGTCGCCTGGCGGCTGGCCGCGTGGCCACGGTGGCCATCGACCGCATGGCCTTCATGACGCCGGTGCCCGTGGGCGCACAGCTCTCCTTCTATACCAACACCCTGGAGGTGGGCCGCAGCTCCATCCAGATCCTCATCGAGGTCTGGAGCGACGATCCGCTGTCCAGCGAATGGAGCAAGGTGACCGAGGCGGTGTTCGTCTTTGTCGCCATCGATGGCAGCGGTCGCACCCGGCCGTTGCCCGCGCGGCGCTAGCCCTACCGCTAGGGCTCCTGGGCCAGCGGCGCCTCCCGCACCCTGGTCGGCCGTCCGTGGCGAATGCCTTCGACCTGCGCCAACGCCTGCCGGACCTCGGCGGCGGTGGCCAGCAACCGATAATCGAGGGTGAAGTCGCGCGTGCCGCCGGCTTCGATCCGCGGCACCAGCCCCAGCGCCCGCTGCTGGCCGCGGTTGTAGGAAAAGCTGGTGCCCGGTTCCAAGCCGGTGACATAGCCCTGGGCCGTGGCATCGGTGTTCTTCCACAGGGTGAAGACCGGCAGCTCCCGCACATTGAAGGCCAGCGCCACGCCCTGGTGGGCACTGCGATCGTGCAGCACCGCCAGGCTGCGCCCCTGATCGTCGCCCCAGGGATAGAGGTTGTAGACCGTCTCGCCATAGCCCGGCGTGGGCGCGCGATAGGCCTGCCATTCCCCCAGCTCCTGGCGTGCCCGCGCATCGAAGGGTGACACCTCCCGCACCGGAGCGGCGAACCGGGAGCCCTCGCCGAGCAGCGGCGGACCGAAGTTGCTGTGATAGAGCACCTGGTACTCGGCGGTATGCGCCCCCTGGTTGGTCAGGCGGTCGTGCAGGGTGAAACCGGTGGCCCCCGCGTGGGTAACCAGTTCGGTGTCGATGCGGAAGTTGGCCTGCTTGAAGGCCTCTTCGTGCAGCACGCCCCTGAGGCTGATGCGGTGCGGCGGCTGTTCGTCGATGGTCAGCACCACCTGGCTGGCTGGCAGGTAGCTGGCCCGACCATGCAGGGTCAGCAGTTGCCCCCGGTCCAGGCCCGGATGGCCGACCCACTCGAAACCGGCACGCGCCACCAGTTCGTTGAAGCCTTCCAGCCAGCCCAGGCCATTGCGGCTTTCCAGATTGACGAAGGCCGGATTGACCACCTCGCGTACCGGGGAATCCCAGCCCAGTCGCAGGGTGCCGGCCTGGGCGCGCAAGACGTTCATGCCGCGGGTCGCCACCACGGTGAGTTGCATAGCGCCGGTATCGATCTCGATCAGCACCGAGCCCTCCTGGCGCCCGCCACTCAGGCGGTGCATGCCGACGGTAAAGACCAGGCCATCGCGCAGACCCAGGCGATCGCTGCTGATGCTCCAGTTCTGCACCGGCTTGTCGGGGGCGATGAGGGTGTATTCCCAGGCCGAGACGCTGGCACTGGCAAGAAATAGGAGACAGCCAGACAACAGACGAGCGCGGATCATGGAGTCCCCCTGGCAGCGCGATCGTCTTGAGTCTAGACCAGCTCGCGCCAGGCTGCAGACCCTGTTCCAGACGCCATCAAAGGTGCGAGACCCGCTCTTCGCGTATAGGTTTGTTCAGGGAAATCAAAGGATTGGGTAAAGACAACCTTTACCATTCAAACGACCGTTCGGTACTTGCCAGGGCAGCGATTTTTGCCGAGGATCGACTCGTCTCTACCACGGAGTGGACTCCATGAAACCTTCAGCCCTGTTCTTGTTGCTTGCCCTGGCGGGCGTTGCCCCGGCTTATGCGGGCAATACCGAAGCCGGACTCGGCGGCGCCGTGGGTGGTGTGCTCGGTACTCTGGTCGGCCAGCAGGTCGGCGGCAGTACCGGTGCGGCCATCGGTGCCGGCGTGGGCGGTGCAGCAGGTGGTGTACTGGGCGCTGACCGGCGCAATCGGACCGAGGCCGCCATCGGCGGCGGTCTGGGCGCGGCGGGCGGCAACGTGATCGGCAATAGAGTCGGTGGCAGCACCGGTGGCCTGGTCGGCGCGGCCCTGGGTGGCGGTGCCGGCAGTGCCCTGGGCAACAACCTGGGCGACAGCGGCCGCGACGATCGCCGCTATCGCGACCATCCCGGCAAGGGCTGGAAGCACGCCAAGCACAGACACAAGCACTGGGATCGCTAATAGAAACGCCCGGCATTGCCGGGCGTTTTTTTGTTGCGCGCGAAGCTACTGACCGAGATCGCGCAGGCGCTTGCCCTGCATAAGATTGCGTTCGATGCGTTCCAGGGTGACACCCTTGGTTTCCGGTACCAGCAGGAACACCAGGAAGATGAACACCACGTTCAGTCCGGCATAGATCCAGAAAGTGGTGCCCTGCCCCAGGGTGCCCAGCATGGTCAGGAAGGTGGCGCCGACGATCATGTTGGCGATCCAGTTGGTGAAGGTGGAGCAGCCGATGCCGAAGTCGCGCCCCTTGAGCGGCTGGACTTCCGAGCACAGGGTCCAGATCAGCGGACCGGCCGACATGGCGAAGCCGACGATGAAGATCAGCAGCATGACCACGGTGAAGGTCTGCTGACCATGGCTCAGGTTGCCCATGCCGAGCATGGTGCCGACCACGCCCAGGCCCACGGCCATGACCACGAAACCGGTATAGAGGATGGGTTTGCGGCCCCACTTGTCGACCAGGAAGATGGCGATGAAGGTGGCCAGCACGTTGGTCAGACCGACCGCGGCGGTAAACCACATCTGGGCGGCGGTGTCGTAGCCCATGCCTTCGAAGATGCGCGGCGCGTAGTACATCACCACGTTCATGCCGGTGAACTGCTGCACCACCTGCAGGAGCACGCCCAGGCCTACCGAGCGGCGGAAGTTGGGATTCTCCTTGAACAGCGACCAGCCCTTTTGCGGGACCTTGAGCTGCTCTTCGATCTCGGCGACCTCCTGCTGGATGACCTTTTCGTCACCGCGCAGCCGGTGCAGGACCTTGATCGCTTCCTCGCGGCGACCCGCCATGATCAGCCAGCGCGGGCTGTCGGGCAGGGCGAAGACGCCGATCAGGAACAGCACCCCGGGGATGGCGATGATGCCGAGCATCCAGCGCCAGGCCTCGTAGTAGCTGAAGGCGGTGTTGGAGAGGAAGGCGAGCAGGATGCCGGCGGTGATCATCAGCTGGTACAGCGAGATCATCGAGCCGCGGATGTTTTCCGGAGCCACCTCGGCCAGGTACAGCGGCGCGGTGAAGGAGGCGATGCCGATGGCCAGGCCAAGCAGGAAGCGGGCGAAGATCAGCATGGTCGGCGAGGTGGCCAGACCACAGAGGATCGAGCCGATCACGAACAGCACGGCGCCCAGCATCAGCGACTTCTTGCGACCCAGCTTGGCCGACAGCGAGCCGGCGCCGAGGGCGCCCAGGGCGGCACCGGCCATCATGCTGGAGACGATCCATTCGATCACCTGATCGGAGATCTGGAATTCCTGCTGGATGAATTTGGTGGCGCCGGAAATGACGCCGATGTCGAGGCCGAACATCAGACCGGCCAGGGCGGCCATCAAGCAGGCGAAGATCGCCTTGGGCTGGGCCTTTTCGGTGACGTGACCGTCGGCATTGGTAGTGGTGTTGCTCATGACTGAGGCTCCTCGCTCGCCTTGTGGGCGATCTTGTTGTCGCGGGTCGTTCCGTATCCGCTTGTTACAGACCTGTCCAACGACCCTTGGTTCGGCCGGTGAGAGGCCCTTACCAGAGCCGCGCGGGCTGGGCGTTCACATAGGTGGCATAGAGCGAACCGCCGCCGGTGATGAACAGGCGATTGCCCTTGAGGCCGCCGAATTCGACGTTGGAGACGGTTTCCGGCAGGTGCAGGGTGGCCAGCGGCTGACCGCTCGGATTGAAGACCCGCACGCTGTTCTGCTCGGCCGAGCCGGCCCAGCTGCACCAGAGATTGCCGTCGCTGTCGACGCGGAAACCGTCGATCACGCCCTGCTCCTTGGCATCGATCAGCACCTCGCCGCCGCTCAGGGTGCCGTCATCCTTCAGCGTGAAGGCACGCAGGTGGTTGGGCTTGCCGGGATTGCCGCCGCCAGCGGTGTCGCTGATGTAGAGCCGCTTGCCGTCGGGGGCGAAGGCCAGGCCATTGGGGCGGCCGAAATCCCCCGCCGCCACCGTGGCCTTGCCCTGGGGATCGATGCGATAGACGTTGGTGGGCAGCTCGAATTCGGCCTTGTGGCCCTCGTAGGCGCCGAGGATGCCGTAGCCCGGATCGGTGAACCAGATGGCGCCATCGGCGCCGACCACCACGTCGTTGGGCGCGTTCAGCGGCTTGCCGTCGAAGCGGTCGAGCAGCACCGTGACGCTGCCGTTCAACTCGCGGCGAGTGACGCGGCGGCTGTCGTGCTCGCAGCTGATCAACCGGCCCTCGCGATCACGGGTATGGCCATTGGCGTTGTGGGACTGGTCGTCATAGACGCTGACATGGCCGTCGTCGGCGCTCCAGCGCATCACCCGGGCATTGGGGATGTCGCTGAACAGCAGGCAGCGCCAGTCGGCCATCCATACCGGCCCTTCGGTCCAGAGACCGCCGGACCACAGCCGCTCGACGAAGGCATTGCCCAGGCGGCCCTTGAAGGCCTGGTCGTGGATCTCCCAGGCGGGATCGGGCATGACAATGGGCGGCTTGCCTTCCCAGTTGCGGGTGAGACCGAATTTGTCGTCGGCCAGGGCGCGACTGGCGACCAGACCGGCCGAGGCGGCCAGGGACACGCCAAGAAAGGTGCGGCGGGCGAGAGGCATGAGGAGACTCCTTTGTTGTCGTTATGGGTCCGGCAAGGCCGGTGGCAGAGCGCCTCCGCATCCAGGACGGGAGGCGCCTCCTGCGAGCGCTTCTTTAGTCGCCCTTATTCGGGCAGACGTTCCACCTTGCCCACCACCAGACCGTAGCAGAGGGCGCCGATCAGCGCGGTCACGCCGATGAAGGCGATGGCCGGGGCGAAGCTGCCGTCCTTGACCAGGAAGCCGATGACGATGGGCACGCAGATGGCCGAGAGGTTGCCGATGAAGTTGAACATCCCGCCGGTGAGGCCGATCAGTCGCTCCGGCGCCATGGCCGAGACCATCGACCAGGTGATGGAGGCCAGGCCGTTGCCGAAGAAGGCCAGCGCCAGGCAGGCGATGATCAAGGCGGGCGAGTCGACGAAGTTGGCGCCGACGATGCTGGTGGAGATCAGCAGGCCGCCAATGATCGGCAGTTTGCGCGCCAGGCCCACGGAGGCGCCGCGGCGGACCAGCCAGTCCGACAGCAGGCCCGAGCAGATCACGCCGAGGAAGGCGGCCAGGAACGGCAGCGAGGCGAGAAAGCCGGCCTTGATGAAGTCCATGCCGCGGTATTTCACCAGGTAGGTAGGGAACCAGGTGAGGAAGAACCAGAGGGTGGAGTTGAGGCAGAACTGGCCGATATAGATGCCCCAGAGCTTGCGCTTGTTGAGCACGCTCCAGAGGTCACGCCATTGGAAGGCGGCGCGGCTGCGATTCTTCTGCTCCAGATCGACCAGACCGCCACCTTCCTGGATCAGCGTGACCTCGGCGGCGTTGGCGCCGCGGAAATCCTTGGGTTCGCGATAGATCCCGTACCAGATGACCGCCCAGAGGAGGCCGACGCCGCCGGTGACGACAAAGACCATGTGCCAGCCAAAGGTCTGCTGCAGGTAGATCAGCACCGGGGTGAGGAAGGCCAGGCCGACGAACTGGCCGGAGGTGTAGAAGCCGATGGCGGTGGCCCGCTCGCGCTCGGGAAACCAGGTGGTGACCACCCGGTTGTTGATCGGATAGGCCGGTGCCTCCAGAGCGCCCACGGCGAGCCGCAGGATGATCAGGCCGATGAAGCTGCCGACGAAACCCAGGCCGATGGTGGCCAGCGACCAGAGCGCGATGGCCACCGGATAGAGGATGCGCGGGGCGACCTTGTCCACCAGCCAGCCGCCGGGGATCTGCATGGCGGCGTAGGTCCAGCCGAAGGCCGAGAGGATCAGCCCCATGTGCACCGGCTCGATGCCCAGGTCCTGGGCCAGGTGCGGGGCGGCGATGGAGAGGTTGCTGCGGTCGAGGTAGTTGATCACCACGGTGACGAACAGCAGCGTCATGATGAAGAAGCGCGCCCGGCTGGGCTTGGCCAGGGTCGGCGCGGCCGCGGCGGCCGCCGGGGAGGCCTGGGTAGGGGTTGGCATGGCTCGGGTCCTGTAATTGACGTTGTGGCGAGCGTTGTTGCGGTCTGGGGTTCAGGGCGCCGCAGCGGCCCTCACCCTGGCCCTCTCCCAAGGGGAGAGGGAATGGTCGGTGCGGAGATCGAGTCCCGCGCTCCTGCTCTTGCCTCCTCTCCCTTGGGGAGAGGGTTGGGGTGAGGGAGCAGCGGCGCCAATCTTCGAAAGCAACGCGTCGCGAGCGCAGGCGGAGCAAGGCGAAAGCCGGTGAGCAAGCGGAGTGCACATCGAGTGCATGAGCATTTCGAACCGGCTTTCAACGCCGCTCCGGCAAGCGCAGCAGCGTTGAATCGAAGATTTACCACTCGGCGAAACTGCCGTCCTTGTGTCGCCAGATCGGATTGCGCCAGCGATGGCCGATGGCGGCCTGTTCCTTGACGAACTCCTCGTTGACCTCGACGCCCAGCCCCGGTCCCTGGGGGATCTTCACGTGGCCATCGGCGTAGTCGAACACCTCGGGATTCTTGATGTAGTCCAGCAGGTCGTTGCCCTGGTTGTAGTGGATGCCCAGGCTCTGCTCCTGGATGAAGGCGTTGTAGCAGTTGGCGTCCAGCTGCAGATTGACAGCCAGGGCGATGGGGCCGAGCGGACAATGCAGGGCGATGGCCACGTCATAGGCCTCGGCCATGTTGGCGATCTTGCGCGTCTCGGTGATGCCACCGGCATGGGACGGATCAGGCTGCAGGATGTCGACGTAGCCTTCCTGGAGGATGCGCTTGAAGTCCCAGCGCGAATACAGTCGCTCGCCCAGGGCGATGGGCGTGTTGCTCATCAGGGCGATCTCCTTGAGCGCCTCGTGGTGCTCGCTGAGCACCGGCTCCTCGATGAACATCAGGCGGAACTGCTCCAGCTCCTTCACCAGCACCTTGGCCATGGGCTTGTGCACCCGGCCATGGAAGTCCACGCCGATGCCGAAGTGCGGACCGCAGGCGTCGCGGATGGCGGCGACATTGGCGATCACCTGGTCGACCTTGTCGTAGGTGTCGACGAACTGCATCTCTTCACTGGCGTTCATCTTGATGGCGGTGAACCCCTTGGCCTGGCGCTCCAGGGCCTGGGCCGCGGTCTCCGCCGGGCGGTCGCCACCGATCCAGGAATAGACGCGGATGCTGTCGCGCACCTGGCCGCCGAGCAATTCGTGCACCGGGACGCCCAGGGCCTTGCCCTTGATGTCCCACAAGGCCTGGTCGATGCCGGCCAGGGCGCTCATGTGGATGCCGCCGCCGCGATAGAAGCCGCCGCGGTAGAGCACCGTCCAGTGGTCTTCGATGTTGCGCGGGTCCTTGCCGATCAGGTAGTCGGCCAGTTCCTCGACCGCCGCCGCCACGCTGTGGGCGCGGCCTTCCAGCACGGGTTCGCCCCAGCCGTGGATGCCCTCGTCGGTCTCGATCTTGAGAAAGCACCAGCGCGGCGGGACGACATAGGTGGTGAGTTTGGTGATTTTCATGGTGTGGAAATCTCGACAGTAATTATTGGAATCGAGGGATTGAGCAGCTCGCGGTCATGGCGGTTCGCCGCTGCGAACGCTCCTACAGGCTCTTGTAGGAGCGGTCCATGACCGCGAGCTTTAAGCGTTCTTTACCGCCCGCCACCCCGCCGCGAAGGCCTGGGCATTGGCGCTGACCTGGGCGGCGCTCAGGCCCGGCTTGTACAGCGCCGAGCCGAGGCCGAAGCCGTTGGCGCCGGCGGCCACGTAGGGGCCCATGTTGTCCGGGGTGATGCCGCCCACTGGCAAGAGCGCCCGCTCTTTGGGAAACACCGCGCGCCAGGCCTTGACCACCGCCGGGCCGAGTTGCTCGGCGGGAAACAGCTTGAGGCTGTCGGCGCCGGCGTCGAGGGCGGCGAAGCCTTCCGAGGGGGTGGTCACGCCGGGAGCACTGACCAGGCCGGCAGCCTTGCTGGCACGGATCACCGCCAGGTTGGCGTTGGGCGAGACGATCAGGCGGCCACCGGCGGCGTCCACCTCGGCCACCTGGGCCTCGGTGAGCACGGTGCCGGCGCCGATCAGGCAGCTTTCGCCCAGCTCCGCGGTCAGTCGGCGGATGCTCTCGAAGGGCTGCGGCGAGTTGAGCGGGATCTCGATGACGCGAAAGCCGGCGTCGTACAGGGCACGGCCGACCGCGACGATCTCGTCCGGGGTGACGCCGCGCAGGATGGCGATCAGCGGCAGGTCCTTGAGATAGGGTTCAAGCATGGGAGTCTCCAGTGATGGGGAGCAGGCCGGCGGCCTGGGCCAGGCGCCAGAGCCCGGCCCGGGTGGCCTGCTCCAGCAGGCGGACCTGGTGGATATCGAACAGCGCCAGGGCGTCGCGATAGCGCTGGCAGAGCGCCGCGTCGCCGATCAGCACCAGGGGTGGGCAGGGGGCGCCCTTGAGGGCGGCGACCTGGCTGCGCAGCTCTTCGCCGATCAGCAGGCCGGAGAGGTAGTCGAGGCTGTGCGCCGCGCCCAGTTCGCCGGCCAGCACCCGGCTGCGAGCGGTGAAGAGGCGGCCGAACAGGCCCTCGGCCCCGGCATCGCGGGCCGTGGTGAGGCCCAGGCGGAAGGCTTCGGCGCTGGCCTCGGGACCGGCTTCGGCAGCCGGTCGCCCGAGGATGGAATGCTCGCGCAGGACGGCGAACAGCTCGCCGGTCATGTAGGTGGCGAAGTCGGTCAGGCGACCGTCACGCACCCGCACCCACTTGCTGTGGGTACCGGGCAATACCAGCAGCGCTTCGGCGGCCAGGTCCGGCTTCAGTTCGAGGGCGCCGAACACCTGGGTTTCCTCGCCGCGCAGGACGTTGGGCAAGGCGCCGCGCTGCATCACCCCGGGGACCAGATGAAGCTCGCCGCAACCGGTGTCCAGGCGCAGCAGGCCGGCGGCCAGGCTGTGGACGTCGGCCGGGCAGTCGGCATAGGGCACCTCGCGCCAGCCACCGCGGCTGCCGACCATGCCGCAGGCGATGGCGGGCAGGTCCGGCTGGGCCTCGCGCCAGTCGCCCACCAGGGTGCGATAGGCCGCGGCGAAGTCGCCATCCGGCACATGCATGATGCCCCAGGGGCGGCTGCGGGTTTCCAGCACGGCGCCCTGGGCGTCGAACAGCTGGGCCCGCAGGGACGAGGTGCCCCAGTCGAGGCCGATGAGGTGCGGGGTGGCGGTCATGCGGGACTCCAGCCGAGTTCGCGGGAAATGGCCCGGGCGCAGGCGGTGACCTCGGGCTGCAGTTCATGCAGCCGCGCCTCGGGCATGTAGGGGATGGCACTGGCGACGCTCAGGGCCGCGACGATGACGCCGTCGGCGCCGCGGATGGGTGCGGCCACGCAGCGGATGCCCAGTTCGTTCTCTTCCAGATCCAGGGCATAGCCCTCGGCGGCGTGGCGCCGCAGCAGCGCGCAATAGTCCGCCCAGGGCAGGAAGTCCTCGCGCAGGCCGGGCTGGCCGGTCCGCCGGGCCACGCCTTCGCCGTAGAGGGCCTCCCACTCGCCCTCGGCGAGATCGAGCATCAGCGCCTTGCCGACCCCGGTCAGCGCCAGCGGCATGCGCAGGCCGACCCGGGATCTCATCTCCAGCCCCCGGCTGCCCGGCAGCTTGTCGAGATAGAGCACGTCGCCACCCTCGCGCACGCCGAGGTGCACGGTGTCGCCACAGTGCTGGGCCAGGCGTTGCAGATGGGGCCGGGCCACACCGGTCAGCGGCAGTTGCTCGCGGGCCTGGTAGCCGAGGGCGATGAGATGGCTGCCCAGGATCAGCCGTCCGCCGTCATGGCGCAGATAGCCGGCCTGGGTCAGGGCGGCGACCAGCCGATGGGTGGTGCTGCGGGTGCAGCCGATGGCGGCGCCGACCTGGGCCAGGCTGTCGGCCCCGGCGGCCACGGCCTCGAGCACGGCCAGGCCGCGAAACAGTGCCTGGGCCCCGCTGGGCGCTTCACCCTTGTTGGAATTGTTGTCGTTCATGGCCTTCACTCTAGAAGCCTCGCGGGCAAATCTCAATATGTGATACGTCATCCCATATTGTGGGATATAAGTTAGATATGACAGCCTTGTCACATAGCTGCAATATTGGCGCTATCTAATGCACGGCACATTGCAAGGACTCGAGAGGCAGAGCGCTCCATGACGGGTAAATCCATCCTGATCGTCGACGATGAGGCGCCCATTCGCGAGATGATCGCCGTGGCCCTGGAAATGGCGGGCTATGAATGCCTGGAGGCGGACAACAGCAAGGACGCCCACGCCCTGATCGTCGATCGCAAGCCCGATCTCATCCTGCTCGACTGGATGCTGCCCGGCACCTCCGGCCTGGAACTGGCCCGCCGCCTCAAGCGCGACGAGCTGACCGACGCCATCCCCATCATCATGCTCACGGCCAAGGGCGACGAGGACAACAAGGTCCAGGGGCTGGAAACCGGCGCCGACGACTACATCACCAAGCCCTTCTCGCCTCGCGAACTGGTGGCGCGCCTGAAAGCCGTGCTGCGTCGCACCGGCCACATGGAGAGCGACGGTCCGCTGGAGGTCAACGGCCTGATCCTCGATCCGATCAGCCACCGGGTGACCATCGACGGCGCCCCCGCCGAGATGGGCCCCACCGAGTACCGGCTGCTGCAGTTCTTCATGACTCACCAGGAACGCGCCTACACCCGCGGCCAGTTGCTGGATCAGGTCTGGGGCGGCAACGTCTATGTCGAGGAGCGCACCGTGGACGTGCATATCCGCCGCCTGCGCAAGGCGCTCGGCGAGACCTACGAGAACCTGGTACAGACGGTGCGTGGCACCGGGTATCGCTTTTCCACCAAACTCTAACGCGGGATCACCGCCGCCGTGAACATCAACTGGCGCTCCCGTCTGGCCACCCAGCTGGCGACCGTGGTCGCCGGCTGCGCCCTGGCCGGCTGGCCCTTCGGCCATGTCGGCCTGACGGTGGCCCTGGGACTGGCGGTCTATCTGGCGGTCACCCTCAGGCACCTGCTGCGCCTGCACGCCTGGCTGCTGAGCGAAGCCCCGGGCGCGCCGCCGGAAGCCGAGGGGCTATGGGGCGAGGTGCTCGACCGGCTCTATCGCCGCCAGCGCCACGAACAGCGTCAGCGCGAGGAATTGCTCGCCGTCATCGGCCGTGCCCAGGCCTCCACCGAGGCCCTGCGCGACGCCATCATCCTGGTGGATCGCCACGGCAACCTGGAGTGGTGGAATCGCGCCGCGGAAACCCTGCTCGGCCTGCGCCAGCCCCAGGACCTCGGCCAGCCCATCACCAACCTGGTGCGCCATCCGCGCTTTTCCGACTACTTTCTCGGCGGCGACTACGGCGAGCCGCTGGAACTGGCCTCGCCGCTCAACGACGATGAATACCTGCACATCCTGGTCACCCGCTTCGGCGAGGGCGATCGGCTGCTGCTGGTGCGCGACGTGACCCGCCTCCACCAGCTGGAACAGATGCGCAAGGATTTCGTCGCCAACGTCTCCCATGAATTGCGCACCCCGCTGACGGTCATCACCGGCTACCTGGAGACCCTGCTGGACAATGCCGACCACGCCACTCCGCGCTGGCGGCGGGCGCTGGGGCAGATGCAGCAGCAGGCCGGACGCATGCAGCACACCATCGACGACCTGCTGCTGCTGGCGCGCCTGGAAGCCACCGACTATCCCGCCGACAACCGCCCGGTGACGCTGGAGCCGCTGCTCGCCTCCATCCTGCAGGATGGCCGCGCCCTGTCCGGCGCCGTGGGCCACCGCCTGAGCCTGGAGTGCGAACCGGGCCTGGCGTTGCTGGGCAGCGAGACCGAATTGCGCAGCTGCTTTTCCAACCTGGTGTTCAATGCCGTCAAGTACAGCCCCGGGGGCGGCGAGGTGCGGGTGCGCGCCTGGCAGGACGCCGAGGGGGCCCACGTCGCGGTGCAGGACAACGGACCCGGCATCGACGCCCGCCACCTGCCGCGCCTGACCGAGCGCTTCTATCGCCTCGACGCCAGCCGCGCCTCCAGTACCGGCGGGACGGGCCTGGGTTTGGCCATCGTCAAGCACGTGCTGATCCGCCATCGCGGCGGCCTGGACATCCACAGCGTGCCCGGCGAGGGCAGCTGCTTCACCTGCGATTTCCAGCCCGAACAGATCGCCCAGCGCACCGCCGCCTCGGCCTGAGCCGTCCCCTCCCCGCCGTGCTATCGTCCGGCCATCCCGGTCACGGTTCCCTGTCATGCCTCCAGCCCTGCGCCTGCTGCCGGTCCTGCTGCTCGCCCTGATCGGCTGCCTGTTGCTAGGCAGCCAGGCCTGGCACCGCGCCGAACAGGCGAGCCTGGCCGAGGCCAGCCTGCTCGGCCAGGAGCAGTTGCGCCTGCATGCCAGCGGCCTGCAGACCCTGATCGACCGCTTTCGCGCCCTGCCGACGGTGCTGGCCCAGGACCCGGAGCTGATCGCCGCGCTCACCACCCCGCCCGATGCCGCCGCCACCGAGCGCCTCAATCTCAAGCTGGAGCGCCTGAACACGGCCGCCCAGTCCTCGACCCTGGAGCTGCTGGATCGCACCGGGCTGGCCATCGGCGCCAGCAACTGGCGGCTGCCCTCCAGCTATGTCGGCCACAACTACGGCTTCCGGCCCTATTTCCGCGAGACCCTCGCCGGCGGCAGCGGTCGCTTCTATGCCGTGGGGGTCACCACCGGCATTCCCGGCTATTTCCTTTCCCATGCGGTGCTGGACGCCCAGGGGCGCTTTCTCGGCGCGGTGGTGGTCAAGCTGGAATTCCCCGCCATCGAGGCACGCTGGGGCGAGCATCCCGAGGTCCTGCTAGTAAGCGATGCCCGCGGCGTGGTCTTTGCCGCCAATCGTCCAGCCTGGCGCTATCGCCTGCTGCGCGAGCTGACCCCGGCCGATCGCGCAGAACTGGCCACCACCCGCCAGTACGACAGGCGCACCCTGCAACCCCTGCCCTATCGCCAGCAGCTAGTGCTCGGCGAGCAGCGCCAGGTGGCCCACATCGAGGCTCCCGAGGGCAGCGCCGACTACCTCTGGGACAGCCTGCCGCTGCCCAGCGAAGGCTGGACCCTGCACCTGCTGCGGCCTACCCGCGACCTGCAGGGCGGCGGCCCGGGCGCGGCGCTGGCCGCCGCCTGCGCCTGGCTGCTGCTGGTCTGCGCCGGTCTCCTGTGGGCGCAACGGCGCCGCCTGCAGCGCCTGCGCCAGCGCAGTCGCCTGGAGCTGGAGCAACTGGTGGAGGCCCGCACCGCGGAACTCCGCACCGCCCAGGACGGCCTGGTGCAGGCCGCCAAGCTGGCCGCCCTGGGGCAGATGTCGGCGGCCCTGGTGCATGAACTCAACCAGCCGCTCACCGCCCAGCGCATGCACCTGGCGAGTCTGCGCCTGCTACTGGATCACGGTCGGCTGGACGAAGCCCGCGCCGCCCTGGAACGCCTCGATGGCCTGCTGACCCGCATGAGCGGTCTCACCGGCCATCTCAAGACCTATGCGCGCAAGACCCCCGCCGGTCTGCGCGAGCGGGTCGATCTGGCCCGGGTGGTGGACCAGGCGCTGGAATTGCTGGAGGCGCGCCGCGTGGAGCTGATCCTGGAACTGCCGCGTCCGGCCTGGCTGCTGGGCGACCCCATCCGCCTGGAGCAGGTGCTGGTCAACCTGCTGCGCAACGCCCTGGACGCCGTGGCGGAGCGACCCCTACCGCAGGTCCGGGTCAGCCTCGCGCAGGAGGGCGAACACTGGTTGCTGGAGGTGGCCGACAACGGCGGCGGCATCGCCGCCGAGCACCTCGACCAGGTGTTCGATCCCTTCTTCACCACCAAGCCGGTCGGCGAAGGCCTCGGTCTGGGCCTGGCGGTGTCCTCGGCCATCGTCCAGGCCCAGGGCGGCAGCCTGACGGCCAGCAACGCTGTGGAGGGCGCGGTCTTCGCCTTGCGGCTGCCGGCCGCGCCGGCGTCAGCGGCCTAGCGCACGCAGAGCGTCACCAACAGGGCGAAGCCCCAGCCGAGCAGCCCGGTCACCAGCAGGGTCGCCGCATCCCAGGGACCGCGGGTGGCATCCAGGAGCGGCAGGCCGACGCCACCGAGCAGGGCGCTGGCGAGGACGCCGGCGAGGATCCGGACCAGTGGCCAGTGGCTGTCGGCCGACTCCTCGGGAGCGGCAGCAAGGGTCTCTTCTTCGGACATGGCAGGGCTCCGCCGGGGAATACAGAGCGCGACCCTAGCCGGGCAATCTGAAGCTGCGATGAAGCGGCGCTTCAGATTGCCTTCAGCTTGACCGCCAAGACTGCACCTCGCATTCCCCTGGAGAGGTCGCGATGCTCGACGTGACTTGGCAGTCCCCGCAAGGTTTTACCCTGGCCGATCGCAGCGGTTCGCTGCTGGCCCGCCTGGAGCCGCTCGAGGCGCCCGGTCGCCAGGCGACCGAGGCCTTCATCGGCGCCCGTTTCGCCCTGGAGCATGGCGCCCGCATCAGCCACTTCCTGCCGCTGCTGCTCGCCCTGCGCGATGCCGAAGGCGAGCTGCAGGCGGCGGTGGGCATCCGCCCCGCCCTCGACCAGCCGCTGTTTCTCGAACGCTATCTGCCGCAGCCGGTGGAGACCCACGTGGCGGCGGCGCTCGGCCGGCCGATCGATCGCGCGGAGGTGGTGGAGGTCGGCAATCTGGCGGCGCTGGGCCCTGGCCAGGCGCGCCTACTGATCGTCGTCACCACCTGGCTGCTGGCCCGCAGCGGCCGGCGCTGGGTCACCTTCACCGGCCCCACCCGCCTGATCAACAGCTTTCATCGCCTCGGTCTGGCGCCCCAGGTACTGGGCGCGGCCGATCCGGCCTGCCTGGGCGCCGAACGCGAGAGCTGGGGCTCCTACTACGCCAACGATCCCCAGGTCTGCGCCGGCGACATCCACCAGGGCTATCACCAGCTGCTGCAGGCCGGCATCTTCGCCCGCCTGGGCCTTCCCACCCTTGGCGAGGAAGACTGCCATGTCGCCTGAAGCCCGCTCCGTCGTCGATTTCTTCGCCACCCTTGAACGTCACGCCTGGCACGGCGACCGGCCGGCGCTGACCGGCAGTCACGAGACCTGGAGCTATGCCCGGCTGCTGCAGGAGGTCACCGCCCGCGCCGCCTGGCTGCGCGAGCACGAGATCCAGCGGCTGGCGCTGGACCTGCCCAACGGCCCCGAATTGCTGGCCTGGGACCTGGCCGCCCTGCGCGCCGGGCTGCCCTGCGTGACCCTGCCGGACTTCTTCAGTCCCGCGCAGCGCGCCCACGTCCTGCGCGACTGCGGCGCCGATCTCCTGCTGGGACGCCCCGAGCGCACCGCGGAATGGGCCGCGGCAGGCTTCACCGCGGGCGCCGGTGGCTGGCAGCGGCCGGCAGCGGCCCGCACTCCGTTGCCGGCAGACACCGCCAAGCTCACCTACACCTCCGGCACCACCGGCACGCCCAAGGGCGTCTGCCTCAAGGCCGGGCAACTGCTGCGGGTGGCCGCCAGCCTGGAAGCCGCCAGCCGGCCGCTGGCGCCCCAGCGCCATCAGGTGCTCCTGTCGCTGGGCATCCTGCTGGAAAATCTCGGGGTCTATGCCGCCCTGCTGGCCGGTGCCGAGGTGGTGGTGCTCAAGGGCACCGACCAGGGCGTCAGCGGTTCCGCCGGCATCGACTGGGCACAGCTGGCCGCCTGCCTGCAGCAGCGCCAGCCGCACAGTCTGATCCTCATGCCGCAGCTGTTGCAGGGACTCGTGGAACTGGGCGAGCGTGGCCTGCTGCGCCTGGACCCGCTGCGCTTCGCCGCCGTGGGTGGGGCACCGCTGAGCGCGGCGCTGCTGACCCGTGCCAGCGCCCTGGGCCTGCCGGTGTTCCAGGGCTATGGCCTGTCGGAATGCGCCTCGGTGGTGGCCCTCAATCGCCCTGACGCCAACCGCCCGGGCAGCGTCGGCCAGCCCCTGCCCCACGTCCGCCTGCGCCTGGCCGCCGACGGCGAGGTGCTGGCCGCCGGCGTCGATTTCGCCGGCTACCTGGGCGAGCCCGGCAGCGCCACCGACGAGGTGGCCACCGGCGATCTCGGCGAATTCGACGCCGACGGCTACCTCTATCTGCGCGGGCGCAAGAAACACCAGTTCAGCCTGGCCTCGGGACGCAACGTCGACCCGGGCTGGATCGAGGCCGAACTCACCCAGGGCGGACCCATCGCCCAGGCCTATGTCCAGGGCGAAGGCGC
>Ga0157369_10001736_pt1 | contig 26495 bp, 25 predicted proteins | sample C25metaG_FD_113461 | JGI IMG/M metagenome (GOLD analysis project Ga0157369, IMG submission 113461) | Corn rhizosphere microbial communities from Kellogg Biological Station, Michigan, USA - C2-5 metaG | ecosystem: Host-associated > Plants > Roots > Rhizosphere > Soil | place: USA: Michigan... | reverse complement strand
GGCAGGAGCTCGCGCAAAGGGTTGTCCACGAGCACGCGCAGCAGCACGGCTCCAGTTCCGGCGTCGACGTTGACACCGGAGAACAGGATGCGCCCCTTGGCTGTGTAGGGCTCGCCATGACTTCGCAGCAGGGTCACCGCCAGACCGTCCCGGGCGCCCGGCTGATGCGTTGAAAGCGCATCACGCAGCGCGTCGAGCGAAGCGGCCGGCTGGCGCAGGTCCACGTAGACCTGGTCGATCTGCTGGATGCGCGCCATCGGATGGGTGTCGCTGCTGCCGACGAGGGCGCCCTCGGTGACCAGGCCCTGGTCGATGCGCCCGGAGATCGGCGCCTCCACCCGCGCGAACTGGAGGTCGAGCTGTCGGCGCGCCAGGGTCGCGCGGGCCTGTTTCAGGTCGGCGGCAGCCTGTTTGCGCTGCGAGACCGCGTCGTCGTAGGCCTGGCCGCTGACCGCATCGGCCTCGACCAGGGGCTGGAGACGGGTCGCCTGCGTCCGTGCGCGTGCCAGCGCGGCCTCGGCACGCTGCACGCTTGCCGCCGCCGTCTCCACTTCCGCCTTGAACGCAGCCGGATCGATCTGGAACAGGCCCTGGCCTGCGCGCACCTCCGCGCCCTGCTCAAACAGCCGACGCTGGACGATGCCGCTGACCTGGGGACGGATTTCGGCGACACGCACGGCCGCCACGCGACCTGGCAGGTCCTGCGTCAGCGCCAGCCGGGTGGCACGCACCGTCATGACCGAGACGATGGGCGCGGGCGGCGCAGCCTGCCCGGTTTCGGTTTCTGCGCCGCCGCAGCCAGCGATCAGGACCAATGCCAGGGCGAACATGCCGCCCTGGCGGAGCAGAAAATCGATCTTCATGGGTGTCTTCGAGAAGCTGGCGGACCTCCGCGAGCAGCAACAAACGACGATTGTTCAAGGACAGCGTTGGGGCTCGGATGAGGCTGTGTCGAGATTCGATGGAGAACTTCAGGACCAAGGTTCGCCGCAGGCCGACCATGCCCACCGCGGCCGGGACCTCACCGGTGTCCAAGCCATCCTCGGCCCTTCCATCGAAGGGGAGAGCCCATTTTCGACTGCTGGCCAAAGCTCCTTCGGTGTTCGGCATGCCGGACACCGAAGCCAAGCGAAGTAAAAAAGAACAGGTGTGGGCGAATGCCCGAGCGACGAGCCTGATCGGCAGCCCCCTCGATCAACAGGCTGACGGTGTCGCCGCGAGCCGTTCAATCGCGCAGCGTGAAAACCACCGAGAGGTACGACACCGGTCCCGAATGGATCGCATCGATACCGTGCAGCGCCGTCGCATCGAACAGCAGCGTGTCCCCTGCACCGACCTCCACCGATTTCGCGCCATACCGGTAGGTCACCGCCCCCGACAGGAAGTGCAGGAACTTGAGCCCCGGATGCTGGAAGGTGACGTACGGTCCGGCCTCCGGCAAAAGCGTCACCATGTAGGGCTCCACGAACAGGTTGCCCGACAACGAATGCCCCAGCAGCTCGTACCGGTAGCCCTCCACCGCGCCGATGCGGTCGACCACCAGCCCCTGCCCTGCCCTCACATGGCAGAAATCCGTGCGCCGCGCCTGATCCCCAAAGAAGCGAGACACCGGCACATGCAAGCCCTGCGCAAGCCGCTCCAAGGTCTCCACCGAGGGTGACACGAGCCCCCGTTCGATCCGCGAGAGCATCGACGCCGAAATCTCAGACGCAGCCGCAAGCTGCCCGGCCGATAGCCCCGCTGCCATGCGCAGCGACTTGACCTGCATGCCGATGCGCGACATGGAGGGATTGCGCGGCGAAGGCGCCGGCCGCCTCGGCCGGACAAGCGTGACCGAGGTCGGCAGACGCAGCGGTCGTGCGGTAGGAAGGGGCGAGGGGAGTTGGCGACGCGTCATCTGGATTTCGTGCCCGCAAGGAAGGCCTGAATCGAAGAGTTCTGGCCGAGTTCTCCGACGACACCCTCGATCCAAATTCGATACGAAAGCGTCGCAGCTGGCGTTTTGTACCATAAAAGCGGGTGCATAAAGAAGACCGTGCGATGAGAGTCATCGCATGCGATCGACGCAGGATCCCGCACTGCTGAAGGCCTTTGCAGCCGAGCTCAAAGCTCGGCGAGCGGTGCGCGGCTTCAATCAGGAGGAGCTTGGATTTGCGTCGGGACTCAATCGCACGTTCATCGCCAAACTGGAGACGGGCACCTCGAGTCCCTCGCTGACCAGCCTCGTCCTACTGTGCAACGGGCTCGAAGCAGATCCCGCAGAGCTCATGCAATCCCTCATGAAACGCTACAAGAAGGAACTCCGAGCCAATTCGGCATCGGGATAGATCTTCGGAAAGCTGCGACTTTCGACAGGCGGAGGCGGATTCGCGCACGCGGTCGCCGCCTGTTCGGCATGCCGAACTTCAGAAAGGACGGGAGGGTATGCACTGCACGGCGGAACCAAGGGGACGCCATCGACATGCCGCGCGCAATGGCACAGGAGGAGGAAGTTCGCGTTCTTACAGGCCTGCGCAGATTGTCGAATCACTCCCGTCCAGATGCACGGCCAGCATGAAAAAGTACGGGTCGGCGGCGGCTGCGTCTACCGCCTTCACGTCCTTTGGCTGAGCGCCTTTTCGATCTTCCTGTCGGTCTTTACTGCCCCAGCCCGTACACCGCCCAGATGGTTGCCGGCAACCAGCCGATGATCGTGACCTGGAGAACGAGACAGATCACTCCGGCAATCGGCCTGCCGATGGTGAAGAACGTCAGCCAAGGCAGAATCAAAGCAATCAGCAAGCGCACTTTTCTCTCCTAGATCGTCGGGCGGTCATTCAACCCGCTGGAACAAGTCCGCCTCTGTCAGTTGACGCCAAGTACCCTCCCCATAAATTTTGTCGAGCCGCATTGAGAAGTGAACACAAATTTCTTTTCAATCAGCTACTTAGCGTACACCGCGCGCCCCAGTTTTGAACCCGTGTCTCACTGAGTTCTGAATTTCTCGAAGTTTTCTTCATTGAGTTCTGAATTTTCCAAACATTGGCTGCCCGAAGCTACTGCTCCGCGCACGTGGCAATTGGGAAATCGACGGGAAGGCTCGATGCCTCAGGCCTTGGTCTGCCCGGCACTGATGGCGGCCTCTTCCGCTGACGGCTAAAGTGTGAGCCTGCGCACATGCCGTGCGCCCAGGAGCTCAGGAACACTACGTCAAAACACTCCCCATCCGCCGAACACACCGAAGCCCACACCCTTCGGCCAACCTCGCCAGAAGCCGCCACCTCCTTATGGGCTAGGTACGCACAAGACGATCCCCCTCCTAGCGGCTACGACAGCTGGCTGGAGTACGCAATCGCCAGGTTCGCCGCACGAGAGTCGGGGGTGCTGGCGCATAGGGTTTTCGACAGCGACTATCACGACAGATGCGTCCTGCTGCAGCGCGACGTCTGGGCGCAGTTCAACAACCTTCGAGCTTTGGCAAGACTCCCCGCCGTCGAACCCAAAGGCTTCGCCGCCGACCGCACATATGAGGAAGTCGAGGCAGAGGACCGCCTAGCCCGTCGAGGCAGGGGCTCACACACAGAGGCAATGGATGCCGACCAGCGACGCCTGTTCGAAGAGACGATTGCCGAGGACGAGGTGAGCCTGCGCGCGCAGCTAGAGCAACTGCGTCTGCAAGCAGCGGCCGATGACGCCGGCAAGGCCAAGCCGAAGGAAGCACCTCGTCAGCCGCGCCGTCAGGCTCTGCCCGAGCATCTGCGCCGCGTCGAGCACCGCCACGAGCCCGACAGCACTGACTGCCAAGAGCCCGGCTGCGGCCGCCCGATGACGCGCATCGGCGAGGACATAAGCGAGCGCCTGGACATCGTGCCGGCCGAGTTCTTCGTCCACCGCCACATCTACGGCAAATGGGCCTGCCGCTGCTGCCAAGTCCTCAGGCAGGCGCCCTCGATCCCGGAGCTGATTGAAGGCGGCATGGCCGCGAGCGGCCTCATCGCGCACACGCTCATCAGCCGCTGCGTCGACCACCTGCCGTACTACCGGCAAGAGGCGATCAACGCGCGCAGCGGCGTCCACACGCCGCGCTCCACGCTGGCTGCCTGGGCCGGCCAGGCCGGCGCTGCATTGGAGCCGCTCTACGAAGTGCACAAGGCCTTCATCCTCGCCTGCCGCGTGCTGCATGCCGACGAGACGCCGTCGCGCTGCTCGAGCCCGGGGCCGGCAAGACGCGCCGAGCCTACGTCTGGGCCTACGCGCGCAGCTGGCACGACGCCGTGCCGGGCGTGATCTACGAGTTCTGCCTGGGCCGCGGCGCACAGTACCCAAAGACCTTCCTTGCGGGCAACGCACGGCAAGGCCAAAGCCGATGGTCTGGAACGCTGCTGACCGATCGCTATGGCGGCTACGACAGCGTGATCGATCCCCGTATCCACCCCGACCGCATCAGCGCGGCCTGCGTCGCGCACGCACGTCGCAAGTTCGATGAACTGGCGCGCGACGGCACGAGCCCGATCGGCGACGAGGCGATCCGGCGCTATGCGCGGATTTATGCGGTCGAGGCCGAGCTCAAGGACATGAACGATGACGAGCGACAGGCGCAGCGCCAGCAACTTGCCAAGCCGCTGTGGGACAAGCTGAAGGAATGGCTCGAACTCGAACGACGGTTGGTCGCGGGCGGCAGCACCGTTGCGGGCGCCATCGACTACACGCTCGGCCACTGGAGCGCGCTGACGCGCTACCTGGAGGATGGCGCGGTCGCGATCGACAACAACCACCTCGAACGGCAAATCAAACCGTGGGCCATGGGGCGCCGGGCATGGCTGTTCGCCGGCAGCGAACTCGCCGGTCAGCGCACCGCCATGGTGATGAACCTGGTGCAGTCGGCTCGGCTCAACGGCCACGATCCATGGGCCTACCTGCGCGACGTGTTGGCGCGCCTGCCGACGCAACTCAACAGCCGCATTGAGGAACTGCTGCCGCATCGGTGGCAGCCGTCTGCGGTCTGCTGAACAGCAAGACGTGGGGCGACCGAACGTGGGCAGACTGACGATGGAAATGGTGGCGCGGGCGACCATGGAGGTCGATGCCCTCGGCCACGACGGCAAGGTGCGCCTGGGCGATGAGGTCTTCGCTGCGCAACCCAACTTGCTCGGGTCGATCCTCGTGCTGGCGCGCATGGGCGTCAACATGCCGGAGGTCGAGATCGGGCTGCAAGTCCTATTCGTTGCGTTCCTGGCGATGAAGCGAAGCCGACGCCGCTGGGACGTGGTGACCATGGACCTGCAAGAGGCCTGCATGGAGCGCATGACCGCGCGGATGCGGTTCAACGACGGGTTGCCTGCCGAACTCGCCGCCAAGGTGGTCACGCAGTTCCACACCGAACACCCCGAGCGCTATCTGCTCGCTTACGTCTATGGCTACCTCGGCGAGCACGACCTGCTGAAGGTTCGCACGGACGCCGAGAAGTACTTGCTGCTGGCCGTACTCAACCTCGTCGAGTGCATCGCCGCCGTCAACGCAACGCCGGCAGGGCTGTAGCTGCACTCAGCTGTGCGGCGTCAAGATGGCACGGCTGGACGCTCACGTTTGCCGAGCTTGATGTACAGCTCGACCGCTCGAATCCTGTCTTCGTACGAATACATGAACTACCTCCTGGTAGTCCAAGTTTCTGTCCGCATCCCCGGTGGCTCGGTTCTACTTCGGCGCGGACAGGCCCGTAGCCTCACAGCTCATTGCTCCTTGAACAAGGGCGTGGTTAATTGACGCCTTACCGGCGAAGAGCTGCGTGTCATCACCTCTCCGAAGCGTGCGTCGTCCCTGCTTGGGGGCGATGGCTGTCGGTTGTGAGAGCTTGATGAAGGACCCGTTCGAATGCCGTGAGCTTGCCATCGAGCTTCACGCGTTCGTACTTCGGCACAACATGTGCGGGCAGACCGGTTACCAAGAATCGACCGGGAGCGTGTCGTCTTCCGTGACCTCTTTCATGACGAACATACTGCGAACTTGGATGATGCCGGGCACGCTGAGGATCTTCTCAAGAAGAGAGTTCGAGTATGCGTCCAGGTCCTTGGCGATCACATCCAACAACAGGTCGAATTCGCCACTGATCACATAGCATCCGATGACCTCCGGGAACGTGGTCATGCGATGCCACAACTGGCGCCTATCGACTGACTTGTCGCGCGTGACGCCGACAAATGCGCGTACACCGAACCCTAGCTTGCGTCGATCCACGATGGCGCGATACCCGGTGATCACGCCGGTGGATTCCAGTGCCTTCACTCTGCGCAGGCAGGGCGTAGGCGAAAGATGCACTGCCCGAGCAAGATCCGCGTTCGCCATCCGACCGTTCTGCTGCAGGAGCTCGATGAGGCCACGATCCGTTCGATCGAGCGTCATCGTGCGGCTTTTTTCGGGTTTCGTGAGCACAACATGCTCAATCGGGTTGCGTTTTGGCACTGTGTTGAATTCGGTGGAAGGTTGCTGGAAGACTGCTTTGGCACAGTATGCCAAAGTTATCAGTGTTTACAGTCGAATCGACCAACAAAAGCCGCGCTCACATAATATTCACGCCACTGAACAAGGCAATGAAGGCAAAGCGTGGAACGAATCAATGATTGGATCGGCGGCAAGCGGGACTCAGGTGCCAGCGTTGGCATTGCACGCGTCTACGAACCCGCTACGGGGCAGCAGATTGCCTCGATTGCTCTGGCGAGCAGCGTCGACGTTTCGCAGGCGGTCGCAATCGCGAAAGCGGCATTCGTTCCGTTTGCAATGCCCAACATGAGGTGAAGCGAGCGATGCACTACGCAACCCGAGCAGGTCGAATCCAGCCTGCAGCCACCCTGGCTCTTAGCGCACGCGCCAGCGAGCTGCGCCGCGCTGGTGCCGATGTCGTGAATATGGGCGTGGGCGAACCCGATTTCGACACCCCGCCTGGCATCAAGGCCGCTGCGCTGCGTGCCATGCACGCTGGCCAAACACGCTACACGCCAACAAGCGGACTGCTGCAAGTCCGGGAAGCGATCTGCAAGAAGCTCTCTGAAGAAAACTCGCTTGACTATGCACCTGATGAAGTCATGGTCACAAACGGCGGCAAGCAGGCCATCCACAACGCGGTCAGCGCACTGGTCGAACCTGGTGACGAGGTCATCATTCCAGCGCCTTACTGGGTGACCTATGCGGACGTGACGCGCTTATGCGATGGAGAACCCACGGTGGTGCCAACCAGCTTGGAGCAGGGTTTCAGGCTGACCGCCGCGCAGCTTGAGGACGCAATCAATCCTCGGACGCGCGCGCTGTTTCTCAATAGCCCTGGCAACCCGAGCGGCGCGATCTATTCCAAGGATGAACTCTTGGGTCTCGGTGAAGTGCTTCGACGCCATCCGGATATCTGGTTGATCAGCGACGACATCTATGAGCACATCACCCTCGGCAGCCGGACGATGCGGAACATGCTGAACGTCTGTCCCGATTTGCGCGACCGCACCGTAATCGTCAACGGCGTGTCAAAGGCGTACGCCATGACAGGCTGGCGCATCGGCTTCGCCGCCGCTCCTCGGCATCTGATCCGCGCCATGGATGCGATTCAATCGCAGACGACAGGCTCGCCAAATGCAATTGCCCAGGCTGCTGCCGCGGAGGCTTGGCGGGGTTCTGAAGGCTACTTCGCACCAATGGCTCAGGCGTATCGCGAACGTCATCGACTGATGTGTGAGCTACTCAGCGGCATTGACGGCCTGAGGTTTGCGCCCAGCGACGGGGCGTTCTACTTGTTTGCGAACGTCGAGGATGCGATCAAAAGGCTGAGCGCCCAGCGGATCATCGACAGCCCCGATGACAGTGCGTTCTCCGGCCATCTTCTGAACGAATTCAGCTTGGCCGTCGTGCCAGGAAGCGCCTTCGGTTCCCCTGGCCATGTGCGGCTTTCATTCGCGGCCTCGGAAGAGGATATCCACAAGGCCTGTGGCCGCCTGCGAGACGCTTGCGCTGGTCGTCCCACGCCGATGCCGAGAAAGTTGGACTGAACATGCCGTCGATCAATACCTTTCTCGATGGGGCAGCGCGTGCGCGCCCCCAATTTGGGCTGTGGTGCAGCCTGGCCCATCCGATCACGACCGAGCTGTGTGCAGGAGCCGGCTACGACTGGCTGCTGATCGACATGGAGCACGCCCCGAACGAGATCGGTGATGTCTACGCGCAGCTTCAGGCCGCATCGGCGTATCCGGTGGAATGCGTCGTTCGTCCACCCAGCAACGACCCGGTCATGATCAAGCGACTGCTCGATATCGGAGTGCGGTCTCTCTTGATTCCGTTCATCGAGACCGCCGAACAAGCTTCAGCCGCAGTTCGTTCGACCCGATATCCGCCCCATGGAGTGCGTGGGCTGACGATGTCATCGCGCGCCAACCGCTTTGGGCGCGACTCAGACTACTTGCGCGCAATAGAACGCGAAATTCGAGTCGTCGTTCAGGTCGAAAGCCGAGCGGGCGTCGATCACATTGAGCAGATCGCTAAAACCCCAGGTGTTTCTGCGGTGTTCATCGGCCCCTCGGATCTGTCAGCGGACCTCGGCTTTCTTGGCCAGCCAGGTGCAGCGCGTCCTCGACAGGTGATCTCGTCCACTATCACGAAGCTGAACGCACTCAATACCCCTTGGGGGATTCTCGCGCCAGTCGAAGCCGATGCAAAGGCATTTGCAGAGCTCGGCGCGAGCTTCATTGCGCTCGGTTCCGACCAGTCGCTTCTTGTGCGAGCGGCAGACCAGCTTGCGGGTCGTTTTGTCGTCAACACGCATATCGCGTCTGAATAGAGGAGATAGTCATGAAGCGAATAATCCTGATCTCGGTGGCTGCCTTGGGGATCGCCTTTGGCGCGCATGCCCAGGAGCTGACAGGCACTCTCAAAAAGGTGAAGGAAGCGAACGTCATCACGATCGGGCATCGTGAGACCTCAACGCCTTTCTCGTTTCTCGACGAAAACCAGCGACCCGCTGGCTACTCGATTGACATTTGCTTGGCAATAGTCGAAGCGGTCAAGCGCAGGATCAACGCGCCGAAACTCCAGGTCCGCTATGTCGCCGTAAATGCCCAAAATCGTCTTCCATTGGTTGCGAACGGCACGGTTGACATGGAGTGCGGCGTCACCACAAACAACGAGGAGCGGCAGCGGCAAGTCGGGTTCACTCACAACTCCTACATCACCGGACTGTCGCTTATGACCCGACGCGGCAGCGGGCTGGCGCGACTGTCCGACCTGAAGGGCAAAGCGGTGTCGGTTGCGGCTGGGTCAACCAATGAGCGGCTCATCCGGCGGTTCAATGAAGAGCAGCGACTGGACTTGAACATCCTGCCCGCGAAAGACACAGGTGAGGCGTTTCTTCTGCTGGAGACGGGACGGGTTGACGCCTATGCGTCGGATGAGATTCTCTTGTTCGCCCAACGAAGCAAGAGCAAGACCCCTTCAGACTTCGACGTAGTCGGCGGCCTGCTCTCGTTCGAACCCTATTCGATCGTGATTCGCCGGGGTGACCTCGATTTCGAGAAGACGGCCAACGATGCGCTCGCAGCACTGTTCAGATCCCCGGAGTACCAGGCGATGTACGACAAGTGGTTCAAGACAGCATCTTTGAACGTCCCGATGAACGCCGCGCTTCGCCAGGCGATTTCCTCGCCGAACAACAACCCGGCACGGTAATGGGGACAGCGCACGCGGCAGGTTGCGCATTACACAGCCATCGGAGGGACCATGGACTACATCTGGAACTGGGGAATCTACTGGGAACCAGTGGCTGCTGGCGGCGGCTACTACTGGCAGATGCTGCTGCGGGGACTTGCGTGGACCGTAGCGACCGCACTGTGCGCTTGGGTCATCGCGGTCGCGCTCGGTCTCCTGGTAGGCACGGCTCGCACCCTGAACAGCATCTGGTTTCGTGCCCCGGCCTATGTATACACCGAGTTGTTTCGGAACGTGCCGTTGCTGGTCCAGATGTTCTTCTGGTTCTTTGTTTTGCCTGAACTCGTCCCTTCCAATTTGGGGCACTGGCTGAAGCGCGAGTTGCCGATGCCTTCGTTCTGGACAGCGGTAGTGGCGCTCGCGCCCTACACCTCAGCGCGCACAGCCGAGCAGGTGCGCTCCGGGCTCATGGCTCTGCCCAAGGGCCAGTGGAATGCAGCACGCGCTTTGGGAATGAGCACGTGGCAGATGTACCGCCTCGTCCTTATACCGCAGGCGCTGCGCGTGATGATTCCGCCGATGACGTCCGACTTCATGGGGGTCTTCAAGAACTCTTCTGTTGCGCTCGCGATTGGCCTGGTTGAACTGACCGCGGCCGCGCAGCAGATGAACGAGTACACATTCCAAGGATTTGAGACGTTTGCAGCTGCAACTTGCCTGTACGTGGGTGTCGCGATGAGCGTGAACCGACTCATGTCGTGGATTGAGAAGAAGACCGCGGTGCCAGGCCTCATTGCTGGAGGCGGCCGGTGAACGACTTCGACTTTGGCGTGATCATCCGGTCCCTGCCGTTTCTCTGGCAAGGCATGCAATACAGCTTTCAGCTCATGGGCGTTGCGATCGTCGGGGGGGTACTGCTGGGCACGCTTCTCGCACTCGCGCGTTTGAGCAGCATCCGGCCGCTCGCGCTCGCCGCAGGTGCGTACGTCAACCTGATGCGGTCCATCCCGCTCGTGCTGGTCATCTTCTGGTTCTTCTTCATGGTGCCGCTGGTGCTTCAGTGGGTCACAAAGGCTTCGGCCCCAGTGGCTGTGGGACCGGCCATGTCCGCATACATCACCTTCATCCTCTTTGAGGCGGCCTATTTCTGCGAGATCGTCCGCGCCGGGATTCAGAGCGTGCCCAAGGGCCAAGTACACGCTGCTCGCGCGCTGGGCCTGAGTTACTCGCAAAGCATGCGCTTCGTGATCCTGCCTCGCGCGTTTCGCAACGTCACGCCCGTGCTGGTCACTCAAGTCATTGTCTTGTTCCAGGACACGTCATTGGTCTACGTGATCTCCGTCACCGACTTTCTCGGGGCCGCAAGCAAGGTCGCTCAGCGAGACCATCGGTTGGTCGAGATGTACTTGTTCGCGGGCTCTGTTTACCTGGTGATCTGCTACTGCGGCTCTCTGCTCGTGCAACACCTACAGAAGAAGAATAACGCGCTGTTTGCGCATTGAACGTCCATGATCACTATTACTGACGTCTCCAAAGCATATGGCGAGGCTCAAGTCTTGCGACAGTGCTCCACGCAGATCACCCGCGGCGAGGTCGTCGTTGTGTGTGGCCCGTCCGGATCGGGAAAAAGCACGCTCATCAAGTGCATCAACGGGCTTGAACCCTTTCAGTCCGGTGAGATCGCTGTAGACGGGACGCGCCTGACCCCGAGTGGTGGCGATGTCACCGCGCTTCGAGCCCGCGTAGGCATGGTGTTCCAGCACTTTGAGTTGTTTCCTCAAATGAGTGTGATGGAGAACCTTTGCTTGGCACCGGTTCGCGTGCTGAAGCGCTCTCGCAGGGACGCTGAAGAAGTTGCCGAGCAGTTGCTTCGTCGCGTGGGAATGATCGACCACAGGTCGAAGTTTCCTGGGCAGCTCTCCGGTGGGCAGCAGCAACGCGTAGCGATTGCCCGTGCACTGGCAATGAAGCCAACGGTCATGCTATTCGACGAGCCAACGTCCGCATTGGATCCCGAGATGGTCAGTGAGGTGCTGGATGTGATGATCGAACTGGCGCGCGAAGGCATGACGATGGTCGTCGTCACACACGAGATGGGATTCGCACGGTCGGTTGCCCACCGTGTGATCTTCATGGACCAGGGCCAGATCGTGGAGGACGACAAGAAAGACGCCTTTTTTGAGGCACCGCGTACCGAGCGAGCCCGCGGATTTCTCAACAAGATCCTGCATTCCTGAGTGGATCCGCATCAGCCTGGAAGCTGATTGCGGCACTCCCGATCGATTGTCTTTGCACATCGAGATGCAGCGGTGCCGTTCTCCTATGTCGCGGGTCCTTCTCCCAGCCGCTGGCAACGTTGCAGAATTCCGGCCCGAGGACGTAGTTGCGCAGCTCGCGCACAGTTTGGTGTGGGCCACCAACGAAGCCTATTTGGTCGTTCGTGGTGTCTGAGGACGGTCAGTCAACTTGCGCCGTCTCCTTCAGACGCACGATCGGACTGTTGAGTTCCATGGAATCCTGACCCGCGGGGGGTGCGGACAAAAACTTGGACTACCAGGAGTGTTGATTTCCATCCAGAAGTGACCCACTTGGCCCGGTGATTGGAGTGAACCCCTGCGGCTGGACCACCGAGAGTCAGATCTAAGCCGCTTGCTGGACCAGTTGATCTTCGAACTCGTTGGGTGACCGGTAGCCAAGCGCCGAGTGCAGGCGTTTGGCGTTGTAGACCTCTTCGATGAACCTCGGCAGCCGGGCCGCGACATCGCCGAAGGTCTCATAACCGCCGATGTAAATGTCCTCGACCTTGAGCGTCTTCATGAAGCTCTCGGCTTGCGCATTGTGGTACGGATTGCCGGGCGAGCTCATCGAGCCGCGCAGCCCCGCTTCCTGCAAGGCCCTGCGGTAGGTCTCGCTTGCGTACTGCGCCCCTCGGTCCGTATGGAAGATGCAGCCAGGCGCAGGGCGTCGGCTTTGCACGGCGGATCGCAGTGCCGCTAAAGCCAGCGTCGTATCGATATTGCGCGAGATCGCGTAGCCCACCACCTTGCGGCTGCAGGCATCCAGAATGGCCGCCAGATAGCAGAACCCCGCGGCAATCCGGATGTAGGTGAAGTCGGCGACCCACACGACGTTAGGTCGAGTCGGGATGACGTTGCGGTAGAGGTTCGGGAAGATCGGCGAGTCGTGCTTGCTGTCTGTGGTTCGAACGAAGCGTCGCCGAGGCTTGATGCCCAGGCCCTGTGCCTTCATCACGCGTGCGACCCGCTTGTGATTCACTACATGGCCACGGCGGCGAAGCTCGTGCGTTACGCGGCGGTATCCGTAGCCCGGCATTTCGTCCTGGATGATCCCGATCAACTCAGCGAGCGCGGCATCGTCCGGAGTCTCATTGGCTGCTGTCGATCGATAGTAGAAGGTGCTGCGCGGCAGGTCGATCACTTCGCACCCCCGTCGGATGGAGCAGGCTTCGGGCCGGTGACGATCGACAAGTTCTCGCTGTCGCTCACGAGGCGCAGGCGTGGCGTTTTTTTGACCAAGTCGAGCTCCATGGTGAGCTGGCCGACCTTGCGCTCGAGAGCTGCGATCTTGGCTTCGTACTCCGAGATGACCGATGCCTCGGCCTCTTCGGTGCTGAGCTCTCCTCGGTCGTACTGCGTCAGCCAAAGCTGAATCAGATTGGTCGATAGGGTGTACTTCTTGGCCGCATCGCGCCGGCCAATGGCGCCACTGCGAATGTCCTGGCAAAGCTGGATCTTGAACTCCGGCGCATGGCGCCGGTACGTGCCTCTTGATGACATGACCTTCTCCTGGTTGAAGGCCCGGCCAGCGTATCAGTTCTGATTTGCTCGGTGGTCCAGCCGCAGGGGTTCACTCCAATCACCGGGCCAAGTGGGTCACTTCTGGATGGAAATCAACACCCTGGCGTGTGCTGGAGGCAGAAGCGGTGCTTGCCGGCAAGCCACCGATTGCCGCCCATTTCAATGCCGCCGCCGACGTGCTGCTGCGCGGCGCACGAAGCCAGGGCGACAACGCATTCAAGCTCGTGATGGCGCGACGAGCGATCGTGCGCGCGCTCGAGACCGCCACCGCCGGCACGCAGGCCCACTCGCAAGACCCCAACGATGGGCCCGGCCGACCGGACACGAAGGAGCAGCACCCATGACTGACCTGATCGAAGCCCCACAATGAGCCCAGTTGGCCGGCGGCGAAGTTGCCGGCCAGTGCCAAGGGCGCGTTGCCGATGGCGTCGCGTATCGTTTCCAACTTTCGCGACGACCCGCCGATGCGATCTCCGCCAGTGGTCGGAATCATTCCCAGCTCGCGTGCGCGAATGGCCGCTAAGCCAGGCTCTGCTTCGACGTCGCGCGCGCAAAACGCAATCGCCGCGAAAAATCGGTGGGCAGGGCGAGACTTCAGCGATGTCGCGGCTTCGACGGCGTCGCGAGAGGCCATTCTTGCAGTGACATCCGTGCGCACGGTCCAAGTGGCATCCAGCCCGCTGCGCACGCTCCGCTGAAGCGCCTTCACCGGTCCCAGCGTCGCGTAGCTCGCGCCCAGTAGCTTGTCGGGCCACGCGGACTTCAGCTGGGTCGCGATAGTTAACAAGACGCCATCGTCATCGTCGGCGTATCGAAAAAGATTCCGTCGGCTCCGACGGCGAAAGCCAGCGCGGCGTTGCGCACGGCCTGGGCTCTGTCAAGCACATCGATTACGGGAAAGACGCGCGGGCGCGGTCTCATGACATCCCCTCTCCAAAGAGCCTTAATGCTCACCCTTGCCCAGGACTCATCCGTCGGTGGGGGTGCCGCGGCGCTGTGGGAAGAAGCCGACACATTGACGGCGCCGAACCGAAATCGCTCAAGTCGCTCAAACGTGCGCTTGGCGGCGGAGCCCAGCGCCGGGGTTCGACCTTGCGATATGCGAACAAGACGCTTCTCGCCCCTTGACCGACTCGCGCCCGATGCAGCAAAACGGTGCAAAGGCGACCGGCGTCCAGGAAGCGTAGCGCGCAGGATACTGCTGCGGCAGCTAACCGCATCTCGGCAAGATTTGCTGCCGGACAAAAGAACTTCGTTTTTCGCTTGCGCTGAGGTCGCATAGCCCTCGCTTTAAGCGACCTCGTCGGGCCCCGCCAACGACGCCCAGGTACAGGGCTTGTCTTCAAGGCGTCGAGCACAAAGTCGGTGAACATTGAACTGCTGACCCGCCAGCACTCAGGCCTGCCAGGGCAGTCCGCGCATGCGCTCGCGCTTTTCTTCCTCCTCGAAATGCGCCAGCGAAGGCTTGATCAGGTCGCTACGCGCCACGAGGCCCACCAGTGCCAACGACTGCGCGTCCTTCACTACAGGCAAGCGTTCGATCCGATGGCGCGCTAGACGGGTCGCGACCATGCGGCAGTTGTCGCTCGGCAGCGCGAAGTAAAGCGGCACATCGGCGCAGGCATCGCCCACCGTGGCAATCGGATTGCGTGTGCCCAACGCGGCCAGCATCGCGCGGTCAGCCATGCCGATCACCGCGCCGTTTCGTAGTACCGGAAACGCGCGGTGTGCCTGCCCGTCGCCGAAGAACTTGAACATCGCCTGCGCCACCGGCAGGGCCGCGTCGATGCTACGCACCTTGCGCGTCATCACTTCGTCGACCGAGTGGCGCTCCAGCGGATCGATGCCGTATTCGCGGTAGATGTGATAGCCGCGGCGGGCGATCTTTTCGGTGAGGATGGAGCGGCGCATGGTGAGCACCGTGAAGCCGTAGGCCACTGCCGAGGTGGCCAGCAGCGGCAGCAGCGCATTGCTGTCGTGCGTGAGGCCGAAGGCGAAGATGGTGGCGGTGAGTGGCGCGCGCATCACGCCGCCCAGCGTGGCCGCCATGCACACCAGCGGCCACAGCATCGGGTCGTTGCCGGGCAGCACGTGCGACAGCACGGCGCCGAGGCCGGCGCCCATCATCAGCAGCGGCGCGAGCACGCCGCCCGAGGTCCCCGAGCCCAACGAGATGACCCAAATGACGGCCTTCACGGCCAGCAGCGCGGCCACCACGCCGAGCGCTAGATGCCCGTGCAGCAGGTCGCCGATGACGTCGTAGCCCACGCCCAGCGCTCGCGGCTGGAAGTACCCGCCGATGCCCACCGCCAGGCCGCCGATAGCGGGCCACCACATCCAGTGCACGGGCAGCTTGCCGAACCAGTCCTCCACCTTGTAGAGCGAGAGCGACAGCGACGCCGACAGCGCCCCGCACAGCACACCTGCCACCACGCACGACAGCATGGCCAACGGGCCGGGCACGGCCGTCTGCAGGGGGAACAGCGGCCCTGCGTCCATCAGCAGCGGCCGCGTGAAGCCCGCCACTGCGCAGGCCACGGCCACCGGCAGCAGGCTGCGCGGTCGCAGCTCGAACAGCAGTAGCTCGACCGCCAGTAGCACGGCGGCCACCGGTGTTCCGAACACGGCCGTCATGCCAGCGGTGGCGCCCGCCACCAGCAGCGCCTTGCGCTCGGCGGCAGTCAGATGAAAGTACTGCGCGATCAGCGAGCCGATGGCACCGCCCGTCATGATGATGGGCCCCTCGGCACCGAACGGGCCGCCGCTGCCAATCACGATGCCAGAGGACAGCGGCTTGAGTACCGCAACCTTCGGCGACATCTTGCTCTTGCCGAACAGGATCGCCTCGATGGCCTCGGGAATGCCGTGGCCGCGGATCTTGTCGGAACCGTAGCGCGCGACGAGGCCCACGATGAGTCCGCCGATCACCGGCACCACGATCACCCAGGCGCCCAGCGTGTGCGTGGCCGGCGAGCGGTCGGCCAGCGAGAAGGTCTGGAAGAAGAAGAGGTTGGTGAAGAACCGGATCAGATCGAGCAGCACGCGCGCGGCCACGGTGCTGATGGCGCCGATGGCGATGGCCATGGCGGTGATGCGCAGAAGGCGCGCGTTGAGGGCAAAGTCGCCACGAGGGGGGTGAGAGGCTGGGGTCATGGTGCGTCGGGAAGATCGATCTGCGGCACCTTGAACGCGCCCTTGAGCGACAGGAGTTCCGCGCGGTGCAGTTCGGCCAGGCGCTCGAGCAGCTTCTGGCCGGCGGGCACCAAGTGAATCTCGACCTGACGACGGTCTATCTCGCTGGGCCGGCGCGCCACGAGTTCGAGCGCCTCGCAGCGCGTGACGAGCGCCACCGCCCCATGCGGCTGCAGCTGCAATCGCTCGGCGATCTCGCCCACCGACGCCCATTCGCGGCCGGGCGCGCCCTTGATGTGAAGCAGCACCAAATACTGTTGCGGCGTGAGGCCTTCGCCCTGTGCGGCGCGCTCGGAGAAACGCTCGAAGCGGCGCATCTGGTAGCGGAATTCTGAGAGCGACTCGAAGTCTTTTTTGCTGAGCTTGCGGACGGATGTGGGCATGGCCAAGAGCGAATGAGAAACGCCACGAATATATCACGTAGTGATATATTTCTCGCGCGACATGCATGTCGTCAGAACCGGCCGCGGTACCTCTGCCTCTAGATTTGGCGCTGTGCAGCGGACAGCATCGTCTCCGACTCACGGAACAGTCTCAAGGTGGGTTGACCGATCGTTCTCTGCAAACACGTTGGTTTGAGCTGAGACCATGTCCACAGATGGGTCCCCCTCGCAAGCCGATCGCCGGCAGAAGCCCGTCGTAGGCTGACGCAAAGGCCCAAGTCATCGGTACACCGCGAGCGGCAGGCTAGTCCTCGGCACCCTATCTGCCTTGGCCTAAACGGTGCATGCCTTTTTCGGTCAGGTAGCCGCGGCCTTCACTGTCGTGTGCCAACAAACCATATGACCTCAACCGGCTCCACCGATGGCTTGGCTCCTCATGTGTCTTGATCTTGTCTCGGTTGGTCATGCTGAGCAGCTTCTTCCACTGCTCATCGTTGAGCCGATCTTCTCGTTCATTTCGCTCCTTCCATTAAAAAGCGGAAGCGTTCTCCGAGCCGCGCTGTCCTGTGTCTTGGGATCGTGACCAAAGGGAGATGTCATAGCTGCGCTACAAACGCCTCATCGTTTTTCGCCGGAGCGTAATGTCAAAGTGTGCTTTTCGGCAAGCAAGGCTGTTGGCCAGCGGTGCCGCCAGCAAGCCGGTTTGAATGCTGCCCAAGCGTCGGCGAGGACCGCCAAGCCAGAAACGCCCATCCAACGCGCTCGCCCATGTCGGAGAGGGGAATGCCGTCAGCGAAAATAGAGTAAGTAGACATATGCTTGGACAACAGGCCGGATATAAGACTGCAGCCCTGCCTCCTGGATCTTCACCCAGCGAGTTCTTGTAGACCTGAGGCGCCTATATGAGCCTTCCCTCGCTCATCTGAAATCCCGGCTAGCAGTTGCCGACGCCAGCCTCCCCAACAACGGCGTCAGGTCTTCCAGCCGCCCGGCGATCAAGTTCTTCACAGCGCCTTCGCGCTGCCAAGTTCCGTGGACGGCCATGAGTCGCGCGCCCAGCAGTTCCTGGCGCTGGACCTCTCGCAGGCTCTTCCACACGATCACCTGCACGACGCCTGTCTCGTCTTCCAGCGAGAGGAAGATCGTCCCCTTCGCCGTCTCCGGCTGCTGGCGAAGCGTCACGATGCCGCAGTGGCTCACTTGGTCGCCATTCTCAATCTCCTCCAGGTCGTGCGCAGTCATCAGTCCTCGAAGCGTCAGGCGCTCGCGCAGCAGCGCAAGAGGATGCCGGCGCAGGGTCAACCCAGTCGACGCGTAGTCGAATACGATCTCCTCGCCTTCGGGTGCCTCCTCGAGTTCGAGGAAGTCTTCATCGACCCGCGCATCGCGCAGTAACGCGGGCGCCGCGCGCAGCCCCGCAGCCTCCCAGACTTGCTGGCGCCGATGGCCCGACAGGCTCATCAATGCATCGGCAGCGGCCAACAGCTTCATCTCATGCAATTCGAGACGGGCGCGCAGCGCCAGGTCTTCCGCACTGTCGAAGACAAGCTGCGCGCGTGCTTCGACGATGCGGTCCGCCGAAGCCGACTTGAGCCCGCCGATCATGCGTAGCCCTAAGCGCACCGCAGGTTCGTGTGACATGTCCTCCAGCGTGCAGTCCAAGTCGCTGTACATCACGTCCACGGGCCGAACATCAACGCCACGACGCCGAGCGTCCTGCACAAGCTGCGATGGCGAATAGAAACCCAGTGGCTGCGAGTTCAGCATGGCTGCCAAGAACTCGGCCGGGTGGTGGCACTTAATCCAGCAGCTCGCGTAGACCAGCAACGCGAACGAGGCGGCGTGGCTTTCCGGGAAACCGTATTCGCTAAAGCCTTTGATCTGCTCGAAGATCGCCTTGGCGAAGCTCTCTTCATAGCCGCGCGAGGTCATGCCGTTGACGATCTTGTCGTAGTAGTGCTCCAGACCGCCCTTGCGCTTCCAAGCCGCCATCGAGCGCCGCAGCCCATCGGCCTCTCCAGGCGTGAAGCCGGCCGCCAGGATCGAAATCTGCATCACCTGCTCCTGGAACACCGGCACACCCAGCGTGCGCCCAAGAGCTTCCTTCAAGGCCTCGCTCGGATAGACGACCGCCTCCCTGCCCTGGCGCCGATTCAGGTACGGATGCACCATGCCGCCCTGGATTGGCCCTGGCCGAACGATCGCGACCTCGATGACCAAGTCGTAGAAGCAACGCGGCTTCAGGCGCGGCAGCATGCTCATCTGCGCGCGGCTTTCGATCTGGAAGACGCCGACGGTGTCGGCCTTGCAGATCATGTCGTAGGTCGTGCTGTCCTCCGCCGGGATGTCCTGCATGCCGAACACGCAGCCCTTGCGCAGGCCGATGAAGTCCAGCGCCTTGCGGATCGCAGTGAGCATGCCCAGCGCGAGGCAGTCCACCTTCAACAGGCCCAGCGCGTCGAGGTCGTCCTTGTCCCATTCGATGACGGTGCGATCCGGCATCGACGCGTTCTCGATGGGCACCATGCGGCACAGCGGGCCCTTGGTCAGCACGAAGCCGCCCGTGTGCTGGCTCAGGTGACGAGGAAATCCGATCAGTTGCCCGGTGAGGTGCATCAGCTGCTGCACCTGGAGGGACTCCATCGACAGACCAATCTCCTGCAGCCTCTCGGGCCGAACCTCGCGCCCATCCCACCATTGGTGCCCCTTGGCGATGGCGTCGACCGTCTCGAGCGACATGCCCAGGGCCTTGCCCACATCCCGGATCGCACTCTTGGGCCGGTAGCTGATCACGACGCCGGTGATGGCCGCACGGTCTCGTCCGTACTTGGCATAGAGGTACTGCAGCACTTCCTCGCGCCGCTCGTGTTCGAAATCGATGTCGATGTCCGGCGGCTCGTTGCGCTCCTTGGAGATGAAGCGCTCGAAAAGCACGCTCATGCGGGCCGGGTCGACCTCGGTCACGCCCGTGCAGTAGCAGACCACGCTGTTCGCGGCACTGCCGCGCCCCTGGCAAAGGATGTGCCGGGAGCGCGCGAACATCACGATGTCGGCCACGGTCAGGAAGTAGTGCTCGTACTTCAGCTCGGCGATGAGCACGAGTTCGTGTTCGATCTGCATTTGTACTTTGGCGGGGATGCCATCGGGCCAGCGGCGCCCTGCACCTTCGTAGGTGATGCGTCGCAGGTAGCCGGCCGGGGTCTCTCCTTGGGGTACGACCTCGTCGGGGTACTGGTAACGGAGCTCCTCGAGACTGAAGCTGCAGCGTGCAGCCACCTTGAGCGTCTCTGCAAGGAGATCAGACGTGTAGGTCTGCGCGAGCCGCAGTCGGGTGCGCAGATGACGCTCGGCGTTGGGCTGCAATTCAAGCCCGCAATCAGTCAGTGGCTTGCCCAGCCGCGTCGCAGTCATCACGTCCTGCAAAGGCTTGCGCGAACGCACATGGAAATGCACGTCACCGGCAGCCACCAGCGGGATTGCAGTGTCAGCGCTGATTTCGCCCAGTCTGTGCAACCACATCTCATCGTCGAGCACACGGAGCTTTTCCACAGCGAACCAGCTGCGGCCCATGAAATGCTTCAGGAGCCAGTTGCCGAGCCAGCGAAGTTGCGCCGGCGAGCACATGCGCTTCGGCGACGCCAACACCACGCAGTTCTCGAGCTCACGGCCCTGGATGTCCGCAAGCGGCAATCGGTATGCGCCCTTCTCCGACGCGCGGCGCAGCTTGGTGATGAACTCGGAGAGGTTGCCGTAGCCATCCAGATTGCAGGCAAGGACGGTGAGCGTGAACGGCGTTGCATCCTGTTCCAGATCCTCGGGCTCGACGAGAAACTGGCTGCCGATGAGCAATTTGAGGCCGTGGTCTTTCGCTGCCACGTGGGCGCGCACCACGCCGGCCAGGCTGCATTCGTCGGTAATGGCCAGGGCGGTATAGCCGAGCTGCTTCGCACGTTCGACGAGCTCCTCCGGTTGGCTCGCACCGCGCAGGAAGCTGAAGTTGCTCACGCAGCGGAGTTCGGCGTAGTCGGGCAGTTCCATACGCGATCACTCAGGCGAAGGTGCCGTGCAGGAACCACGCCGTCTCTTCCTTTGCCAAGCGCATCTGGAAGATCCACAGCACGCCCGCGTGTTCACTCACGGCCACCCAGTAGTCGCGGGCGCTGTGTCGAGTGGTCTCGGGTGACGCGGGTGCAGGCGCGCCCTCCCCTTTTCCTTTTCCTTCGCCTACCCGCTCTCCTTCTTCGCTTTGCGTGGTCCGATCCCACCAGCCGCCTTCGACCCGGTGCGGGCCCGCGAGCAACTGCAGCACGCCTTGGTAGAGCGGCCGGTTGTTCTGTGTCGCCAGGCGCAGCGGCTTCGCCAGGATGAAGGTGGGCTGCGGCACTTCGACCATGCAGCTCCTTGCGCGCGGTGCCGGCTCCGGTGCAGGCCGCCAGCGGCACATCCATTCCATTCGGTGGTCTTCGAGGATCACGGGGCGCAGCACCCGGTCCGGCCCGAGACGAGCCGCGATGCGCTCGAGCACGAGCGCCAAACTTTCTCCCGACTGCCGTGCCTCAGGCAGCATGGAGAAGCTCTTTTCCTCCAGCGATTGCACCTCGGTGGCCAGCAGTTCTAGGTCGCCGACCGGCGCCAGCAGCTCGACCTTGTCGAGGTGCTCGGCCAGCAGCCGAATCAGGTGCTCCGTGTCACGGGTTGCTTGGGCAGTGCGCACGGTAAGTTCGCCGCCATCGCCCGCAGACTTCGAGCGCATCGCGTCATGGCACCAGCGTAGCGTGAAGGCGGTGACGCCCGAGCGCCGTGCCATGAGCCAGCCGGCCATCTGGAGCACCAAACGGCGCGCACCGAACAGTATTGCGGGGGCGTGCTCGACCCGCGCCATGAGCTCCAGCTTCGCGTGGAAGGTCTCGGGCAGCTGCGCCCAGGGGTAGGTCTCGGGACGCAGACCATAGACTTGGTCGAGCGTCGCCAGCAGCTGAGAGTCAAACCGCCGACTCAGGCCACCCCGCGGCAGCGCGCGCACCTGGCCCAAGGTTCGGCAGCCCAGCCGGGCCAGCGTCGCCTGGTGCGTGGCTACCTGCGTCAGCGTCTCAAGCGGCAGCGCGTCGAGGAGCTGGGCGAGCGGTTTGGCAAAGCCGTTGGACAGCCCAGCCCGGGCCACGGCCAGCGCGGCCAGGCTCGTCGGCGCCCAGCTCAACTGCCGCACGCCGAGGTCCCTGGATTCCTCGCGCACGCGTTCGACCAGACGGCGCTTGCCGCCGAACAGGCGCAAGCTCTGCTCCATCTCCATGACGACCGCCGGGCATTGCAAAAGCGCTTCGAGGACAGCGACGCGGGGTGTGAACTGAAGACACCACGTCGCGAGCCCGTCGAGCGCCTCAGTGCGCCGCTGCGGGTCGTCCGGAAGGCTGTCGGGAAGAAGGGCTGCCCACAGCATGGGAGAGCTCCCTGCACTGGCGGGCCGCGATCAGGCGGCTCGGGTAGCGAAGGCGCGGCGTCAGGACCGTTTCCAGCCCGCCAGGGATAGAGGGCAAGCGCAGTTCGCCCTCATGCGGCGGTCCCTTGCGCTTGAGCAGGTGAACGTGCAGTTCCCAGTCGACGCCCAGGCGGGCCTGCAGGCGCAGCGGCGCAGCCGACGCTTCATGCGCGGCCGACTCCGGCCGGCACAGGATGACCGGGCCGTCGCAGCTCTGGGCGCAGACCTGCAAGCGGCGGATCTGTTCCTGGCGGGCCTGGGGCAGCCAGCTCACCAGCATGCCCGCAGCGTTGGCCCTGATGAGCTGCTCGGTGGCCCACAGGCGCTCCACCGGCTTGTCCGCGTTGACCCACACCAGCTGGCGTTCATCCAGGCCGAGATGGCGCAGGCCGGGCAGATGCGGGGCCTTCGGCGGGCCGACGACGACGATCTGTTTGCCCTGGGCGACCACGACACGCATCGCGGGGGCAAGCAAGCGCCATTCAAGTACAGAGGGCTGGACCTGCAGGACCTCCGTCAACGACTGGCACGGCCAGCCATTGCCAGGCAACTCAGCGTCCAGCGCCTCGAAGCCGGTGCCGAGCGTGGACGTGACCGGCGAGCCGAGCGCATCACCCCGCCAGATTGCCGCTTCCACGGCGTGCGGGAGCCCGACGGGCCAGCGTTGCGCCACACCGGAAGGCGTGAAAGACTGTGGGACTGGGGGCGTGTTTTCGCCATCAGCCCACAACAGGGAGATGGCCATCGAGGCTCCTATTACTGTATGGATGTACAGTATCTCTGCGCCGTGCAGCTTGAGCAAGAAGGTTTACAAATTTGGTTGGCCTCTTGCCGCTCGGTACGGGCCAGATGAACGAACTCAGCAATCCCGCTGGGCGAATTCGCAGGAGGTGACGCATGTGCTACTCAGCCCAGATTCGTGCCGACTACAAGCAGTTTTTCCGGATGTTCGGGGGCGTGCTGACGCTGGACGCTTTCGCAGCGCTGTACTACGAGCGCCAGTCGAATCCGAAGATCAAGATCCCCAAGGCGATGGATGCCGCCTTCATGAGCCCCGAGAACGAGGACGAGCGGGGCATCAAACACCTCATCGATGCATTCAACACCCAGCAAGCCACCAAGCTCGAGCAAGACCTTTTCGCTCAGCGCAAGCGCCTGGCCGATGGCCAGCGCAAGCTGCTAGTCAAGACGACGAAGAAAGCGTCCGAGGATGTGCGCATCGCCACAACCAAGGTGGAATGGGGACTTGGCAAGCTGGCCGACTTGAGGCGAGCCGAACCAGAACCACGCGATGCGCGGATATTTCCGGGCGTCTATGCGCCAGTGATGATCTGGGAAGACGGGCATCGGGTGATCAAGCCGATGCGCTACCAGTGCAGGTCAGCGGGCAAGCCCGAGAAATTCGATTTCCTCTACCCGGGTACGTACAACGCCCGGCGCGACAACCTCGAAGGGTTTTGGCGGGGCCAATTTGGCGTGTCGCACGGTGTCATGGTGATCAATGCCTTTTATGAGCATGTCGATCTTGAAGGCAAGGACACCGTCCTTGAGTTCAGGCCAAGGCCGGAGCAGGACATGTGGCTGGCGTGCCTGTGGTCCAAGTGGACTGCGCCGGGACAGCCAGACCTGCTGTCGTTCGCCGTCATCATGGATGAGCCGCCGCCAGAGATTGCGGCGGCCGGCCATGATCGTTGCCCCATACCACTCAAGCTTGAGAACATCGACGCTTGGTTAAGGCCGGACAAAGGCAATCTGGACGCCCAATACGCAATCCTCGATGACCGCGCGCGCCCGTACTACGAGCACCGCCTCGCCGCTTGACCAGTTTTCCTGCGCCCATGGCGAGGAAACCGTGGCCAGAGAATGGCCGCCGAAGCTGGGCATCGCTCGCCGCGGGCCTGTGATCCGCCTAGGATAGGCGTATGACGGCATCCAACAACGAGGCCCCTCGTCCAACGGACCCCACGGGATCAGCTGTTTCTGCTAAGGGAATCGACCCGGCAAGAGCAGCGGCCCTGCTCTGGCAGCAGTCGCCCGACATCGCCTTCGTTTTGCTCGATGCGGAAGGCGTGATCACGTCTTGGCAAGGCGCCGCGGCGGCGCTCTTCGGCTATGCCGAGAGCGAGATCGTGGGGCAACTCATCGACGTGCTCTTCGTTGAGGAGGACCGCGAACTGGGGTTGCCTCAGTTGGAACGCCAAGTCGCGGTTTCTGCGCATCGCTCGGAAGACGACCGCTGGCATGTGCGCAAGGACGGCGCGCGCATTTGGGTGACGGGCAGCATGGTCGCCCTGCGAGACCAGGGTCAGCACGTTGGCTTTGTGAAGGTCATGGCAGATCGAACCAATCTGCGGGCGCAGATCGAGACCACGGAGAACCGGCTTCGACGCGCTCACGAGACCATTCAAGGACGCGACGCATTCTTTGGGCGCCTGGTGCATGAAGTTCGCAACGCCCTGGGGCCGGCACGCATTGCCGCCGAAATCATGGACAAGAAGGGGCTGGTGATCAATGACCTGGCAAAGCCTGTCGACGTAATCAACCGGCAAGTCATTTTGGTCGATCGGATGATGGACGATCTGGCGGAAGTCGTCCGCTTCGGGGCGGGAAAGTTGAGCCTGACCAAGACCACGTTCGACCTGGGCGCGGAGATCGTGGATATTGCAAACGTTGTGGTTGCGGACGCTGCGAAGAAGCAGCAAACCCTGTCCGTCCTGGTTCCCGCTGCGCCTGTCCCCCTCCTGGCTGACCGTCAGCGGCTGCACCAAATCGTGTTCAACCTCCTCCACAACGCCATCAAGTACACGCCCGCGGGCGGAAAGATCTGGCTTCGCTTCACCGTGGAGATCGATCACGCGGTGATAAAGGTAGAGGACACCGGCGTTGGCATCGATCCCTCCCTGCTTCCGGTGATCTTCGAGCTGTTCACCCAAGAAAATCCTCAGCAGTCGGAGGGCGGCTTCGGGGTTGGGCTTTCGCTGGTGAGGGATCTTGTTCACGCCCATGGCGGGTTCGTCGATGTCCGTTGCGACGGAAAGGGACACGGCACCGAGTTCAGCGTTCGCCTCCCACTCGGCTCGGCCATTGCTGCTTGAACAAGGTGTAGGACGACCTTGCCGGCTCAAGAGCCGCTCGCACTGAGAAATTCCTAGGGCGCGAGAGCACTCTTTCGTTCCAGACCTTCGATCCATGGGCTGACCATCGGAAGAACCGGCAACCAATTGGCAAGGCGACGAATAGATTGGGCTTCAAGCGCTGCCCACGAATGGCCAGACGAGTTGCGCGGGAGCCAATGCCACATCTCTGTGAGCGTCCTGTCCAACCATCTTGAAAGCCTGCTCGGAGCATAGGAGCCTAGTCCCCATCAACAACTCTTGGTGGACACCTGAGCACTATCCCCCGATCAGCAAGCCGGCACACGTCGGCGACGTCGCATTCACAGCGACGAATTCAAGGCGAACGCTGTGGCCAGCTGCATGCAGCCGGGCATGTCGATGGCGGCAGTGGCAATGGCCCAAGGCGTCAACGCGAATCTGCTGCAACTGGAAGAACCAGCTTCTGGGACGTGAGGCACCCGCATCCATGAAACACACCAATCAGTCCCCGCGGGCTCAAGAGCGCGACGAGCTCGATCGCGAAGTTGATGCGTTGCGCCGCGAAGTCAGGCAACTGCGCCTTGAGCAGGACCTCTTGAATAAGGCCAATGAACTGTTAAAAAAAGGTCTGGGCGTCGATCTGCAGCTCCTGTCCAACCGGGAGAAGACACTGCTGATTGACGCAATCAAGGAGCATTACGGCCTGCCAGAGCTCCTTGCACAGTTGGGTATTGCACGTAGCTCGTACTTCTACCATCGGGCCCGCGCAGTGGTGGGCGACAAGTACCTCCAAGTGCGGCAGTCCATCACCGAGATCTTTGAGTCGAACCACCGTTGCTACGGCTACCGCAGGCTGCAGGCCTCGTTGACCCGGCAG
>Ga0157369_10001731_pt1 | contig 26527 bp, 23 predicted proteins | sample C25metaG_FD_113461 | JGI IMG/M metagenome (GOLD analysis project Ga0157369, IMG submission 113461) | Corn rhizosphere microbial communities from Kellogg Biological Station, Michigan, USA - C2-5 metaG | ecosystem: Host-associated > Plants > Roots > Rhizosphere > Soil | place: USA: Michigan... | reverse complement strand
TTGGTTTCCGTTTGTTTTGATCTGTCTTTGTATTGTGTTTTCAATCTTGATCATCTGTCAGGTGTTGATTTCCTATTTTTATAATGATTATAAATTTTTATTAATCTTTATAATGCCAATGATCGGGTTATTTCTGGCACCACTTTTTCCACTTTACAATTCCGAAATACTTAATAAAGTTCCGAAAGAAAAAACACATCTTCTGGTATCGATTGTCGTGATCTGTTCTTCTTTAGGAAGTTCGGTCGGATCTCTGTATATGGCTGTTATTTTTCATAAAGATGTGAGTAATTTCTTTCCTTTATTTATTTTATTACCATTATTAATTATATTTGGTCTCACATTTTTTCTAAATAAAACACCAATAACCTATGACCGAAAACCATAAGAATAAACAGAATCTAAAAGAACTAATAGACACCAATGATTTCGTAGAACACGTCTCTGTAGACTGTGTCATATTCGGCTTTCACAAGGATACGCTTAAAGTTTTGCTATTGAAATATCACGATCTTGATCTCTGGTCTGTTCCTGGTGGATTCATCTTCAATGATGAGAATCTGAATGATGCTGCTGCAAGAACTCTTCACGAGAGAACGCACCTTTCCGACGTTTTTCTGGAGCAATTTTACACTTTCGGAGACATCAAAAGAACCGAAAACAATACCCACCAGAAACTCCTCGAAAATAAAAATATCGAAGTTGATAAAAACCACTGGATTTATCAGCGTTTTATTTCGGTAGGTTATTGTGCTTTAATCGATTATACTTTGACCTATACTTTCCCGGATTCTTTCAACGAAGTTTGTCAATGGTTTAATGTAAACGAATTACCGAATATGGCTTTTGACCACAAGGAAATGATAGAAAAAGGACTACTCTATCTTCGTAAAAACATTGATTATCAGGTGATGGGAAGCAATCTTCTGCCAGACAAATTCACAATGAAGGAATTACAGCATCTCTACGAATCTATCCTTGGAGAACCTCTCAGACGCAACAACTTCCAGAGAAAAATCCTTGGAATGAATATTCTGGAAAGACTGGAAAAACATTACAGCGGTTCTGCTAATAAAGCGCCTTACTTATATAGATTTTTAGAAGACTCAGGAACTACGATAACAAAATCTGATTTTGATTAAATTTAAGATTAAACATAAAAAAGACGACTATTAATAGTCGTCTTTTTTATTTATTAAATATTTTAAAGGTATGCTTTTAAGCTAAAACCTAAATTCTACTACCTGAAATCTATCTATTATTTTTCCCATCAACCTTAATTCTTTCCGGTCTGTTTGCCAGTTCCCAAGCAGTTGCAAAAACCAATTGCGTTCTTTTTTGTAACAACGGATAATCTATTTTATCCGGTTTATCTGTCGGTTTGTGGTAATCTTCATGAATTCCGTCAAAGAAAAATGCCACCGGAATATTATGCTTTGCAAAGTTGTAATGATCTGATCTGTAATACAATCTCTGAGGATCTTTCGGATCATCATATTTATAATTAAGCTCCAGATTTACTGTTTTTTCGTTAGCAGCAACATTTATTTTTTTAAGTTCAGAACTCAACATTTCGGAACCAATTACATAGACATATTGCTTGCCTCTGTTTTCCGGGTCATCTCGGCCAATCATATCGATATTAAGATCTGCAACTGTGTTTGCTAAAGGAAAAACCGGATGATCAGAATAATATTCGGAACCGAAAAGGCCGTGCTCCTCGCCAGTTACGTGAAGAAAAAGAATTGAACGTTTTGGGCCATAACCTTTTTTCTTAGCTTCCTGAAAAGCCTGTGCAATTTCCATCACCGCTACAGTTCCGCTTCCGTCATCATCTGCACCGTTGTAAACCACACCATTTTTTGTTCCAACATGATCGTAATGTCCGGAAATTACAATCACTTCGTTTGGCTTTTCGCTGCCTTCGATATAAGCTAAAATATTTTCAGAATCTGGTAAAGCTTCGCCATATTTTTTCATCGCTTCAGCTGGAACTTTCTGATAATAAGAACCCAAAGCTGCAGGAAAACCGATTCCATTTTTTTTATATTGCTCTATTATATAAACGCCGGCTTTCTTCTGACCTGCGCTTCCGGTATCGCGTCCTTCCATATCGTCGGCAGCAATTACATAAAGGTTAGTTTTGAGTTCGGCAGCAGTAATGCCATTATAAGCATCTTTGAAGCCTTTGCCTTCGTAAGTGAAGTTTTTCGCAGTCGAGCAACTTTGTAAAAGTGCAAAACCGACAAAAAATCCATATAGTTTTATATTTTTCATAGAGTAAATTTAATATTAAGTCGGATTAATAAAAAGATTGTTACAAAGTTTTCCCAAATTTATTCTTTAAATCGAATTCTGTTTTAATGAATAGAAAAATAACTAATAATATATACAAGTATTGGAACAGATGTGGAATCTTCTAATATAATTGATAATCTAAAATTAATTCTTCTCTCCAAAAGTCAACAGAGTTCCATTTGGATCAATTAAAGCAAATTCTTTCATTCCCCAAGGTTTTGTTTCTAATTTTCCGTTGGGATGAATTTCAATTCCCTGATCCTGAATATTTTGATAGAATTCTTCAATCTCATTATCAATTCTCATATAAATCATAAAATCAGACTTTTCCGGCAACAAAGTTTCGAATCTGAAAAAATGAATTTCCAAATCTTTATATTCTGTAATCAGATAATCTCCATGATCAGCAACCAGTTCAAAACCTAATTTCTGATAATATTCTAAAGTCTTTTCCTTATTAATAAAAGGAAGCTTGGGAATGATAAGTGAAATCATAATTTAAATTTTTAAGCTAATTCGTCATTCCATTCTCTGATGGTTACTTTTGCAATCAGACCTTCCTGTACAAAAGGATCGCCGTTTACGAACTCTTCCGCAGCTTCTTTATTGATAAAAATTGCCATTGCACCTTCACCTTGGTTTGCAAAAGCGCCTGTTCCCAAAACCTTTCCAGACTTGATAAACTCTTCTTCCAAAACTTCGTGGCGCGGAAAAACGGCCATAAATTCGTCCATTGTTTTCTCTGTGTTGTGCTCGTAAAAAACTACTGCTTTCATAATATAAGTGTTTTGATTTTAATTAATTATTATAATAATTTTCGATTGCTTTTCTAAAATTTAATGCGCTTCCAACCAGTTATTTCCTACTCCAACTTCCACTAACAACGGTACCTCCGTAACAAAAGCAGATTCCATTTCTTTTTTAATTAATGACATCGCAACGTCAATTTCATCAATCGGTGCTTCGAAAAGCAATTCATCGTGAACCTGCAAAAGCATTTTAGTTTTAAGTTTTTGAGTTTCCAATTCCTGGTCAATTTTTATCATTGCCAATTTAATGATGTCGGCCGCGCTACCTTGGATTGGTGCATTCACAGCGTTTCTTTCGGCATGTGCTTTAACAACAAAATTGCTGGAATTAATATCTTTCAAATGGCGTTTTCTACCAAGAATCGTCTGAACATAACCTAAATCCTGAGCTTTCTTGACCTGCTCTGCCATATATTCTTTCAAACGCGGATAAGATTCATAATAAGAATCGATCATCTTCTTCGCCTCGGTTCTGGAAAGTCCTGTTTGTTCGGCTAAAGCAAAAGCGCCTTGCCCATAAATAATTCCAAAATTCACGGTTTTCGCCTGACTTCTTTGGGTTTTCGTTACTTCTTCCAATGGAATATCAAACAACTTCGCCGCTGTGGAAACGTGAATATCTTCGCCATTTTGGAAAGCAGCGATCATATTTTGTTCGCCGGAAATTTCAGCAATTAACCTTAATTCAATTTGAGAATAATCGGCAGATATGATCTTTTTTCCTTCATCCGAAACAAAAGCACCACGAATTTGCTGACCTCGCAAAGTACGGATCGGGATATTTTGTAAGTTTGGATTTACACTTGCCAAACGTCCGGTTGCAGCTACAGTTTGTGCAAAAGTCGTGTGGACGCGCTCATCTTTTTTATCGATTTGACTTGGTAAAGCATCAACATAAGTTGATTTCAGTTTCTGCAACGTTCTGTATTCCAGAATCGAAGCAATGATTTCGTGTTTCGAGGATAATTTTTGAAGTACATCTTCGGAAGTTGCGTATTGTCCGGTTTTGGTTTTTTTTGCTTTTGGATCCAACTGCATTTTATCAAAAAGAATTTCGCCCAATTGTTTCGGCGAATTCATATTGAAATTTTCTCCTGACAATTCAAAGATTTTTGCTTCTAAAATTCTCAAATCATTTTCCAAATCGATACTTTCCTGTGCCAGCCAATTGTTATCGAGTTTTACGCCCGTCAATTCGATCTTCGCAAGAACTCTCATCAACGGCATTTCAACATTATAGAACAATTCTTCGAGATTTTCTTTGCCCAATTGAGGTGCAAATAATTCGTAAAGCTGGAAAGTCACATCGGCATCTTCTGCCGCGTAAGCTGTTTGTGTTTCGATATCAACTTCACGAAGCGTCAATTGATTTTTTCCTTTTTTCCCGATCAGAGATTCGATGGAAACCGGTTTATAATCTAAATACATTTCCGATAAATAATCCATTCCGTGTCGTCCGTCGGGATTCAGAAGGTAATGTGCGATCATTGTGTCAAAGATTTTACCTTTGATGTCAATGTTGTAATTTTGAAGGACTTTCGCATCGTATTTCAGATTATGAGCAATTTTCAGAATATTTTCAGCTTCGAAAAATGGTCGAAAAAGTTCAATAGTTTGTTGCGCTTCTTCCTGATTTTCAGAGATTGGAATATAATAAGCTAAACCTTTTTTATAAGAGAAACTCATTCCGATCAATTCAGCTTCCAATTCATTTAGTGAAGTCGTTTCTGTATCAAAACAAACTGCTTTTTGCTTGAGAAGATTATCTAAAAGAATTCTCTGCGCTTTTGGAGTATCAATATATTGATAAAGATGATCGTTGCCCTCGATGTTTGATTTTGTGGTAGTTGCCTGATCCAATTGCTCGAAACTTGCAAACATATCCATCATACCATTTTTGTTAGGAGAATTGGAAGTTTGAACTTTTCCATCGGTCGGATTTTCAACTTCCATCAATTCTTCTACATATTCTTTATTGGAAAATGCGCGGTAAAGATTTTCGTATAATCTTCGGAATTCCAACTCGTCAAAAATTTCTTTAACTTTTTCGAAATCAGGCATATCCAAATCATATTGTTCTTCCAAAAACTCGATTGGAGCATCGCAAAGAATGGTTGCCAATTTTTTGGAAAGAAGTCCCATTTCTGCACTGGCTTCTACTTTCTCCTTCATTTTTCCTTTCAGCGTGTGCGTATTCGCCAGAAGGTTTTCCATCGACCCGAATTCCTGAATGAATTTTCTCGCAGTTTTATCACCAACACCATCTAATCCCGGAATATTATCAACAGCATCTCCCATCATTCCAAGGTAATCGATGATCTGTTTTGGGTCGTTGATTTCGTATTTGGCTTTAATCTCTTCAACACCAAGAATCTCAATATCACTACCTTTCATACTTGGTTTGTAGATCTTGATTTTATCCGTTACCAATTGTGCAAAATCCTTATCCGGCGTTACCATAAAAACATCATAACCCTGTTTCTCGGCTTTGCAGGCAATCGTTCCAATGACATCGTCAGCCTCGTAACCTTCAACTCCTAAAATTGGAATATGCATTGCTTCTAAAATACTATTAATATAAGGTTTAGCAAGCAAAATTGGTTCAGGAGTTTCCAGACGATTGGCTTTGTATTCTGCATAATCATCGTGACGGACATTGGTTCTTCCTACATCGAAAACCACAGCCAAATGCGTGGGACGATCTCTTTTTATTAATTCAATTAAAGAATTGGTAAAGCCAAAAATGGCAGAAGTATTGATACCTTTTGTAGTGATTCTGGGGTTTTTGATGAATGCAAAATAACCACGAAAAATCATTGCGTAAGCATCTATGAGATATAATCTTTTGTCTGTTGAAGTCATAGAAACAAAAGTAATAAAAATGTGATGATTATGTGATGAAAGGTCTAAAAATAGACCAATTTTAATTTGTTAAAAAAATCTTAAAATTTTCATTGAATTATTGAAATTTCATTGTAATTTTGCACGAAGCAAATGAAAACACATCTATCTTCTCTTTTTCTAACTTTCTATGTATCAACTCTCCTGATTTCCTGTGCAAATTATGGAGACACTTTGGTTTATAAGAATAAAGACTTCAAAATTTCGAAAGTAAAAACCGTTCTTTATTTCAATCCGGAGATCTTTCCTGATATTACAGAAATTAAAGAACCTACTTACTCTGCATTTTATACTGCCACTTCTGACAAAATGAAATCTCTTGGAAATATTAAATATCTGCAGGTTGATACACCGATTTCCTTTGATGAAGTTGATACAAAAATGGTGAAAGAGATTTGCCAAAACAACAATGCAGATGCAGCTATCGTTCCGAAAGTGAAATATTTTAAAGTTGGTTTTGGGAAGTATGTTTTTTCAAATCAAGTAATTGTGAGTATGAAGCTGTACGATTCCAAAGGACATTTCATAATGGAAACTTCTTACGACACTTACAAAGGAAACGGCAGATTGCTTGGCTCGGCTTCCAATTCTGTGATCATCGGGACAAAAGGTGCGATCAGAAAAATCCACAAAGAGCTGATGAACTAATTTTATTCTGTTCTAAACTAACTTTATTCACATTATATTAATGTATTTCTAAAGGAATTCTTTAAGATTTTAATACTTTTGCAATGCAAAATTCTAAACAATCGAGAATCCGGAAATCATATTAAATCCAGCTGACGTAGCAGAATCACTGAGCAAATTGCCAGTGAAAGAACGTCTGTTGCAATTCCTGAAATTACCAAAATCTGAAAAAGCAGATGTTTTCTCACACTTAGATCCTGATTTCCAGGAAGAAACAATCAGAAGTATTGCCAGCCACGAAGTTTCTGACATTCTAAACGAAATGTCCCCTGATGACAGAACTCAGCTTTTCGAGGATTTTCCAGATGAATTAATAAAGTCTTCTATCAACCTTCTAAATCCGCAGGAACGCCGCGTTGCTTTGAAGCTTTTAGGTTATGAAGCGGATTCTATTGCCCGTTTGATGACGCCTTATTACGTTCAGATTCGTAAAGAATGGACGGTCAAGCGTTGTCTGCAGCAAATAAAAAAGGTTGGAAAAAAAGTGGAAACCCTGAACTTCCTTTATGTTGTCGATGAAAAGAATATTTTGATTGATGATATTACGATCGGCTCTCTCCTATTGGCAGACGAAGATCAATTGATTTCTGAGCTTACCGATGATCATTTTGTAGCGATCAAAACCACAACTTCCAAAGAGGATGCAGTTCCCTATTTTGAAAAATATGACCGTAGCGCATTGCCAATTATTACCGAAAATGGCGTTTTGGTAGGAATTGTAACCATCGATGATATCTTAGATCAAATTGAATCGCAAAATACGGAAGACATCCAGAAGTTTGGAGGTTTGGATGCGTTGGATATGCCTTACACGCAGACTTCGATTTTTGAAATGGTAAAGAAACGAGGCTTCTGGCTGATCGTACTTTTCTTTTCTGAAATGCTGACCGCTTCTGCAATGGGTTATTTTGAAGATGAAATTCAGAAAGCAGTTGTTTTGGCACTTTTTGTTCCATTGATTATTTCGAGTGGTGGAAATACCGGATCACAGGCTGCAACTTTGATTATCCGTGCAATGGCGCTGCAGGAAATCGGTTTGAAAGATTGGTGGTATGTGATGAAAAAAGAGATCTTTACCGGTCTTTTCCTTGGAAGTATTTTAGGAATCATTGGATTTATGCGGATTGCATTTTGGCAAAAAGTTGGACTTTTCAATTATGGAGAACATTGGGCTTTTGTAGGATTGAGTATCGGAATTTCTCTAATGCTGATAGTACTTTGGGGAACTATTTCGGGTTCTATGGTTCCGTTTGTTTTAAAAAAATTAAAATTAGATCCAGCGACTTCTTCAGCGCCTTTTGTGGCAACACTTGTGGATGTTACAGGATTGATTATCTATTTTTCTGTTGCCGGATTATTTCTTACCGGAAAACTTCTTTAATTATCTTCATAAAGCACTTCGACTCCGCTCGGTGTGACACTTCTAATATCAGCTTTAGAAGAAATTGCTTTTTATTTTTAAATTCAAATTATTGACAAATCTTCAATCTTGGCGAAGCGCGCCCTGGCTTGAGTGGAGCTCTTTTTTGTTATTGCGTTGCAGAAAATTTCAATTGAATACTTGACGTCTTTAGCAATAACAAAAAAAGCGGGAACGGAAGACGGATAAAGGCGCCCAAATAACTAAAATAAAAATGCCACCTTTGAAAAGATGGCATTTGGTATTTTGAATCTAATTCTTATTTCAATTTGTCAACGAAATTGTCTGTGTAATCTTTTTGTGATGCTAATACTACTTTCTTCGCCTGGTCTGCACCATAAATCAAATCGATTTTTACTTTTGCAGGTTCTGTTGGCAAGTTTTTGTAGCTTAAGAAGTAATGCAAAAGACGGTTGACTTCGGCAGTTGGCAACTCAGAAATGTCTCTGATGTGTCCGTACACCTGATCTTCTACCAACACAGCAATGATTTTATCATCTGCTTCGCCTTTGTCGATCATTTGGAAACCACCGATCGGAATTGCCTGCAAAAGGATATTCCCCGAAGTGAAATTGTGCGAGCTAAGCACACAGATGTCCAAAGGATCGTGATCACCTTCTGTAACGTCTGTTGCGCCGGTTGCAACGGCAAGATTCTTCACTTCTTCTTCACAATATGTTCTTGGGACGAAACCGTACATTGCAGGGATAATGTTGGAAAATTTCTGCGGACGGTCTACTTTCAGATAGCCGCTTTCTTTGTCAACTTCATATTTAATAGTGTCCGTCGGAACGATTTCCACGAAAACGTTTACAACTTCCGGAGAGTTGTCTCCAGCTGAAATCCCGTGCCACGGATGGGCTTTAAAGTTTGGAATCATGTATCTTTTATTGTTTATATTATCTTGTTTAATTCTTTTCTAAGATTCTCGATCGTGTCGGAAATGTAGTCTTCGGAATTGAGGTAACTCATCAGAAAAACGGTTTTGAAATCTTCCAGTTTCGAGTTTTCATTCAGATCTTCGTATGTTCTGCGAAGGCTTTGAAGAATGTTGTTTTTGCTTGTGATGATGTCTTGCCAAGACGATTTGGAAATATAAAGTTGCTGGGAAGCATTATATTCGAATTCCTCGATGATATTTTTCTCTGTAAGGTAAACAAACTCGTGTGGCTGGAGGTTTTTATCAAATTTCATAACGAGATTTGATGGTTTTAAACGTTCTAGAAATAATGTCATTCTTTCTAAAGCCTGAAGCTTGATTTCGCTGTTTGTTTTAGTCGCAAGAAAATTGATTTCCTGTTTTTTAAGCTTTAGAAATCCATAAACAAACTTCTTTGCAAAAACCAAAAATGGCAAAGCAATAATCACCGCAGCGGCGTAAGGAAAATATTCTGAATCAAACATATCTGAAATCGGACTGCAAAATTAATACTTTTTGATCAAAAAACGGGATTTTTAATCAATGTTAAAAAGAATTATTTATTAAGTTTTTATTTAATGAAAAATATTGTTTTAAGAATTTCTTTTATGACTTGAACTTTATTGTTTTGAATACATTGATAAGGCCTCAATTCCGGCCTGAAACCTCTGAAAAATTCTTCTATAGCTGGGATTTCACTGCCTTCAAAATCAAATATTTTTGTTTCTATATTTTCAGAAATTACTTTATCTATAAGAAAAGATGATCCACTCAGCTTTACAAATTCCCTTTCATTATAAGTCCCTAAAAGTGCCAAAGAATATTTTTCCCTGTAGATCGCAATAAGATTAACGAGTTTTTGATGATAAAAAAAGCCGTAGAAATCTAACTTATCCTGATTATGAAAATCTATTAAGAGATTGATAAAATCTTGCAAATCCTTATTCTCAGCGCCTAATCCTGTTTTTTGAATAAAATCTTTCATAAGATCCAGATCGGGATTTTTCACAATTTCAGAATTATCAATAACTTCCTGATCCAAACGTAATTTTCTCTTTCTTTTGGGAGAATATTTTTGTCTTACAGTTTCATACTTATCGGGGAATATTAAGAAATTATTTCTCTGTTTTAATAGTTTTGAAAATGTGTTGGAATCGTTGAAAGCGTAATACCAAACTATATAATTTCCTACTAGAAATTGATAAAAAAGATCATTGATTTTCTTAGATTCAATTCTTGAAAATATTCCTAATTGCTGGCAAAGCTTAGGATTTATAACAATCTTGAAACCTAATTTTCTAATAAAAGGAATTGGCATTATGGCTTCATAATCATTATAAACCAGTATTTCCCAGTTTTTATTTGTACTAATATCCAAGAATATTCTTTCCGCATAGAATTTTTTCTGAACAGAATTTTCTATACAATTTTTATACTTTTCGAAATCAATATCCTGATATTTAATCCTTTTTATCATTACAAAATCCCTTCGTCTTTAAAACTATAATATTTATTCTGCGTAAGGATCAGATGATCCAGCAGATCGATGTCTAATAATTTCCCCGCTTCTTTGATTTTTTGAGTGATATTAATATCTTCTTTGCTAGGTTTAAGACTCCCGGCAGGATGATTGTGAGCTACTATAATTTGAGTTGAAAAATGTTCCAAAGCAGTTTTGAAGATTACTCTCACATCCGCAACAGAGCTTGCAATTCCGCCTCGGAAAAGACAGGTTTTGTAAAGAATTTTATTTTGATGATTGAGGAAAATTGCCCAAAATTCTTCCGTGGAAAGGTCAGACAAATGTGGCTGTAAAATATCGAAAGCATCTTTACTACTGCTTATTTGTTGTCTTTCTATCACTTCCTGCTGAGATCTTCTGTTCCCGATTTCCAAAGCTGTAACAATGGAAATCGCTTTTGCCTCACCAACACCTTTGAATTTCATCAGATCCTGTAAAGACAGCTGGCTCAGCCGATGCCAGTTGTTTTCGACTGTGTTCAAAATTCTTCTTGCCAATTCCATCGCAGATTCCTCACGGTTTCCACTTCCCATAATAATAGCCAGCAGTTCCGAATCCGAAACTGCCGATTTCCCTTTTAACAGGAATTTTTCTCTTGGGCGGTCGTCTTCTGCAAGGGATTTGATACTCATTAATTATAAGCGTAAAGAATTATTTTTTTATTCGATTTGTCAATATGTTGTTCCAGAATTTTAAAGAAATCGTCAGAAACCATCGGACAACCAAAACTGAGACAAATATCTTGTTTTTGTTCAACATCCGGAACACAATTTAATCGATGAAGAACAATTGCTCTGGCTCTTGCATTGCTATTGGTTTCATCAAGTCCAGTCAATCTGTAAGACATTCCGAATTTTTCCTTTGTATTTTTCTTAAACAATATATTTTACAAAACAATCTGCCCATCTTTCATCACCAATTTTCTATCCGTACTTTCTGCTAAAACAGAATTGTGCGTCACAATCACAAAAGTCTGATGATATTTGTCCCTTAAATCAAAAAATAATTGATGAAGTGCATCTGCGTTTTTGGAATCCAGATTTCCTGTTGGTTCATCGGCATAGATAATTTTTGGTGAATTAATCAATGCTCTCGCAACCGCAACTCTCTGGGATTCACCACCGGAAAGCTGAGATGGCTTGTGATGCAATCTGCTGGCAATATTCAAATCTTCGAATAGAGAATGTGCTTTTTCCAAAACGTCTTTCTCGGAAATTCCGCCGATTCTTGATGGTAAAAGCACATTTTCCAAGGCTGTAAATTCCGGCAATAACTGGTGATTCTGAAACACAAAACCAATATTTCTATTCCTGAATTTTGACAATTCCCGGTCTTTCATTTTCAGAAAACTATTGCCGTCCAGAGCGATGTCTGTTCCGTATTTATCAGGATCTGAAGGATTATCCAATGTTCCCAGAATCTGAAGAAGCGTGGATTTTCCGGCGCCGGATTCTCCAACGATGGAAACCACTTCTCCAGCTTTTATCGTGATATCAACGCCTTTCAGAACTTCCAGAGTTCCGTAGAATTTATGTATGTTTTTTGCTCGAATCATAGTATTGCTTTTGGCTTCCGGCAAATTGCTTTTAGCTTTTTTATTTTTTTGAATCTTTTGACTTTTTTCTTGTCTCTTAAATCTTCGTCAATTTAGCAAATTTCAGGATAAGATTTTTCTCGCCTTCATTTTTAAAAATTACTTTTGCTTTGATGTTTTGAGGGTCGGTTCCGTCCAAAAATTTCACTTCTCCAACTCCAAAACGATCGTGTCTCACCATATCTCCTACTTCTATATCTTGTGAAGATTGTCCTGCTGGATTGATGATTCTTGCTGTTGCAACTGGTTTCAATTGTTTTGGTAGCGGAACATTTAAGTTGCGTTCCAGTGTTTTCTTTTCCTCTTTCTTTTTAAAAAATCGAGGTTCGGAAGGCGCATCATCGAAGATATTGGAGTCCAGGCCGGAACGGTTGATGAATTTCAGCTCTGTGACTGGATTTATCATCTCAAGATATTTAGAATCGATTTCGCTTAAAAATCTTGAAGGTTCCGCATCTGTAATTTTTCCCCACTGGAATCTGGAAACGGCGTAAGTGAAGAAAACTTCTTTTTCTGCTCTTGTCAAAGCGACATAAAACAAACGTCTTTCCTCTTCCAATTCTTCTCGTGTGGACGAACTCATAAAGCTTGGGAAAAGATTTTCTTCCAATCCAACCAAGTGAACTACAGGAAATTCCAGACCTTTTGATAGGTGAATTGTCATTAATGAAACTTTATTTGTGTCATCATCTTTATCATTTTGAGTATCAGATGAAAGCGCAATATTTTCCATAAAATTGGACAAACTTGGATCGCCACCTTCAACCTGAATCTGTTCTTCGATAAAGCCCTGCATCGAATTCAGTAATTCCTGAATATTCTCCACTCTGGAAACACCTTCCGGCGTTTGGTCTTCTTTCAGTAATTTGATGAGTCCGCTACGCTTCGCTACTTCCATCGCCACGTCATAAACATTTTCGGTTTTCAACATTACCTGAAAAGCTTTGATCATCGCCCAGAAATCGCCTAGTTTTGTGAGGATTCCATTATTTAAGCCTAATTGTGGCGCGTAAAATCCGAGATTATCTAAAACCTGAGTCGTTGGAACATTCTGAGAATCTGCAAAAACAATCAGCTTATTCTGAGTCGTTTCACCAATTCCTCTTGCCGGAAAATTGATAATTCTTGCCAAAGCCTCGGAGTCATTTTCATTTACCAAAAGTCTGAGGTAAGCCAGCAAATCTTTCACTTCTTTCCTTTGGTAGAAAGACAATCCGCCGTAAACACGGTACGGAATATTCTTTTTTCTCAACGCATCTTCAAACGCTCTGGTTTGCGAATTGGTTCTGTAAAGAATTGCAAAATCTGAGAAATGGCGTTGTTGCGTGTTGTGTTTTTCGAAAATGTTGGCAGAGACAAAGTTGGCTTCGTCCGCATCAGAAAGGCTTCGGTAAACTTTTATCTTTTCTCCGACTTCATTTTCACTGAAAACATTTTTCTTGAATTGCTGTAAATTTTTGGAAATCACAACATTCGCCGCGTCAACGATATTTTGGGTCGAACGGTAATTCTGTTCCAAGGAAACCGTTATCGCATCTGGGTAATCTTTTTTGAAATTAAGAATGTTATAAATATTCGCACCACGGAAAGAATAAATGGATTGTGCGTCGTCTCCAACCACACAAATATTTTCAAATTTAGAAGCTAAAGCTTTGACAATTAGATACTGAGAATGATTTGTATCCTGGTACTCATCAACCAAAATATATCGAAATCGGTCTTGATACTTTGCTAAAACTTCTGGAAAACGAGTCAGTAATTCATTGGTTTTCAATAACAAATCATCAAAATCCATTGCGCCGTTTCTGAAACAAGCTTCCACATATTTTTTATAAATTTCCCCAATCAGTCTCATATTCGCTTTTTCATCAGCTTCCATCAATTCCGGATTGTTGAAATAAGCGTTGACAGTAATAAGATTATTTTTATACTGAGAAATTCTCGAAAGAACTTTTTTAGCTTTATAGATTTCTGAATCGATGTTTAGGTCTTTGATTACCTTCTTCATCACATTCAGTGCGTCCTGCATATCATAAATTGTAAAATTGGAAGGATAGCCAAGATTATGACCTTCGCTTCTCAGGATCCTTGCAAAAACAGAGTGAAAAGTTCCCATCCAAAGTGACTTTGCATCACTTGGACCTACGACTTTTGCGATACGTTCCTTCATTTCTTTCGCCGCTTTGTTGGTAAAAGTCAACGACAAAATATTGAAAGGGTCTACTCCATTTTTTATCAGATGGGCAATCCGCATTGTCAGAACTCTGGTCTTGCCGGAACCTGCGCCTGCCAAAACCATCAACGGTCCTTGTAATGTGGTAACTGCCTCAAGCTGAGGCTCATTCAGTCCTTTCAGATAATCCATTCTATTCTCGAAATTTTAAGATAACAAAAATAGCGTTTTTTATGCAATTTTCCAGTCCATTATCATTTGATTTTGGACGATTATGGGTAATTTTGCAATTGTAAAAAATGAAATCCTGACATCCTTAAATCTAATAAAAATCAAAATTTGAAACCTGACTTTATTAAAAACGAACTCCTCTCTTTTTTCAAATTAAAACCTTCACCGAGAAGCTGGCATATTCCTTTTTTGGCGGGACTTTCGGTAGGAATTCCACTGATGTTCGGTTACTTTTTGGGCGACATCAGGTCTGCTCTCACAGCTAGTCTTGCGGGATTGGTCATCATATATATTCCAAGTAATAGTGGATTTATAGAAACGATGATGAAGATGTTTGTTTGTTCTTTCGGGATGATTATTTCGTATAGTTTGGGATTGGCGTTTAGCTTTAATCTTTGGATTGCATCTTTGGTTTTTGGAATATTATCGACAGTTGCGTATTATGTTGCTAGATATTTTAATCTGAAACCGCCTGGAAGTTTTTTCTTTATAATGATGGCCTCGATGGCAATCGGACTTCCGTATGCACCTGAATTGATTCCCAAAAGAGTCGGTATTTTTACAATTGGTACATTGAGCGCTTGTCTTATTTGTTTGATTTATAGTTTGTTGATTTCAAAAAAGAAATCGAATAAAAATGTTACTACTTTTAATATTAATCCTTACGTCAACTTTGTGGAATCCTTTATCATCGGGATTTGTATGTTGGTTTCGGTGTTTGTAGGGAAGTTTTTTAATCTCGATTATCCTTACTGGATTCCGATTTCAAGTTTAGCCGTTTTGCAAGGGGTGAATAGTTATCACATTTGGAAACGCGGGTTGCACAGGATTATCGGGACAACCATCGGACTTGGAATTGCTTGGTTGATTTTCTCTTACGTCACTTCGCCTTTATGGATTTGTATCTGCATTATCACACTTCAAATCATCGTCGAAATCTTAATTACAAGACATTATGCTTTGGCTGTGATGTTTTTGACGCCAATGGGAATTCTTCTTGCTGAAACCGGAAGTTCCACTTCACTTGAACCCGATTACTTATTACAAATGAGATTTTTAGAAATTTTAATTGGAAGCGCAATTGGGTGCATTGGTGGTTGGTTTTTATATAATGAAAGAATCAGATTCAATTCTATTAAGCATCTGAGAAGATCAAAAGTGGTTTTGAAGAAAAGTTTTCAGAGAGATAAAATTTAAAGGTTTTCAAGAAGTAGTTTTAATCTTTTGGAAACATTTTCTTTTGAATAGCTATCAAAACTAAATTTCTGATTTTTTGTTTCTGAAAATTGAGTTTGCAAATCTGATTTTTCCTCAATAACAAATTCTAAATCAGAAGGATAATTAGATGGAAAAATAGCTGGTTTACCATATTTGACAGCGTCACCAATATTTCCGCTGATTTTTGTTTTCCCATAAATTTCTTTTATTGAAAAAAATTCGGTTTCAGTTTGAATCGGGCAATATAAAACATCACATTCCAACATCCATTGGTCAAATTCTTTTTGCGAAATTTTTTCTTCAAAATATTGAATATTAATAAATTGAGGAATGTCATTTATAATTGACTTCAATCTTTCTAATTCTTTACCGGAAGCTTTTCCAAGAAAAATAACTTCATACTTTTGATTAATATCTTTAAAGTTTTTCAGCTTTTCAAAGAAAGAAAAGTAATCTCTTCTGCTCTGTGAAACTGCACCAGGAATCACAATTCTAATTAAATCTCTTTCCGAAGCCAGAAAATTAAACTGATTGAAATAAATCGGGAAGAATTTCAAATTATTTTTCTTTGATGTTAATTCGTCAATTCCCAAAAGATATTTTGCTTTCTGATAGACTTTTGGTGCTTCAAATAATCCTTCTTTCAGCAATAATTTGAGTCTGTATTTCTGATCTTTCTTGAAAATACTTTTGAACAATTGCCAATTTGTAGCTTTTGTGAAGTTCAGATTATGAACCAGAATCGCTGTGTTGAATTTCTTTGCAATCATTTTGTAAAAAATGAAATGGCGATGAACAGTTCCAATAATGACCAAATCATATTTTTTCTTTTCCAAAACTTCCAAAAGCTCAGAATAATCCGTCAGAAAAACATTTTCGTCTTGCAACTTCAGAATTTTATAAATCTTCTCTGAGAAATAAAAATCTATAGAAACTTCGGGCAAATCCTTTGTCAGTTCAAAAAAATTGTTGGCTAATTCTGCGTGTGTATCTAGTTCTATGTAAGCTATTTTCTTCATAATCCAAAGTTTTTGAAGAACTCTTTCCAGCGCAGATTTCGGATAAATTTGATTTCATCTTTATTCAGATCTCGTTTTTCTTTTTGACTTAAAAAGGAATTAATTGTAATCAAAAACTCTTTCGCAGAGCGATTTTTAAAGCTGGATTTTGCAGAAGAAATCATTGCTAAAGGCAGATTAAGACCAATATTATAAAAATACTGACCGAGTTTTTCCGCCTTTTGATCTTTGTATTTATAAGCTGTAGGACGCAAATGCTTTACCCAAAGATCTTTAATCGTCATCACTTCCCAACCGTTTTTTTTCGCCAGCAAAACATCCAGATTATCCCAGCCCAAAACTGCACGCAGACCGTTCATATCTTCGAAACATTCTTTCCTGTAAGCTTTTATCGGACCACGAACGTGATCTTTGGATGATAAATTTTCGAAAATCCAATCCTTTTTTTCATTGCTGAAATCAAAAATATTTTCACTTGGTAATTTGAGATTTTTAATCTGAGGATTTTGCTTATAATTCCTGATATAAACCAAACCGGAAACAACGCCGGATTTGGGATTTTTTTCAAAAACCTGATTTATTTTTTCTAAATAATTCCGGGGGAAAACAATATCTGCATCAAATTTACAAACCACGTCAAAATCATTAATATCAACAGATTCCAAACCCTTGTTAAAAGTTCTGACAACTTTTGCGCCCGGCTGGTGCTCAGATTTTTCCAAAATTTGAATTTTAAATCTTGAATCTTGAACCTTAAAATCATTTATGATTTCAGAAGTTCTGTCCATAGAACCATCGTTCACAACTACACAAACGAAATCCTGAAAACTCTGCTTCTGCAAAGATTCCAAACAAAATGAAATGCTACTTTCTTCGTTGTGCGCCGGGATAATGATGAGAAACTTCAAATTGAATCAAAATATTTAGATGCCGAAAGTTACTGAATTTGCCGTAATTTTTTCCATTGCTCAAAAAAATGTATTTTTAAAAATCACTTATTTATTAATAATGAAAAAATTAACACTTCTATTTTTACTTTTATTTATCCAATTATATTTTTCACAAAAAAAGTCAAGCCTGGAAATTCAATTACCTGATTTAAAGATAGATTCTATTTATATCACTTATCCTAGCGGTGCAAGAAATACACATCTTTTACATCATTACAAATTATCAACCATAGGCTCAAAAGTAATCAACGAGCAAGGCGATATCAAGCTTCCAGTCTCTGAAAATGTGAAAATCATTACAAAAATGTCTTATCCACAGCCCGCAAATGTTTCTTACTATGATGCTGTCAAAAACTATGGGATGCAATCCAAAACATTTTTTATTGAAAACGGCAATTTAAAATTATTAATAAAAGACAATGAACTGAACTATGACCTTTTAGCATCTTCTCCTGCAAATATCGAGTATGATAAGCTTAAAATAATTCTTGAAAAATATAATTCAAAACTAAAACCTTTCGAAAATAATGATCCTAAAGATATTAATGCTAAAGAATTGGAACTTCAAAAATACATCAAAAAAAATCCAAAATCCTTTGTGGCATTGTGGGAAATGGTAGATGATCTTTCAAAATACGGCTATCAGCCCATCTATTCTGAAAATTTAAAATTATTTGATACCACAGTTAAAAAAACTTTTGTGTATAACGAATTCAGCAAACTTTTGAAATTGGAAGCTGACAATATCTTCCCAAATGTTAATCTTGATAACAATAATCATTTATCAAAAGAAACTTTCAAAAATCACAAACTAACTCTGATTGATTATTGGGCAACATTTTGTCAACCTTGTATAAAGGATATGCCAAAATTGGTAGAACTTTATATTCTATACAAGGATAAAGGCGTCAATTTTATTTCAGTTACGGATGAGCAAACACCTGATAGAATTGATAAAGCGAAACAAATTCTGAAAAAAAACAATGTCACTTGGGAAAATTATTTTGATAAAAACAAGGAATTCCCGAAAAAGCTGAATGCTGCCGGTTATCCACTACAAATTTTGGTGGATTCTGATGGGAATATTGTCAAAAGAACTTACGGCGAACTGGATATAATCACAGAATTTTTGAAAAATTATGTGAATTAATATTTGGCAAAATTATCCATTTCTTAATATTACAAAATTCCTTAAAATCAATTTCCGAGGTATCTTTGCAAATTAATTTCAGGTATGGATGCAACGATTGATCAATCAGAGAATACTTCTACTTCACTGATTTCTTATATTTTTTTCACTTTTATAGGTTATTTTATCATTGGGCTGTCACTTTCTGTTTTACCAATTTTCATTCATCAAGGTTTGGGATTCAGTATGTTGATTGCAGGAATTGTGATTAGTCTGCAATATGTAATGACGTTTGTGATGAGAGCATACTCTGGAAAGATCGTCGATAATAAAGGTCCGAAACCTGCAGTTTTGGCAAGTATGTTGGAATTTTCAGCGACTGGAATTATTTTGATAATGGCTTTTTACTTCAAGTTTTCTCCTGTCACAAGTTTGGTATTTCTCATTTTCACCCGTTTACTGACAGGTTCTGCAGAAGGAATGATTGGCGCAAGTCCCATCAATTGGGCAATTATGAGTCTTGGAGAAAAACATACTGCAAAAATAATCTCTTACAACGGTGTTGCTTGTTACGGTGCATTAGCCTTGGGTGCATCTTTGGGTGTTATGATTGTAAAGAGCTTCAGTTTTTACGGATTAGGATTTTTGATTGTCATTTTAGGATTAGTCGGATATTTTTTTGCAAGGACAAAAGAAAACAAAACAGGAAAAAAATCTGAGGAAGTACAAAAATCCTTCTGGGATGTTCTTGGAAAAGTCGCGCCTTTCGGAATGTGTTTGGCTTTGGGCGGATTAGGATTTGCAACGATTTCCACTTTTATTACTTTGTATTACGATTTTCATCATTGGGAAAATGGCGCACTTTGTCTGTCAGTTTTCGGGATATTATTTGTTGTTTCAAGATTGATTTTCAGTAATGCAATCAATAGATTTGGCGGAATTAATGTTGCAATCGCCAGTTTAACCGTTGAAACATTGGGATTGACGATCATTTGTCTGGCAACACATCCGTACTTCGCTTTGTTGGGTGCGGGAATCACAGGATTAGGATTTTCATTGATTTTTCCTGCTTTGGGCGTTATGGCAATGAAAACCGTTTCTTCTTCTAACAAAGGTTCTGCTTTGGCCGGTTATGGATTATTTATCGATCTTTCTTTGGGTATTACTGGTCCATTGATTGGCGGTGTTGCTGATTATTTTGGACTGGCATATATTTTCCCTTTCAGTATCGCAATTGTTTTGATTGGATTGGGATTGGCATATTATCTGAAAATGAATCAAACCGAATAAACTTTTCTGCCAGAATTCTCACTAATTTCGCCTTTTCAAATTCTTATGCAGAAAGTCCTCAACCTTTTTGATTTCTCCCAAAAAGTAAATTACAGAAACGAAATATTTGCTGGACTTACCGTCGCAATGACGATGATTCCGGAATCTCTGTCATTTGCGATTCTTGCCGGATTTTCGCCATTGACAGGTTTGTACGCCGCTTTCATTATGGGATTGGTCACAGCAATTTTCGGCGGACGACCAGGATTGATTTCCGGTGGCGCAGGCGCAACGGTGATTGTTTTGATTCCATTGATGATATCTCACGGCATCGAATATGTTTTTGCGACCGTCGTTCTGGCTGGAATCATTCAGATTTTTGTGGGAATTTTTAAGTTGGGGAAATTCATTCGGCTGGTTCCGCAACCTGTGATGTACGGCTTTGTGAATGGTTTGGCGATTGTCATTTTTATGTCACAGATCAATCAGTTTAAAATCCAAGGATCGGAAAGTTGGCTGTTTGGAAGTCCTTTATATATAATGGTTAGCTTGGTCGCTTTGACGATTTCTGTTATTTTAATATTTCCAAGATTGACAAAGAAGATTCCGGCTTCTTTGGTAGCGATTGCTGTTACTTTTGCTTTGGTAATGATTTTAGGAATTCAAACTAAAACAGTGAGTGATATTGCTAATATTGCTGGCGGTTTTCCACCGTTTCACATTCCGAAGGTTGAGATGTCTTTTGAAGTTTTAAAGGTCATTTTTCCATTTGCCTTAATTATGTCAACGGTTGGATTGACAGAAGGTTTACTGACATTAAATTTGGTTGATGAAATCACAAATACCAAAGGAAACAGCAACAGAGAATGCGTTGCACAAGGAACCGCGAATATTCTCAACGGATTTTTTTTCGGAATGGGTGGTTGTCCGATGATTGCGCAGACTTTGGTGAATCTTTCTGCTGGCGCAAGAGCCAGATTATCTGGAATAATTGCTGCTTTGGTTATTCTTTTCATTATTCTTTTCGGAGCGCCAGTTATTGGAAAAATGCCGGTTGCAGCTTTAGTTGGTGTAATGATTATGGTTTCTGTCGGAACATTTGAATGGGCAAGTTTCAAAGCGATCAAGCGGTTTCCGAAGTCTGATATTTTTGTGATGGTAGTTGTGACTTTGATTACCGTTTTTCTTCACAATCTTGCTTTGGCGGTTTTGATCGGTGTTATTATTTCTGCTTTGGTTTTCGCTTGGGAAAGTGCAAAACGAATCCGTGCTAAGAAATATGTTGATGATAATGGCGTAAAACATTATGAGATTTTCGGCCCGTTATTTTTTGGTTCGACGACTACTTTTGCTGAGAAGTTTGATGTGATGGATGACCCGAAAGATGTGATTATTGATTTTAAAGAAAGTCGTGTTGTGGATATGTCCGCGATTGATATTCTGAATAAAATCACAGAACGCTATCGAAGTCAAGGGAAAACTGTTCGATTGAAGCATTTGAGTTCTGATTGTTTGAGGTTGATAAAGAATGCGGAAAATGTGGTGACTATTAATATTATTGAGGATTCTGAATATCAAGTTTTGAAGGATTAATTTTAAAGGAATTTTAGGTCTTATTGGTCTTCGAGAGCCTCAGACTGACAGTTGTGAAATAATCGAGGTTTCGAAATCTCAAGTTTCTATTTATAAGGAATTTTTAGTTTTTATATGTCTTCGAGAGCCTCAGACTGACAATTCTAACGAATTCCATTCTTCTCGCAATTATGATTTTTTAAAACTCTCGCTGATTTAGCAGATTAGGCAGATTTTTTTTATCCTGTAAATCTGCGAGAGATTATTATTCATAATTATTTTATTAAATTTAAAAATATTTTTATAATACTTGGTCTTCGACTCCGCTCAGACTGACACCGACTTGAATATATTATATTTGAGTTGAACTTGTCACACTGAGCGGAGTCGAAGTGTTTCGGAATAGGATGACAATCTTCGTTTTATTTGGAAAGCTCTTTTGAATGACAAAATCCATAGCCCCGATTGCAGTGAAAATCCTTTTTTGCGTTTGCGAAAAGTTCTATTGAGAGGGAAATCATCTGCAAAAAAGATTGCAACGGAAAGCGGGATCAAGCTCCTAATTAATATTGCGAAAACTCGATTTTCAGAATTCGATAAAAAACACGATTTTTGCAGTCTCAAATTTTATTATGTCTTTAGAACAAGAAATCAGCAGGAGAAAAACTTTCGGGATCATCTCTCACCCCGATGCGGGAAAAACAACGCTTACAGAGAAACTTCTTCTTTTTGGAGGAGCGATCCAGGAAGCGGGCGCGGTAAAATCCAATAAGATCAAAAAAGGAGCAACTTCCGATTTTATGGAAATCGAGCGTCAAAGAGGGATTTCCGTAGCGACTTCGGTTTTGGCTTTTGAATATAAAGGTTATAAAATCAATATTTTGGACACGCCAGGTCACAAGGATTTTGCTGAAGATACTTACAGAACATTGACGGCCGTAGATTCCGTAATTGTCGTGATCGACGTTGCTAAAGGTGTTGAAGAACAGACGGAAAAGTTGGTTCAGGTTTGTAGAATGCGAAATATTCCGATGTTGGTTTTCATCAATAAACTGGACCGTGAAGGTAAAGATGCATTCGATCTTCTGGATGAAGTGGAACAGAAATTGGGTCTTCGTGTGACGCCACTTTCTCTGCCAATTGGTATGGGAGCAGACTTTCAAGGGATTTATAATATTTGGGAAAATAATATCCAATTGTTTTTGGAAGAGAAAAAACAGAAAGTTGGTGAGGCGATCAAGTTTGATGATATTAATGATTCTCAAATCGATGAGTTGGTTGGAGCAAAAGCAGCTGCGACGCTTCGTGAAGAATTGGAATTAGTAGAATCTGTTTATCCGGAATTTGACCGGAATGATTATATGAATGGCAATCTGCAGCCGGTTTTCTTCGGTTCTGCTTTGAATAATTTTGGAGTTCGTGAGTTGTTGGATGCTTTTATTGAGATTGCGCCAAAGCCTCAGCCAAAGGAAAGTTCGACAAGAATTGTAAAACCTGAAGAGAAAAATTTCACCGGATTTGTTTTCAAAATCCACGCGAATATGGATCCGAAACACAGAGACCGTTTGGCGTTTGTGAAAATCGTTTCCGGAACATTTAAAAGAAATGAAAATTATTTACTCGTAAGAGAAGGCAAAAAAATGAAGTTCTCCTCTCCTAACGCTTTCTTTGCGGACAAAAAAGAAGTTGTGGACGAGAGTTTCCCTGGGGACATCGTTGGACTTCACGACACTGGAAATTTCAGGATTGGTGATACTTTGACGGCTGGCGAAAAGATCAGTTTCAAAGGAATCCCGAACTTTTCTCCGGAGCATTTCCGTTATATCAACAACGATGATCCGTTGAAAGCGAAACAGCTAGCCAAAGGAATCGACCAGTTGATGGACGAAGGTGTTGCCCAGCTTTTCACATTGACAATGAACAACAGAAAGATCATCGGAACAGTTGGAGCCCTCCAATACGAGGTTATTCAATATCGTCTGGAGCACGAATATGGTGCAAAGTGTAACTACGAACCAATCGGTATTCACAAAGCTTGTTGGGTGGAAGCGGACGAAAGATCTGAGGAATTCCAGGAATTTGCAAGGTTGAAACAAAGATTCTTGGCGAGAGATAAATATGACCAATTGGTTTTCCTCGCAGATTCATCTTTCACGATTGTAATGACGCAGGAGAAATTTCCGAATGTGAAGTTGCATTTTATCAGTGAGTTTGCGACAACTGTTGATTAATAAAAATTTAAGCCTCAATTATTTGAGGCTTTTTTGCGAGGAAATTTGAGATCAAAAAAAACTATTTCAAATAACCCTTCACCGATTCCATATCTTCCTCCAAAAGAATCAACGGAACAATGATCGGCATTTTACCTTTTTTATAAAGCAAAGCCTGAACATTTGCTCCATTGATCTTCGACTTTGTATCAATCACATTTTTGTTTTGTGAATTGAAAGTTAGAAATCGTTTGTTCAAATATTTTGTCTGAACGCCTAATTTACCAAGACTTTCGCTCAACTCGTGGGAATAGAAATTCCAATCATCCATTGCCGTGAAGTAATTTTCAGCTTCTTCAGAATTTTCGTCTTTGAAAGTTTTGGTTTCAGGACTGAAAATAATCAGTCGGGTTTCTGAGACGATTTCCGTTTCTTTCGGATTAGCGTTTTTCGGAGATTTATAGGAAATTACCTGCATCGGATTTTCTATAGAGATTCCTTTTAGAATATTCCAGCTTTCATCTATTTTTCCAAATTGATTAAAGAAAAAAGTCGTGTCCTTATACTCTTTTCCAATCAAATAATCGTCGTATTCATCGTAATGTCCGTAGGTTTTGGTTTTCATTAATTCTGTAACGAAATCGCCGTCTGTATCAAATCTAGCCTGACCTTTAATATCGCCATTTTTGAGATATAAAATAGAACCGCCATTTGCTGTGAAAAGATGCTGAACCTGATTTCGTGTTTCTTCCGGCCTTGATATTTTAACAACGTCAGCGGAATCTTGACTTTTACCGATTGATTTGTCTATGTTTTTAATCTCTTTTTTACAGGAGAACATCAATAATATTATGGACAGATAAAGAATTGTTTTTGTCATCTTTGGATTCGTATTTTTTCAAAATTATGAAGAAAAATTTTATCTTTAACGAAATTTTTTAATTTGGAAACACAAGAGATTATTGAAAGGTTTGCAGTGCTTTGCATTTCTATTTTTGCCATTTATTATTTCACAAACAAAAACCGAAGAGTCAGATTACATCCGTTATTCAGTTTGGTGAGCATCTGTACATTTTTTATGTGTTTAATTTTCACTGAGGTCGAAATGAGCGTGGGAATTGGATTTGGTTTGTTTGCCGTTTTTTCGATTTTACGTTTCCGGACCGAAAGTTTTTCTATTCAGACCGTGATTTTTTTGTTTGTTTCCATCACACTTTCTATGTTGGATATTCTGTTGCCAATCAATCATTTGGAGTTTCTTCTAGGAATCAATCTTGTGATTGTACTTTGTTATATTTACCTGAATTTCCTCGAGAAAAAAACACCTTCTTCTTCTGAAAAGAACGTCATCGAAATTATTGCTTCAACAGATTTTATGAGCCTAGACGAAACTGATAAAAAATTATTTCTATCAGAAAGAATTCAGTTCAAGACTTTCAGTTATCAGATCAAAACCATTAATCTGATAGAAAATATTGTGATCATCAAAGTTTCATATTAATCCATATAAGCTCGCGCCTGCTTGATGTAAAGCGTTCTGTTATCGCCTACTATCTTGAATTCTATATCCAAAGGCATCGGTTTATTGGCAATCTTGTATTTTTTCCAAAGTGAATACATTTTACCTTCGATCTTCGGAGAAATTCTGAATAATGTTTCTATTTCTGAAGTTTTCAAAATCGGTTTTTTATCATTAAGGCTTGAAGTCGATCGGTAATCAACACTCAGTTTATTATCCAGATTATTGAAATTGTGGCAATAAAACTCATCACAAGTTACGCCAGCTTCAGGTTTAACGACGGATTCTTCGCCTTTCTGAACATTCACTGTAATTCCTTGATATTCTCTTCTGTAAATATTTTTTGTAATCAGAACACCATTTGCTAATTCATCGGGAAATGATCTGTGTACAAGAATTCCCATTGCACACGATAGATGATCTATATTGAAAATTTCCCGCTCGTGAAAAGCTCTTTCATTCCAAAAACTTGCCCAGACATCCAGGATTGCTTTTTCAACAGTTTTCACCGAGTCGCCTAATTTTGCCGATTTGGAATCATATAAACCTGCGCCATTAAAACCAGCCAAATCCTCAGCATTCGTAGAAGATCGGAACTTGAAATTTTTGAATTGATTTTGCTGGCTTAATGTATTCGTTACCAAATTGATAAGCTGAGGATCAACTTTCGATTTCTTGATTATTTTTCTTAAAGCTTTTAATTTTTCATCAATCAGTCTAATCGAATCTTTTGGCGTTGAAAGAATTTCATTGATTTCCTTCTCAAAATGATTTTTCCGGATATGTTCATCGTAGTAATAGAAAGGAATTGCATAAGCAAACTCAGGCGTTTTAAAGGATTTTATGTCTTTTTCTACAATCTTCAAAAGTCCAAGATTGGTAGCTTTTGAACCGATAATATTTTGTGGATTTTCCGGCAGAATTTTATTAAGATCGATGAAATCTTTGACTTCTAAATTCTTTTTGAGAATAATCCTTGGTTTTGCTTTTGTAATTTTAATCGGTTTCGAAGTTTGAGCTATTTTGTAATTATCATCAGAAACAATTAACTCAACTTTTTTATCAATTAAATTATTGATCTTACTTT
>Ga0157369_10001730_pt1 | contig 26528 bp, 30 predicted proteins | sample C25metaG_FD_113461 | JGI IMG/M metagenome (GOLD analysis project Ga0157369, IMG submission 113461) | Corn rhizosphere microbial communities from Kellogg Biological Station, Michigan, USA - C2-5 metaG | ecosystem: Host-associated > Plants > Roots > Rhizosphere > Soil | place: USA: Michigan... | reverse complement strand
TCGGAGAGCTCGACCCGGTCGACGTCGTCGGTGACGAAGCGGGTCCCGAAGCGCTCGGCCTGGGCGCGGAACTGGGCCATCATCTCCGGACCCATGATCCCGTCCGGGTAGCCCGGGTAGTTCGCGACCTCGGTCGTGTTCTGCAGCTGGCCGCCCCACTGGAAGCCCTCGAAGACCAGCGGCTCGAGGTTCGCGCGGGCGGTGTAGAGCGCAGCCGTATAGCCGGCCGGTCCGCCACCGATGATGATTACGTTCTCTACTTTCTTGCTCTCAGCCATCTTCTCGCCGCCTGGAGTCTATTACTTTACTTTTTATAGTAGCTCCCGGGAAGGCGGAAGGCAAGGCATCGACGACCCGCTCGAACTCCCGCTCGGCGCTGCCACCGCGGTCGATCGGCAGCCCCTCCTGTTCCCAGCGATGGACGGTGTGGCGGAGCTGGAAGAAGGCGAAGATGCCCGGCGGAATCGGCATCCAGAAGGAGACGAGGCGGAAGATCAGGATCGCCGGGAAGACCGTTTCCGAAGGGAAGCCAAAGAGGACGAAGGCGCCGATCATCCCCGCATCGACCGCCCCCACCCCGGCCGGCGCCAGCGGGAAGAGGTTGGCGACCATGCCGAGGAAGAAGCCCTGGACGACGACCGCGAGCGGGACGTGGACGCCGAAGGCGTGAAAGGACGCCCAAAGCACGCCGATGCTGAAGGCCCAGAAGCCAGCGGCCCCGAGCACCGCGAGGCCACCGCGCGAGGGATGGGCGAAGAGCCCGAGGGCGAAGCGGAAGCCTTCGCCGAGGGTGGCGGGGACTTTGCCGACGGTCTGGAGGAGGTGCTGGGAGCGCTCGGTATGGGCGTAGTGGGCGAGTCGTTCCTCGGCGTCGGCGGGAATCAGCGTGACCAGGACGCCGAGGATCAGCAGCAGCCCGGCGACGGCAGCGGGGACGATCGTCAGCTCGACCGAGCCCTTGCCATTCATCACCCCGGTCCGCAGCAGGATCCCAAAGATGATCAAGGCGAAGGGATAGAAGACGTAGTGCAGGGAGACGAAGGCGACCATCCGCCGCCCGACGTCGCGCCGCGCCATCCCCGCCTTCCGCAGCGCCCAGTAGGTGAGGGCGACCCCGCCCGCGCCGCCGGCCGAGAAGAGCAGGGTGGCGGCAACCCCCGCCATGTTGATCTCGTAGGTCTCGGTCCAGCTCAGCCGCAGCGCGTCGCCACCGACCACCGCTTTGAAGAGGGCGATGTAGGTCGCGTAGGCGGCGACGTTGAAGGCGATCGCGATCCCGATCCAGAGCGGGTCGGCGTCGTCGAGCCGGCTGAGCGCATCGCCAAGCCCGACCAGCTTCGGGAAGAGGAAGTAGATCGCGCCCAGGAGGATGAAGACGAGGACGACCGTCTGGACGATGCGACGGGTCGTGAAAATCGGCATTTCGCCGAAGCGGCCGTTCTCCTGCGCCGGCTCTTCCTGAGACACCCCAGAAAAACTAGCTACTCGCGATCCTCTCCAGGCGCTGCAGGCCTGCGTTTACCCCGCGTATGAGGGGTTCTGCCAGCAACTCGCCCCGCCGCACCGCCGCCACCAGGGCGGCGCCCGCGATCAGGTCGGTGACGTAGTGCTCGCCGAGGTAGACGAGGGCGAAGCCGAGCGTGCCGGCGTAGGTCCAACCGAGGGCGCCCTCGAGCTTGCCCGCTTCGGCGAGGGCGAGGGCGGCGGTTACCGAGGTGGCGAAGTGCAGCGAGGGCATCGCCGCCCAGGGGTTGCCGCCGAGCGCGTCGTACATCTTCGGCCAGGCCGAGCCCCAGGTGTCCTCGCCGACCTCGACCATGATCCGCCGCACCCCTTCCTCGCCGGTGAGGCCCTGCTCCGCCGCCCACCACGGCGGCGCCGTCGGGACCGCGAAGTAGACGGCGCAGCCGATGTCGAAGACAGCCGCCATCTGCCGTCCCGCCCGCGGGAAGCGCTCGGGGTGGCGGAGCAGGATTACAGCCAGGGCGATGTAGGGCTCCATGAACCAGAGCCAGTGGGCCCAGGTGAGGACCTGGTTGACCAGCCTCACCCGCGGCAGCCGCGCGGCTGCCCGCTGCAGAAGTGCGTTGGGAAGGCGGCCGCCGCCGATCGCCCGGTCGGTGACGATCGGGTAGCGGCTGCGGAGCCGCGCCCGCAGCCGCTCGGGGTCGTCGTAGGGGAGCTCGTGGGCGATGGTGAAGGCCCACATCTGCAAGGCGAAGAGGGCGACGTCGCGGCGCTTGGTCCGCGGCTGCAGCACCGCCAGCGCCAGCGGCCCGGCGGCGAGGGCGGTGACGGTGACCGGCGCCGGGATGTTCATCCGCTTACGCAGGAAGGGGACGGCGACGGCGGCTCCGATTGCCGTCAGTCCACCAGCTCGGACCGCGAGGCGAAGCGCTTTGGGTGGCCGCGAGCGCCTCCTCATCAAGGCCGCGAGTATAGGTCGGGGGGCAGAAGGCGGACGGGAGGACGCGGCGCCGCCCGCCCTGAATAGAATGGCCGCGCTTTGGCGCCCCATTCCCCTGGCACCGACCAGATCGACACGCTGCTCAAGATCGGCTTCATCGCCGCCACGATCCTCGTGATCGCGGTCAACGCCGCGCTCTTCTTCGCGGTGCGGCGATTCCGCTCCGAGCGCGGCGCCGCCCCGCGCCAGCTGCTTGGCGGCCGCGGTCTCCAGTTCCGGGTCGGTGGGCTGCTCACCGTCTTCGCCCTCCTGCTCTTCATCCTCGGCGTCGTCTTCACCGACAAGGCGCGCGAGACCCCGAGCACCGGCGACGCCGGCCTCGCCTCAGCGAAGTCCGAACCGCTGAAGATCAAGGCGACCGGCCAGCAGTGGCTGTGGCGCTACGACTACCCCAACGGCGCCTTCTCCTACTACAAGCTCGTCGTCCCGGTCGACACCGCGGTCGAACTGGAACTGCTCTCGACCGACGTCGTCCACACCTGGAACGTCAACGATCTCGCCCCCAAGGCCGACGCGGTGCCGGGCAAGACGCACCGGATCGTCTTCAGCGCCGACGACGAAGGCGCTTTCGAAGGCGACTCCTCCACCCTCTCCGGCCAGGCCTACGCGGCGATGCGGACCGAGGTCGAAGTCGTCTCCCCGGACGAATACGAAGAATTCATCGAAAGCCAGAAAACCGAGATCGAAGCAGCTCAGGACCGCGTAGTCGGCCTGATCGAAGAAGGAAAAGTGCCATGAGCCCCAGCGCCCGCCCCGAGCTCGTAGCCGAGGGCTACCACGTCCGCCGCCGTCCCCGCTGGGCCGAGCTGGCGACCACGGCCGACCACAAGGAGCTCGGCCAGATCCTCATCTGCGGTGCCCTCGGCTTCCTCTTCATCGCCGCGGTCGAGCTGCTGCTGATGCGCCTGCAGCTGCTGGTGCCGGAAAACACCTTCCTCTCGCCGGTCGGCTTCAACCGCATGCTCTCGCTCTACGGCGGAACCTCGATCTTCCTCTTCGCCGTCCCCTTCGCCCTCGGCTTCTTCTACTACGTGGCACCGCTGCAGATCGGCGCCCGCGGCACCGCGCTGCCGCGGCTCGGGCAGGTAGGCGTCGCGCTTTACGTCGCCGGCGCGACGATGCTCTACGCGACCTTCCTCTTCACCCCTTCGGAGGCCGGCGTCAACCCGCTTCCCCCGCTCAGCGAGACCGCCTTCCTCTCCAACAACGGCGTCGACGCCTGGGCCGCGGGAACTGGCCTGGCGACTCTCGGCTTCGTCCTCCTCGCAATCAACCTGGCTGCAACGCTGCGGATGATGCGGGCGCCGGGAATGGCCTGGCGCCGAGTGCCCGTCTTCGCCTGGGCGGCGACCGTCTCCTCCTGGCTGCTGATTGTCGTAGGGCCGGTCCTATTGGCGGCGCTGACGATGCTGCTGATCGACCGCAACTACGACGGCATCTTCTTCGCCGACGGCTCCGGCGGCGCGCCGCTCCTCTGGCAGCACCTCAGCTGGATCTTCTTCACCGGCACCTACATGCTGCTGCTGATCTTCGCCTTCGGCACGATCGCCGAAATCGTCGCCACCTTCTCCCGCAAACCGCTCTTCAACCGCAACGTGGTGATGGTCTCGCTGGGGGCGATCGCGGTGCTCGGCACCCTCGCCTGGATGCAGAACATGCTGACCGCCCCGATTGGGATCGGCTGGCAGTACTTCGCGATGCTGATGTCGCTGGCCCTCGTCGTCCCCTTCGGGCTCATCCTCTTCAACCTGATCGCGACGCTGATCGGCGGCACGCTGCGGATGCGGGCGCCGGTCCTCTTCGCGATCGGGGCAATCTCGATGATCTCGATCGGCCTCGCCACCGAGCTCGAGCAGTCGCTGGTCGGCGCCGCCTGGCACCTGCACAACACCACCGACGCCACTGCCGCCACCCACTTCGCCCTGATCGGCGCCGCCGTCCTCGCCGGCTTCGCCGCCCTCTACTTCTGGTTCCCGAAGATGACCGGGAAGACGATGGGCGAGAGCCTTGGGCGCATCTCCTTCTGGACGATCGTCGTCGGCCTGCTGGTCGGCTTCGTGCCGCTGTTCCTCGCCGGCGACGACCAGGGGCAGGTCGTCGACGCCTACAAGTACTTCGACAACGCCGGCGTCACCGCCTACAACGTGATCTCGACGATCGGCGTCCTGATTCTCTTCGTCGGCGTCCTGCTGACGATCCTCAACGCGATCTTCAGCCGCACCAACGGCCCCAGCGCCGGCCACGATCCCTGGGCGGGCGACACGCTCGAGTGGTTCACGCTCTCGCCGCCGGAGGCACACAACTTCGACGTCCTCCCCGACGTCCGCAGCCCCCGACCGCTGCGCGACATCCGCGAGGCGATCGGACATCGCACCCGCCGCGAAGAAGCAGGGGCTGCGCGCGAGTCCCAGCCGGTAGCCTGAGTCCCGCATGAGCGGTGCCCAGACTGCTGCCCTGGCGCGGCGCCCGACCCTCCCCACGGTCGTCCGCGACTACCTGACGCTGACCAAGCCGAAGGTGCAGTCGCTGCTGCTCTTCACCACGATCACGACGATGTACGTAGCCGGGGACCCCTCGCTCGGCCTCGTCTTCCTCACCTGCCTCGGCGGCGCCCTCTCGGCCGGCGGCGCCGGCGCGATCAACCACGCCGTCGACTGTGACATCGACCGCACGATGGCTCGCACCGCCGACCGTCCCGTCGCCTCCGGCCGCGTCTCGGCAACCGCCGCGACCGCCTTCGGCATCGGCCTCGGCGTCGCCTCCTTCCTGCTGCTGGCGCTGACCGTGAACCCGCTGGCGGCGGCGCTCTCGCTCTCCGGCCTGCTCGGCTACGTCTGCGTCTACACGCTCTGGCTGAAGCGGACGACGCCGCAGAACATCGTCATCGGCGGCGCTGCCGGTGCGGTCCCGCCGCTGGTCGCTTGGGCAGCGGTCACCGGCAGCCTCAGCGGCATGGCCTTCTACATGTTCGCGATCGTCTTCTTCTGGACTCCGCCCCACTTCTGGGCGCTTTCGCTGCTGATGAAGGATGAGTACGCGAAGGCCGGGATCCCGATGCTGCCGGTCGTCCGCGGCGAGGGGGAGACGCGGCGCCAGATCCTCCTCTACACCGTCCTCCTCTACGCCGTCACCCAGCTGCCCTTCTGCGCCGGCGGCCTCGGCGTCGCCTACCTTGTGCCCTCGATGCTCCTCGGCGCCGGCTTCATCTACTTCTCGACCCGCCTCTACCGCAGCCGCGAACGCCGCTGGGCGCTGAAGACCTACCTCTTCTCGCTCGCCTACCTGGCGCTGCTGTTCCTGGCGATGGCCGTAGCGGCCAACGTCTAGGGCGACAGACCCCCCCCTCGGACTGATAGAAATCCGGGCAATGGATCGCGAGACCGCACGCCGAAACATGCGCGCCGGGCTGGTCGCCGGGGGCATCGCCGCCGGGATCTTCGCCCTCTCGTTCGTCGCCGCCTTCCTCTACATCGCCCAGTAGGACATGGCCGACCACCGACACGTTCCCGAGCCGGGCGAGATGATCTACACGTCGCGCCCCTCCTGGGGCCCGGTCTTCTTCGCCATCGGGGCGGTAGGGCTGCTCTGCGGGATCTTCGCGGGCGGCTTCATGTTCCCGCCCGTCTTCTACGCGGTCGTCGGCGCGATCCTCGTCCTGATCGCCTTCCGCAACATCGTCCGCGGCTCCGTCCGCGACTATTACCGCCTGCCTCGCCGCCAGGAGACCCGCAGCGCAGCACTGCCGGTAGAAACCATTAGCTCTCCGCCTCGCGGCTAGCAGCCCCCCAGAGTCTCTTCGAGCTAGCTAGGCAGGGTCATTTCCGACGTTGCGCCGTCGGAGGTCCAGCAGCGGACGATGTCGCGCATCGAGAGGATGCCAGTCGGCTCGCCGTCGTCGAAGACGACCAGGTGGCGGACGTTGCGGCGCGACATCTCCGCCGCCGCCCGCTCGAGGCTCCAGTCGGGGGCGGCGCTCAGCACGCCCTCGCTCATGTGGTCGCAAACCCGCTCGTGGTCGGGGTTCTGCCCCTGCGCCACGGAGATCAGCAGGTCACGCTCGGTGACCACCGAGGGGGTCGGCATCTCGCCGTCGAGGACTAGCGCCGCGCCGGTGCCTTTCTCGACCATCTTCGCGGCTGCCTCACGCAGGGTGTGCGTGGGTCCCACGGTCAGCGTGATCTCCGACATCCCGTCCCTCACCTGCATCTGCGTCCTCCCCTCGCGCTGGTCTCGGGTTAGTGATAATCGCCTCAATCCTATCCCATGGGAATGAGTCACAGGGACGCTTACCCGGGGCGCCGACATATAGACTCCCGCTCGCATTGCGCCCCATGAATCGCCCCTCGAAACTGATCGGCCCGCTGCTCGCGATCGCCGCCCTGCTCGCCCTCGTGGTGACCGCCTCGGGCTGCGGCACCACCACCGCCGACACCGCCCGCGGCAGGGATCTGTTCCGGCAGAAGTGCGGCGTCTGCCACGCCCTGGCCCAGGCCGGATCGGCCGCCGAAGTGGGGCCGAACCTCGATGATGCTTTCGCCGCCGCGCGTGCCGTAGGAAACGACAGCGAGACGATCGAAGGGGTCGTCAAGGCGCAGGTCGAGTACCCGCGTGAGAACAACGGTGACCCGCGCGTCTCGATGCCGGCCGACATCGTCACCGGCCAGGACCTCGACGACGTCGCCGCCTATGTCGGCGAATGGGCCGGCGTCCCCGGCGCCGCGCCGCCGGAAGTGGAAGGCGGCCCAGGCGCCCAGGTCTTCGCCAACAACGGCTGCGGCAGCTGTCACACGTTCAAAGCCGCCGGCTCCGGCGGCGTCACCGGTCCTCCGCTCGAAAAAGCCCTCGTTCCGGGCGATGACGAAGCTGCGGTCGAAGAAATGATCGTCAATCCGAACGCGGAGATCGCCAAGGGCTACCCGCCCAACGTGATGCCGCAGAACTTCGGCGAAATCCTGACCGAAAAAGAACTCAAAGACCTGGTCGGGTACCTGATCGAAAACTCCGCTGCCGGCGAAGCCGGGGGCGGCGGTAAATCCCAGGGCTAGGCCCGAGCGGCCGGCTGGCCGCTGCGATCATGTGGGGTAGATGCGGGAACGCCTGAAAAGCCGCCTCGAGATCTCGCCGGAGCGCTACGCGCAGGTGACGCTGGTCGCGCTGATCGCCCTCTCGATGATCGTCCTGACCGGCGCCGGGGTGCGCCTGACCGGATCGGGTCTCGGCTGCCCGGACTGGCCCAAGTGCTACGGCGGCACCACTCCCCCGCTCGAATCACACGCGGTGATCGAGTACACGAACCGGCTGATCACCGGCATCGTCGGCTTCGCGGTGATCGCCGCTGCGCTACTGGCCTGGTTCCGGCGGCCTTACCGCTGGCACCTGGCGCTGTTCGGGGGGCTGCTGCCGCTCGGGGTGATCGGCCAGGCGATCCTCGGGGCCCTGGTGGTCAAGTACCACCTGGCGCCCGGTCTGGTGATGAGCCACTTCATCCTCTCGATGATGCTGCTCGACGCCGCCTTCGCCCTTGCATGGTGCTCGCGCTACGAGCCCTGGGAGCGACGCCGCTCCCAAGATCGGCTCGGGGTCTGGGCGGTGCGGGCGCTGATCCCGCTCGGGCAGCTGACGATCCTCGCCGGCACGATCGCTACCGCCTCCGGCCCCCACGCCGGCGCCCACGAAGGCCAACTGGTCCACCGCTTCGACTTCGAGGGGGCGCAGACGCTGGAATGGGTGGTCGAGCGCCACGCCGCCCTCGCCACCGTCTACGGCCTCGCCGCGATCGCGGTCTGGTTCCTTCTGCGGCGCTCCGGCGGCGATAGGCGGGCGCTGAAGCCGCTCACGGTGGTGCTCGGCCTCCTGGCCCTGCAGGGAGCGATCGGCGGCATCCAGTGGGCGCTCGAACTCCCCGGCGAGATCGTCTGGGTCCACGTCGCCGTGGCGACCTGCAACTGGCTGGCGATGCTCTGGACCGTGGCCACCGCCGGCCGGCTGGAGCCGCGGAGGGAGACCTCGCCGGCCGAGCCCACGCAGAGCCGCCCTCGGGCGACGGCGACCGCCGGCACCTAGGGCTTGCTCCCCTTCTGGCTCTCGATCGGCGCTCTCAGTCTCGTCCAGGCGAGCCTAGTGGCCGCCCCAAAGCCGCCCCTGCCCGCGCTTCTGGGACGGCTGCGGAACCGCTGGTGGGCGCTTGTACTGCCGCTCTCGATCGTGGTGGTGATTTCGGCGATTGCCCTCGACTCCGCCAGCGCCCGCTTCCTCACCTACCTGGCCCTGATCGCGGTGCCGCCGCTGGCCGCCGCCGCCCTGGCCTGGCTTGTGCGCGGAGCGCGCTGGCAGCTCGCGCTCCTCGTCTTCCCGCTCTTCGCCCTCGCCTGGGCAGCGAAGGGCTCACTGAGCGGCCAGACGGCGGCTCTGGCGCTCTCGGCCCTCGCCTGCGTCAGCCTTGGCTGGCTGACCGCCTGCGTGGTGCCAGGGCACTGGCTAAAGCTGGGCATCTACGTGATGGCGGTCGTGGATGCGTACCTCGTCTTCTCTGACCTCCTGCAAGGCCCGAACGCAGTCCTCAACACCGTCTCTCCCGCCGCCGACCTGCCCCGCCTTCAGCTGGCCAGCTTCGGCTCCGCCCTGATGGGCTTCGGCGACCTCTACATCGCCGCCACCCTCGGCGCCCTCCTCGCCTACGACCGCCGCCTGCAGTTACGAGGCGCCGCCCTGGCCGCCGTCATCGGCCTCTCCTTCGACCTGCTCTTCTTCGCTGTCGACGAGCTGCCCGCAACCGTCCCGATCGCCTTGGCGTTGATAGTGCTGGAGCTGTTAGCGCGCGCTAACCCCGAACGATGAGCGTGGCAAGGGCAGCCAAGACGGTCACCCAACCGATAACCGTCGTCATCTGAAGCGAAGTAAGACCATCGGCAACCCGCTCGAGGCTCTTTTCAACCCGCTCCATCCGCCTATCGGCCTCCTTGAAGCGTTCATCGACCAGTTCGAAGCGTTCATCGAACAGCTCGAACCGTTCGTCGAATCCACCTAGGCGACCATCGATCTTGTCGAGCCGAAGGTCAACCTGGTCGAAACGTTTGTCGACCTCCCCGAACCGCTGGTCGACCTCTAAGAAGCCTTCATCGACCTTCTCCTCGAGGCGGTCCAGTCGCTCGTCGGTGGTTCCCGCGGTCATCGTCTGCATGCTTCCACACTACAGAGAAAAATGCAACATTTTGTCGTAGAAACAAAAAATTGCGAAACGATTCAGTGCCGCTTCTGTGACTTCCACCATCTATAGGCATAAACGCACCCGGCGATCACGATCGCCAGTAGCAAGAGCGACCCCACTAACGGTCGCGTCAGCAGGGTCACCGCAACGATTAACGCCCCCGCGGCCCCGACGATCACGACCCATTTGAAGACAGCGGCCTCGTTGAACCTCATCGAGATCCGCTGCTAGCGCTGACGGTTCAGAGTATGTAAACCGTGACGTACACAATGATCCACATGATGTCGACGAAGTGCCAGTAGATGCCTGGCACCTCGACGCCCAGGTGGTCCTCCTCCTTGGGGCCGAAATGGCCGCGGAAGGCGCGGATCGTCGCGAACGAGAGCAGCATCAGGCCGACGAAGACATGGGCTCCGTGGAGGCCGGTGAGGCTGTAGAAGATCGAGCCGAACGAGAGGTCGCGGGCGCTGAAGCCCAGGTGCACGTACTCGTTGATCTGGATGAAGAGGAAGGTCGCGCCGAGCAGCCAGGTGGCGACGAGGCCGAGTTTGAGGCCGGTGCGGTTGCCGCGGCGGATCGACTCGAGGGCGTAGTGGACCGTGAAGCTCGAAGAGATGAGGATCGCCGTGTTCATCCCGGCGACGGCCTTCGGCAGTTCGAACGGTTCCGGCGGCCAGCTTGCCGGATCGACTACGACCCGGAGGAAGAAGTAGGAGGCGAAGAAGGCCCCGAAGAGCATCACCTCGGAGACGATGAAGAGGAGGATGCCGAGCGTTTGGCGGTCGATCCGCGAGCTCTGGTTGGCCTCCGGCGGCCCGTGATGGTGGTGGTCGGCGTGGGGCTGCCCGACCGCTACGGATGCACTCTCCATCAGCTTGCCTCCCCCTCGGCGACGGCGGCGACGACGGCGGTTGCCGGCCTGCCGACCTCGATGTGCTCGACCGACTTCTCGGTGATGTCGCGGACGCGGCCGATCAGGTTGTCCTCCAGCCACTGCGAGCGCTCGCCGGCGAAGGTCGAGATCAGGATGTCGTCGATCCGGTAGTGCTCGATCCCGTTCTTGACGGCGAGGAACGGGTCGGGGCTCATCGGCTGGCCGGTCGCGTCGATCTCGTTGCGGTAGAGCTCGGCCAGGGTCGAGGCGAGGTCACGGGCGACCTGGGCCTCGCTGACGTCCTCCGCCCGCGGGCAGATGATCGTGAAGCGGTGCGGCCTGATGCCAGCGCGATCCTTCAGCCGTGCCACCAGATCCGGCGCGGCGACGGTCTTCGTCGCGACCACGAGGGTGTGGTTGAGGTCCCAGCGGATCGCGTCCTCTTCGATTCGGACCGGGATGTGGGTGAGTTTGACCTCCGGTTCGCAGCGGTCGCGGACCCACTCGACGAGGTCGCGGCGCAGGAAGCCAAAGCGGGTGTCGGGAAGGCTCGAGAAGAGGACCTCGCCGGGACGGTGGGCACGGACGGCGTCGTCGAGCGCCAGCGAGGACTCGGGGTCGAGCACCTCGCCGATCGATTCGATCCCGAACTCACTCAGCACCGCCATCGTCACCTCGACGCGGGCGCGGGCGGCCTCGCGAACTTCAGCCGTGTCGATCAGCTGCCCGACCGAAGGCTGGTTCTGGGGAGCGGCGACGACCACGCCCGAAACCTGGTCTTTGCGCTCGCGTACCGCCTGCAGCAGCTTGCGGCCGCCGGCGACCTCGTTGAGGAAGACCAGCAGCGGCTGGCGCTCGTCAGCCTGCTCCACGCTCATGAGCTGGTACCCACCACGCTCGGTTCGCCGGCCGGCACCTCAGCGCCATCGCTGGTCATGATCGCGTGTTTGGCGCCCGGTATCCCGAACTCGTAGGGACCGCCGACGACGCGCGGGATCTCGTCGAAGTTGAAGATCGGCGGCGGCGAGGAGACCTGCCACTCGATCGAGTTGGCGCGCCAGGGGTTGGCCTCGGCACGCGGGCCGTAGCGCCAGCTGGTGACCATGTTGTAGAGGAAGACGAGCTGGACGGCGCCGAGCATGAAGGCGAAGACGCTGATCAGCAGGTTCCAGTCGCCGAACTGTTCGGCGTAGTCGGCGACGCGGCGCGGCATCCCGTCCATCCCCACCCAGTGCATCGGGATGAACGTGCCCCAGGTACCTACCAGGGTGCCCCAGAAGTGGACCCGGCCGAGCCGCTCGTCGTACATCCGCCCGGTCATCTTCGGGAACCAGTGGTAGACGCCGGCAAAGATCGTGAAGACCGAGCCGCCGAAGAGAACGAAGTGGATGTGGGCGACGATGAAGTAGGTGTCGGAGACGTGGATATCGATCGGCACCATGCCGAGCATGACGCCGCTGATCCCGCCGATCGTGAAGGTGACGATGAAGGCGAGCGCGAACAGCATCGCCGTCGAATAGGTGTGGATCTTGCCGAAGTAGAGGGTCCCCAGCCAGGAGAAGATCTTGATCCCGGTCGGCACCGCGATCAGCAGGGTGGTGATCATCATCGGCACCCGCAGCCAGGAGAACATCCCGGCGACGAACATGTGGTGCGCCCAGACCGAGTAGCTGAGGACGACGATCCCGATCAATGCCAGGGCCATCAGCCGGTAGCCGAAGATCGGCTTGCGGGCATGGGTCGAGATGACCTCAGAGATGATCCCGAACCCAGGCAGAATCATGATGTACACCGCCGGGTGGGAGTAGAACCAGAAGATGTGCTGGTAGCTGATGACGTCGCCGCCAGCGGCGAAGTCGAAGAAGTTGGTGTGCAGGGCGCGGTCGAAGAGGACCATGAACTGGACGCCGGCGATGAAGGGGGTCGCGGCGACGACCAGCAGCGAGGTCGAGAGGTTGGCCCAGACCAGCAGCGGCATCCGCCAGAAGGTCATTCCTGGCGCCCGCATGGTGATGATCGTGACCAGGAAGTTGAGTGCCGTGGCGATCGACGAGGCGCCGGCGAACTGGACGCCCAGGTTGAAGAACGACTGGCCCAGCGGCGCCCCGGTCGAGAGCGGCGCGTAGCCGGTCCAGCCGGCGTCGAAGGCACCGCCGGGGCAGAGGAAGCTGCCGATGAAGAGCAGCCCGGCCAGCGGCAGCATCCAGAAGCTGAGCGCGTTGAGGCGCGGGAAGGCCATGTCGGGGGCGCCGATCATCAGCGGCAGGACGTAGTTCGCGAGACCAGCGAAGACCGGGATCACGAAGACGAAAATCATCAGCACCGCGTGGGTGGAGAAGAGGCTGTTGTAGGTGGCGGCGTCGACGATCTGGGTGCCCGGCTGGGCGAGCTCGGCCCGGATCAGCATCGCCATCAGCCCACCCACGAAGAAGAAGAAGAAGGTGGTGCAGACGTACTGGATGCCGATCACCTTGTGGTCGGTGTTGAAGCGGAAGTAGTCCTTCCAGGTTTTCGCCCCGTGCTGGGAATGATCGTCAGGGATCGTCGGCGCGCCAACTGCCCAGCGCAGCCAGTAGTCGAAGCAACCGAGGCCGGCGAGGAAGCCGAGCGGAGCGGTGATCGCGGGCACGACGATGTGCGGGTAACCGGTCTGTTCGGTCTGGTAGAGCGGCAGCCCAGAGATCGCCCGCAGGGCGATCACGAGGCCGAATCCGAAGGCCCCAAAGGCGATCGCGCCCAGGATCGCGCGGTACCAACCGGGTCTCTTGATCGCAGCAACCATCAGCTTTCCCCCATTATGCCTATGCCCCTCCGGCGTCCAAGCCGGCCGGATTGACCTGCGAATCCTGCTTAACCGACTCCATCAACGGCGGCGGAGTTTTCTGCTTCAAGCCGTCGACCCACTTTTCCCACTTCGCCTCCGACTCGACGACGACCTTGGCCCGCATCGTCGCGTGGCCGAAGCCGCAGAGCTCGGTGCAGATCAGCTGGTAGGTCCCTTCCTTGTCGGGGGTGACCAGGGCGGTCGTGGTGATCCCCGGGACGTTGTCTTTCTTGATTCGCCACTCCGGCACCCAGAAGGAGTGGATCACGTCCTGGGCGTGCATTTTGAACTGAATCTGGCGGTTGACCGGGACGTGGAATTCGCCTTCTTTCCAGACGTAGCCTTTGCCCGGGTAGGCGAAGCTCCAGGCGTACTGCTGGGAGAAGACGTCGACCGTGACGTGGTCGGCCTTCTTCTCTTCGATGTCCGCGAGGACCTTCCAGCTGTAGCCGGCGCCGAAGAGGACGATGATCGTCGGGATCAGGGTCCAGGCGATCTCGAGGCGGGTGTTGCCGTGGATCGGCTCGCCGTCGGACTCGTCGCCCGGCTTCGCCCGGAATTTGTAGAGGGCGTAGAAGAGCATCACCATCACCAGCGAGAAGACGAACGAGGAGAGGACGATCATCACGTTGAGGAGATCGTCGATCTGCGGCGCAGCGGTGGAGGCCTCCTGGCCGTTCCAGTTGATGGAGACCATTACCGCGGAGATGACGACCGTCAAAGCGATCGTCGCCAGCAGCATCTTCACTATGGGCAGGCGGCCGTACATTGGGGCGGCGGGCATTCTATTGAAGCGGCGGCGGGAGGCTTTGCGGTCCTCAGGTGACAGTCGCCACTAGTTCCCGGGCCGGGGTAGATCGCCGAGTTCCCCAGCCGCGGCGGCAAGTACCCCCCGCGCCACTCCCTCCCAGCTCCAGAGCCGCCGGACCGTGCCCACCAGGGCCTCGCGCGCCAACTCGCGCTGGTTTTCTGGAAGGCGGAGCCAACCGTCGAGGCGGGCCGCAATCGCCTCGACCGCCCCCTCCTCGACCGGGAACGAGACGAGCTCGGCGGCGGGACCGGGGAGCGCGTCGCGTAGCTGCCGCGAGACCTCGAGCATCCCGGAGTGGCCCGCGGAGACGGGCAGGGTGCCGCAGGCGGCGGCCTCGACGGCGACCATCCCAAAGGCCTCGGGGAAGGTGCTGGGCATGACCATCGCCTCGGCACGAGGAAAGAAGTCAGCGACCTCGTGGTGCTCGAGCCGGCCGACGAACGCGACCGAGCCGGCGGCCTTGCGGGCCATCTCCGCGTAGCCGGCCGGCGGGTCGGCGAGGAAGGCGCTGAGGATCGGCAGCGGCCGCTCCTCCCCTCCTTCGAGCGCCCAGCCGCGACGGGCGATCTCCCGTGCCTGCTCGAGATCGCCGCCGTCGAGCGCCGCCGCCAGTTGTCGCAGCGCCTCCTCGTAGGCGCCGTAGCCGGCCAGCTCGAGCCTGGCTCCCGGGTGGGCGGCCCGCACCAGCGGCCAGGCGGCGAGCAGGAGGTCGACGCCCTTGGAGACGATCAGCTTGCCGACAAAGGCGACCAGCGGCTCGCGCTCGCCGCGGGGCCGGAACTCCTCGACGTCGACGCCCGGCGGCCCGAGCCGGGTCTTCTCCCGCAGGCCCGGGACCTCGGCCAACGCCGCCCAGAGCGACTCGGCCGTGTGGCCGGAGCCGGTGAGGACGCCACTGGCTGCCTCCACCCCCTCCCGCGCATAGGGCAGGAAGCGCGGGTGCGGCTTCACCGTGTACTCCAGAGCCGAGCCGTGGATCTTGACCGCGAACGGCGCCACCTCGGCCCGGGCGAGGATCGCCGGCCCCATCACCAGGTGGTTGGCGAGGGCGAGGTCGATGCCGCCGGCTGCCCCGGCCACCTCGCGCACCGCGGCGACGTTCGCCTCGATGTAGCGGTCGAGCTCCGCCTCGCTCAGCTCGGGAAAGGTCTTCACCTCGAACCCCTCGTAAGGGTCCTTGACGTAGACCGGCAACAGCCCGCCAATGTCCGGGTTGTGGATCTGCACGCCCTCGATCCGGACCTCGCGGTCCTGGCAGAGCAGGTGCACCTCGTGCCCGAGCCGGGCCAGCGCCCGCGCCAGGTTGACGTTGTAGATGTTGCTGCCGGTGCCGCGCAGCATGTAGCCGTGGAAGATGAGTAGGCGCATCGGAGCCGCCCAAGCTAATAGTCTTCCCGGCGATGAACGAGAAGCAGCTCTACCGGATGCGCGCCGCGGCCTCGGGCCGGGAGGCGATCGCCCATGCCGAGCCCGGCTCGGTTTACGTCGATCGCGAGACCGGCGAGGAGATGGAGCCGGTGGGCATGGTCCTGCCGCTCGCCCCCTCGGTCTCGTCCCTGCCGCGCAGCCCCGAGAACCTCCGCGCCTGCCGCCGCTGCGACCAGCTGATTGGGCTGGACGTCAGCGATTGCCCGTACTGCGGGCTCCGCCAAGAAGCGCTCTAGCCGCGCGCTAGGGCTTCTTGACCAGCGTCGCGGTATAGAGCAACCGCGCTTCGCTGTAGTAGCAGCCGTAGGTCTTGGTCTTGCCGACGCCCTGCTGGGGATGGCCGTTCTGGATGTCTTCCTTGGAGATGCAGTGTTCGGGCAGGCGGCTGCCGCGCCAGCTGTTTTCCGGCGAGAGGTTGAGGGCGAACATCGGCGCCCAGGTCGGGATCGTCAGGGCTACTACCTGGCCCTTGAGGACCGTGAGCGGGTGGTCGAGGGCGAAAACCGGGGTGCTGCCGAAGTAGGGGTTGAGGACCTCGATCGGGCTCTGCCGCACCAGCGTGTATTTCGGCGGCTTGCTGCCTTCGACCGGGCGCAGGATCCCGATCCGGGCCTCGGCGGGGGTGCCGAGGAATTCGTCGAAGAAGCTCACCTCGTCGGTGGTCGTTTTCGTTTCTTTGGTCGAAGGCTTGGCGAGGGTGATCGACCAGGCGACGACCTTGCCTTCGAAGGGCGCCTCGAAAGGACGCGGCAGACCGTCGGCGATCGACTGGAAGCCGGTTACGTGGCCCTCGACCCGGCAGGGCGTGACCTCGACGTTGTTGACGATTTTGCCCGGGCAGGAAGCCGGCGGCGTTTCCGAGGTCTGGCCGAGGACGACCACCCGCAGCGGTGCCGAGTCGGCGTTGCCCGGCGCCGCGACTGCGACGAGGGCGGCAAAGAGGCAGGCAGCCGCGAGCAGCGCGGCCCAGCCGCGGCGGGTGGTGGCTTTCGTCTCGGTAATTCGCATCGTTGTGGCAACACGAGGGGCTGGACCCAGTTGCGGCGCCAATCTTGCCGTCCAGCCCGGCCGGATGCGGTGCCCCGGCCGCGGTTGCACGATCCCGGCCAAGTGGCCCAGATAGGGTTCCCGCCCTAGATGGAGGCTTCAGACAGCGCAGACGAGTTCATCCCGGCGGCACTCGCCGCCTTCGGGGTCGAGGCCGACGAGATCGAGCTGGCGGTGATGGGGGCAGCGCACGAGCTGCTCTGGCCGCCGATCCTCGAGCTGCTCTCCTTCGACACCGGGGGCGTTGCTCCGGAGCCGGCACCCGACCTCTCGCAGGCGCCGCCGCGATGAGCGAGCCGCTCGACCTCTCGCTGCGCGGCCAGGCAGCGGCGATCGCCGCCGGCGAGCTCGACCCGGCTGAGCTGCTGGAGACGGCGCTGGCCCGGATCGAGGCGCGCAACCCGGCGATCAACGCGGTCGTCGAGACCTTCCCCGAGCGTTCGCGGGAGATGCTCGCCGCGGCGCCCGCCGGCCCGCTCCACGGCGTCCCGGTCGTGATCAAGGACGAGTGGCCGCTGCCCTGGCGCGCCCAGCGCTTCGGCGCCGCCGACATGCTGGCGAAGACCGCCCCCGGCGAGTCGGGCCCCTATCGCGCCCTCCGCGATGCCGGGGCGGTGATCGTCGGCGTCGGCAACATGCACGAGCTCGGCGCCAGCAGCACCGGCAACGTCTCCGTCTACGGCCCGGCGCGCAACCCCTGGAACCTGGAGCGCTGCCCGGGCGGGTCCTCGAGCGGGCCGGCGGCCGCCGTCGCCGCCCGGCTGGTCGCGGGCGCGGTCGGCGCCGACGGGGTCGGCTCGATCCGCTATCCGGCCACCTACTGCGGGCTCACCGGCCTGAAGCCGACCTTCGGCCGCTCGGCGATGGACGGTCACCACATGGCCGACCTCTCGACCACGATCGTCTCGGGCCCCCTCTGCGCCGACGCCGGCGACTGCCGCCTGCTCGGCTCGGTCCTCTACGGCACCGACCTGCGCGCCGGGGACGCCGCTGGCCTGCGGATCGGGGTGATCGAGAACGAGGTCTCCGAAGACGTCGCCCTGCCTGTCCGCGAAGCGTGCGAGAAGGCAATCGAGGACCTGCGTGCAGCAACCGATGGTGAGGTGCGGAAGATCGAGCTGCCGGAACTGGAGGCGGCAACGCTGGCAACCGTCCTGATCGCCAACAGCGAGAGCCTCGGCGGCGTCACGCCGACCCGCCTCAACAACCTCGACCCCGAGCTGAGCCCGCTCGGACGTGGCCTGCTGAAGTACCGGCTGATGCTGCCGGCGGTGGCGGCGGTGAAGGCCCACCAGCTGCGGACGATGGCGCGGCGGCGCCTGGCGGAGGTTTTCGAGGAAGTCGACGTGATCGCCTGGCCGACGGTGCCCGCGGTGGCGCCGCCGCTGGAGGCGCCGCTGGTCGAGCTGCCCTCCGGCACGCTCACCGCCGACGCCGCCAACGTCCGCGGCGGCGCCCTCGCCAACCTCACCGGCATCCCCGCGATCAGCGTCCCTGTCGGCTCCTCGGAAGGGCTGCCGGTGGGCCTGCAGCTGCAGGCGGCCTGGGGGCGGGACGAGCTGCTGCTCGACGCGGCCGAGGCGCTGGAGGGCGCGAACGGCCGCCGCTGGGTCGAGGCGGCGCCGCCGGCGGCCGCTGAGCCGACCGAGGTTTGACGATGCCCGCGATCGTCGTCGAGGGTCTCGAGCGCAGCTTCGGCGAGGTCCTCGCCGTGCAGGGGATCGACCTGCGGGTGGAGGAGGGCGAGATCTACGGCTTCCTCGGGCCCAACGGCGCCGGCAAGACGACCACCGTGCGGATGCTGACGACGCTGCTGCTGCCGACCGGCGGCCGCGCCGGGGTCGCCGGCTTCGACGTCGTTGCCGAGGCGCGTCAGGTGCGGGCCTCGATCGGGGTGGCATTGCAGGAAGCGGCACTCGACCCGCTGATGACCGGCCGCGAGCTGATCCGCCTGCAGGCGACCCTGCAGGGGCTGCCGAGTGCGGCGGGCCGCAAGCGCGCCGACGAGCTGCTCGACCGGGTTGACCTCTCCTACGCCGCCGACCGCCGCGTCGGCGGCTACTCGGGCGGGATGAAGCGCCGGCTCGACCTCGCCGCCGCGCTGGTTCACGAACCTCGCGTCCTCTTCCTCGACGAGCCGACGACCGGGCTCGACCCGGTCAGCCGCAAGACGATCTGGGAAGAGGTGCAGGCGCTGAACGACGACGGCACCACCGTCTTCCTCACCACCCAGTACCTCGAGGAGGCCGACCAGCTCGCCGACAACGTCGGGATCATCGACCGCGGGCTGATCGTCGCCGAGGGGACGCCGGAGGAGCTGAAGGGCGAGGTCGGCAACCCGCACATCGAGCTGACGGTGGGCGAGGGTGCGGTCCCGGAGGCCGAACAGGTGGTTACCGAGCTCGGGAAGCTGCGGCCCCGCAAGGGCGACGGCAGGGTCCTGCTGGAGGTTGAGAACGGCGCCGGCGACATCCCACGGGTGGTGCGAGCGCTGGACGAGGCCGGGATCGCGGTCGAGTCCCTGGAGCTGGTGCGGCCGACCCTCGATGACGTCTTCGTCGAGAAGACCGGGCACCACCTCGAAGGTGAGGACGGCCAGGAGGCCGAGCCGGCCGGCGAGGAACCGGCGCCGGCGTGAGCGAGCTGGCGACCGGCGCACGGGTCGTGGGGGCACTGGGGGCGCGTTCGATCCGCCAGACCTTCCGGCGGCCGCAGCTGATCAGCCCGATCGTCGTATTCCCGACCCTGCTGCTGGCGATCCAGACCGGCGGCGCTGGCGCCGGGATCGAACTGCCCGGCTTCCCGCCGGTCCAGAGCTTCCTCCAGTTCATGCTCGCCGGCTCGATGATGCAGTCGATGATGCTGGCCGGCAACAGCGGCGGCATCGCTTTTGCCGTCGACATCGAGATGGGCTTCACCGACCGCCTCTTCGCCTCCCCCATCCCCCGCTTCGCGATCGTCCTCGGCCGCCTGGCGGGGACGGCGGCGCTGGGCCTCTTCGCCTCGCTCTGGTTCCTCGCGATCGGACTGATCTTCGGCGCCCACATCGAGGGCGGCATCCCTGGGGCCCTGCTGGCGATCGCCCTGATCACCACCTCGGCGATCGCCGTCGGCGGCATCGGCGCCGCGATCGCGCTGCGCACCGGCAGCGCCAGCGTCGTCCAGGGCCTCTTCCCGCTGGTCCTCGTCGTCCTCTTCCTCTCCTCGGCCTTCTTCCCGCAGGAGCTGATGGTCGAGCCGGCGAAGACGATCGCCGAATACAACCCGTTCAGCTTCATCGTCGAAGGGGTGCGGGAGCCGATCATCTCCGGGATCGACGCGACCCAGACGCTGGAGGCGGTCGCCGCGATCGCCGGCATCATCCTCCTCGGGCTGGGGCTCAGCGCCAGTGCCCTGCGACACCGGCTGCGGACGGGCTGATGGAGGCGGCAACGGTCACCAGAGCACCCGCCCCGGCCGGCTGGCGCACCAACCTGGCCACGGTCGCGGCGTTGATGGCGCGGGCGAAGAACGAGCTCCTGCGGGTACCCGGCGCGGCGATCCCCGGGGTGCTGGCGCCGACGATCTTCTTCCTCGGGCTGAACGGCGTCTTCGGCTCGCTGATCCACCTGCCCGGCTTCGACTCTGGCTCGTACGAGAGCTTCATCGTCCCGGTCAGCATGCTGCAGGGGGCGGGCTTCACCGGCGCCGCCGCCGGCGTCAACCTTGCCCGCGACTACGAGCAGGGCTGGGTCGACCGGCTGCTCGTCTCCCCCGCCCCGCGCTGGGTCCTGCTCGGCGGCAACGTCCTCGCCGCCAGCGCCCGCGCCTTCATCCCCGCCACCTTCGTGCTGGCGATCGGCTTCCTGATCGGCGTCCAGTGGCCGGGACTCGATGGCCTGATCGTCTGTTACCTGATGGTCGCGGCGATGGCGGCCGTGGCCGCCTGCTGGGGCTCGATGCTGGCGCTCCACTACAAGAGCCAGTCGGCGGCACCGCTGATGCAGGCGGGGATGATGGGGCTGATCCTGCTGACGCCGGCCTACGCGCCGCTGGAGCTGCTGCAGCCCTGGCTGGAGAAGGTCGCCGAAATCAACCCGGTGACCCACGTGGTCGAGGCGGCGCGGCAGGGGTTCGTCGGTAGCGTCACCTGGGGGGAAACCTGGCCGGGGCTGCTGGCCGTCGCCGGCCTGCTGGGGGTCCTGGGGGCGCTGGCCTTGCGGGAGATGCGCCGCACGAATGCCTGAGGCCGGCGCGCAGGAGGCGGCGCTCGCCGAGACCGAGCGGGTGCTGCGGCAGAACTGGGTCGTCGGCGAGCGGGCCGGGACCCGCTTCGAATACACCGAGCCGAGCCCGGGCCGGTATCCCTGGCAGTGGTACTGGGACTCCTGCTTCGCGGCGATCGCCTGGCGTCGCTTCGAGCCGCGGCGGGCGCGGGCCGAGCTCGAGAGCCTGCTGGCTGCTCAGCGTCCCGACGGCTTCGTCGGCCACACGATCTTCTGGCGCAGCCACGTCTCCGGTGCCCGGCTACTCTTCTACAACGTCGCCTCGCGCCGCTCCTTCCAGACCGCGACGATCCAGCCGCCGCTGCTCGCCTGGGCCTGGCGGATCGCCGTCGGCGACCCCAGCGAGGAGCCGCGGATCGCGGCGCAGGCGGATTGGCTGGAAGCAAACCGCAACCTCGAGGGTGACGGGCTGCTCTGGATCGTCCAACCCGACGAGTCGGGCCTCGACGCCTCGCCGAAGTTCGAACCGGTCTGGGGGTGGCGGGCGAACGGGCGGATCGGCTTCCCGCTGCTCGTCCACCGCAACCGCCGCTACGAGTGGAACGCGCGGCGGCTGCGGGAGGCTGGCGAGCCGGTCCTCTGCGAGGTCCTCGTCAACACCCTCTGGTCGCTCTCGCTGCAGGCGTTGGGCCGGCCATCGGTGACGCCGGCGCTGGTCGAGCGGTGCTGGGACGAGCGCCGCGGGCTCTTCTTCGACGAGGCGCGGCCGGGCGGCCGGGTCGCGGTCAACACCTGGTCCTCGCTGGCGCCGCTGGCGCTGCCCGACCTGCCGGAGGCGATCGGGCGGCGCCTGGTCGAGGAGCACCTGCTGAACAGCGACGAGTACCGGACCGCCGTCGCGCCCCCATCGGTCGCGGCGAACGAGCGCGGCTACGAACCGGGCGGCGGCCGCGGCCCGATCCGCCGCTACTGGCGCGGGCCGACCTGGGTCAACTCAGCCTGGATGGTCTGGCTAGGCCTCCGCCGCCTCGGCTACGAGCCGGAGGCGCAGCAGCTGGCCGACGGCGTCATCGCCGCCGTCGCCCGCGAAGGCCTGCGCGAGTACTACGACCCGCGCAACGGCACCGGCATGGGCGCCAAGGACTTCGCCTGGTCAGCGCTGATAGCCGAGTTAGCCGACCCGCGGCCGAACGACTATTTGTAGCGGTAGGTGATGCGACCTCGGTCGAGGTCGTAGGGGGAGAGCTCGATCTTCACGCGGTCGCCGGGGAGGATGCGGATGTAGTGGCGGCGCATCTTTCCCGAGATGTGACCGAGCACGTCGTGCCCGTTATCTAGTTTGACCCGGAACATCGTGTTGGGGAGAGCCTCGGTGATCTCCCCCTCCATTTCGATCTTTTCCTCTTTAGCCATGCGGCGGGGAGCGTACCTAACGGCGCAGGTGTTCGAGCGCACCCTTGCGGTCAGTGATTTCCCCTGCATATTGCGCGGCCTCCAGCTCGGCCAGCGCCGAGCCCAGCTCCGGGCCGGGCTCGATCCCCAACTCGGCGGCCAACTCGTCGCCGCGCAGAAGCGGCGGCGGCGGGCCTTGGCGGCGCCAGTCGAGGGCGGCGGCGATCATCTCGCGGGCCAGCTGCAGGTGGGCCGCGACCATCTCCGGGCTGGCAATCGGCCCTTTGCCGCGGGCGGAGAGGCGATCGGCCACGGTCAGCAGGGAGACGTCGACGGCGACAGGTTCGGTGGCGCGCAGGTAGGCGTGGATGCGGCGCGGCGGCAGCGGCATCTCCGGGATCAGGAAGCCGAGCCGCAGGTGGTGCAGGGCGAGCGCCTGCAGGTGCTGGCTGAGCTTGCGGCTGGTGCGCAGCCGCCCGCAGATGCCGGCGATCACCTCGGCCCCGACCTGGTCGTGGCCGCGGAAGCCGACGAAGCCGTCGCGTTCGGCCTTGGTCTGGGGCTTGGCGATGTCGTGGAAGAGGGCGCCGAAGCGCAGCGCGGTGCGGCGGCTCGCCTCGTCGGCGAGCGGCTCTTCGAGCAGCGCCTCGACCTCGGCGGCGCGCTCGCCGGCGAACCGGTCGAGGTCCGCCTCGACCTCGAGGGTGTGCTCGAGCACGGCGATCGTGTGGTCGTAGACGTCGAGGTGATGATTGGGGCCCTGCTCGACCCCGCGCAGCGCGGCGACCTCCGCCAGCACCACCGGCGTCAGCTCCAGCTCCCCCAGCAGGCTGAGGCCGCGGAGCGGGTCAGGTCCACCGATCAGCTGGCGCAACTCGGCGAGCTGGCGCTCGCCGGCGGGGTCGGCAGCGCGGGAGGCGACAGCGCGGGCGAGCGCCACCGTCCGCGGCTCGATCTCCAGCCCCAGCTCCGCCGCCAGGCGGGCGGCGCGCAGGAGCCGCAGCGGGTCGTCCTCGAAGCTCTGCTCGCCGACGGCGCGCAGGCGCTTGTCGGCGAGGTCGGTGAGGCCCGCGTAGGGGTCGAGCGGCTCGGCTCCCGCCAGCGGCACGGCGACGGCGCCGATCGTGAAATCGCGCGCCGCCAGGTCGGCCTCGATGTTCCCTCCGCGCAGAGCGGTGACGTCGATCTGCCAGCCGTGCCCGGAGGCGGCGACCCGCCAAGTGCCGAACTCGGCCGAGAGCTCGAAGGCGTGCTCGCCGATCTCCTGCGCGACCGCCCGCGCCGCCGCGCCAGGATCGCCGGCCACGGCGAGATCGAGGTCGGTCACCTCGCGGCCGAGAACGGCGTCGCGGACCGCTCCGCCGACGATCCAAGCGGGATCGCCGTCGCTCAGGGCATGACGGGCGGCCGCGACGACCGGCGCGGCGCGGAGCCGCTCGACCGTGCTCATTCCGGCCTCCGCGGCACCCGCGGCGAGATCGCGCAGGTCATCTCGTAGTTGATCGTCTCCAGCCGTGCCGCGACCTCCTCGGCGAGGATCTCCTCCTCCCCCTGGCGCCCGATCAGCACCGCCTCGTCGCCGGGCACGACCTCCGTCTCGGGACCGAGGTCGATCGTGATGTTGTCCATCGAGACGGTGCCGACGAGGGGATGGCGGCGGCCGCGGACGAGGACGTGGGCGTTGTTGGTGAGGGCGCGGCGGACGCCGTCGCCGTAGCCGAGCGGGATCACGCCGACCCAGGTGTCAACCGGGGCCTTCCACTTGCGCCCGTAGCCGGCGCTGGCGCCGGCCGGGAAACGCTTGACGTCGGCAACGTGTGAGCTCAGGGTCAGCGCCGGCCGCAGCCCCTGCTCGGCGGGGTCGTGTTGGAAGGGGTCGAGGCCGTAGATCGCGACGCCGCAACGGGCCATCTCGAAGTGAGAGCGGCGGTCGCGGAGGACGGCGGCGCTGTTGGCGGCGTGGACGAGGACCTCGGGGTGATCGGCCTTGACCGCCGCGGCCACCTCCTCGAAGCGATCGAGCTGCTCGCCGAAGAAGCCGTCGTCGCTGCCGGGTTCGTCGGCGGTGGCGAAGTGGGTCCAGATGCCGGCCAGCTCCAGGTGGGGGTCGGCAGCGCAGGCGCGGACCAGCTCCAGCACCTCTTGGGCGTCGCGGTTGCCGAGCCGGCCCATGCCGGTGTCGTACTTGACGTGGACCCGGGCGCGGTGCCCGTGGGCGCGGGCGCGGTCGGCGACGAGGCGCCGGGAGTCCTCGCGCCAGAGGGCCAGTTCCGAGCCGGCCGAGATCACCGCGTCGACCTCCTCCGCCGTCAGCGCCCCCATCGTCAGCAGGGGAACGTGCTGGAAGCGGCGGCCGAGCTGCTCGGCCTCAGCGGCGGTCGCGACCGCCAGCCGGGTCGCGCCGCCGTCGAGAGCGGCGCTCGCGCAGACGTCGGCCCCGTGGCCGTAGCCGTCGGCCTTCACCACCGCGCAGAGCTCGGCGTCCCCCAGCTCGTCCTTCAGCCGCGCACAGTTGGCGCGGACGGCGTCACTGTCGATCCGGGCGGTCGCCCGCTCCATGGCTACTCGCCGTCGGCGAGGACTGCGGCGAGCGCGTCGGCCCTGGTGACCATGCCGGCCAGGTGCCCATCGCCGTCCACCACCGGCAGGTGGTTGTGATGGTTATCGGCGATTTTCTTCGCCACCCGCTCGGCTGCCTCGTAGTCGTGGGCGACGATCGGGTCCGCCGTCATCAGCTCCGAAACTTTCGTCGCGAAGGCTTTCTCCAGCCGCTCCTCGAAGCCCTTCATCGAGCCGACGAAGACGATCCCGCCCATGATGTTGAGGTAGTGCGGCAGGTGGAGATCCGATTCCTCCTCGCTGAGAATCAGGTCGGACTCGCTGACGATCCCGACCACCTTGCGCTCCTCGTCGATGACGGGGATCGCGCCGAGGTCGGTCTTCGCCAGTAGGTCGATCGCCTTGCGGGCGTCGTCCTCCGGGCTGAGGGTGGGCACGTCGCGGTCCATGATCTCGCCGGCGTTCTTCATCGTCGCGAGGTTATTCGACCCGGCTGTCGGGCCGCAGCGCCGCGGGGATCGCCTCGATCACGTCGCTGGCGATCACCGACTCCGCCGCCCCGATCCGCCGCGCCGCCTCGCGGCCGGCTCGTGCGTGGGCGACGACTGCCGCGCAAACCGCGGCAAAGGGCTCGAGGCCGCGGGCGAGCATCGCCGCGGTGATCCCGGAGAGGACGTCGCCGCTGCCGGCGGTGGCAAGGGCGGGCGCGGAGAGCGCGTTGACGGCGACCCGCTCGCCGTCGGTGACGATCGTGTCGTCGCCCTTGAGCAGGAGGATCGCCCCGGCCGCCCGAGCGGCCTCCCTGGCGGCGGCGAGCCGGTGGGCGTCGATCTCGCCGGACTCGCGCTCGAGCAGGCGCCCGAGCTCGCCGGCGTGCGGCGTCAGCACCGTCGGCGCCGGGCGGCCGGCAAGCCCGCCGAGGCGCCCGGCGAAGGCGTTCAGCCCATCGGCATCGATCACCAGCGGCGCCTCGATCTTGCCGACCAGGCTTCGCGCCAGCTCGAAGGACCCGGGATCGCGACCGAGGCCGGGTCCCAGCACCCCCGCCGCGGCGCGCTCGAAGACCCGCAGCACCGCCTTCTCGGAGGCCGGCACGAGGCAGCCGTCGCCACCGGGACAGGCGACCGACATCACCTCCGGCTGGGCGATCTCGAAGACCAGGTTGAGGTCGGCCGGCACCGCCACGGTCGCGTAGCCGGCCCCGGCCCGGATCGCCGCCAGCGAAGTCATCCGCACCGCCCCGGTGAGCCCGCGCGAGCCGCCGGCGACCCCGACCTGGCCGGAGCTGAACTTGGTCGACTGGGCGCCGCGGTGGGGCAGCAGGTCAAGAACGACCGGATCGATCTCCCCACCGACCGCCTCCGCCGGCGCCCCAGCCGGGATCCCGATCGGCACGACCCGCAGCTCCCCCGTGTGCCACTTCCCGGGCGCGATCCGCTGCCCCAGCTTGGCCGCGTGGAAGCTAACCGTCACATCAGCCTCGACAGCCTCCCCCGCCACCTCGCCGCTGGAGGCATCGACGCCCGAGGCGATGTCGCAAGCAATTACCGGCGCGTCGCACCCATTGATCGCCGCAATGGCTCCCGCCGCCGGCTCCCGCGGCACCCCTTCGAACCCGGTTCCAAAGATCGCATCGACGACAGCCCCAGACCCCGCAAGCCGCGCCGCCAGATCCCCCTCGACAAGCTCCCCCCCAATCCGCTCGTAGTTCGCG
>Ga0157369_10001729_pt1 | contig 26531 bp, 22 predicted proteins | sample C25metaG_FD_113461 | JGI IMG/M metagenome (GOLD analysis project Ga0157369, IMG submission 113461) | Corn rhizosphere microbial communities from Kellogg Biological Station, Michigan, USA - C2-5 metaG | ecosystem: Host-associated > Plants > Roots > Rhizosphere > Soil | place: USA: Michigan... | reverse complement strand
CGGCAGTTCTATCCGCATTGGCAATTGTGTATTGCCGATGATGCGTCCAGCCGCGAGGAAACCCGGCAAGTCCTCGCCGAGCTCGCCGCCACAGGCGACAAGCGCATCAAGATACGTCGCCTGGAGCAGAACGTCGGCATCGCCGCCGCTTCCAACGCAGCGCTCGATTTGGCGAGCGGCGATTACGTCGGCTTCCTCGACAACGACGACGAGCTCAGTCGCGATGCGCTGATCGAAATGGCGCAGCGTATCGTCGTCGACGGCGCCGACCTGCTGTATTCCGACGAGGACAAGCTGGAAGAGGATGGCCGCCACAGCGAACCGCACTTCAAGCCCGATTACAGTCCGGACTACTTGTTCTCCATCAACTACGTGTGCCACTTCAGCGTCGTCCGGCGCAGCCTGTTGAACGCTGTCGGAGGATTCCGGGCCGGCTTCGAAGGCGCACAGGACTTCGACTTGCTCCTGCGCATCACCGAACGCACCGAAAAAATCAGCCACATTCCAAAAATCCTGTATCACTGGCGCAAGATCGAAGGCTCGACCGCAAAGGTGACATCGGCGAAGCCGCAGGCGAGCGATGCCGGGCGGCGTGCGCTGGCCGAATCGCTGGCGCGCCGCGGCATCGCCGCGAAGGTCGAACCGGGTCCGTTCCCGACCAGTTTCCACGTGCGGCGCGCCATTGCCGGCCAACCTCTGGTCAGCATCATCGTGCCGTTTCGCGACAAACCGGAACTGCTCGAAGCGTGCGCGACGTCGATTTTGCAAAAGTCGCTATACCCGCATTTTGAATTCATCGGCGTCGATAACGACAGCACCGAAGAGGCCACGCGCGCGGTCATGCGCGACCTGCAGACCCGCGATGCGCGTGTCCATTTCATCCGTTACGACAAGCCGTTCAATTATCCGGCGATCAACAATTTCGCCGTTCGCCACGCGCAGGGCGAGCACCTGCTGTTCCTGAACAACGACACGAAAGTCATATCGGCCGACTGGCTGGACGCGCTGCTCGAACATTCGCAGCGTCCTGAAGTCGGCGTGGTCGGCGCGAAATTGTTGTATGCCGACGACACCTTGCAACACACCGGCGTCATTGCCGGCATCGGCGGCGTCGCCGGGCATCCGCACTTGTTTCTACCGGCGCAAGACCCTGGCTATTTCGCGCGCGCGCAAGTCACTCAGAATCTGAGTGCTGTCACTTTCGCCTGCGCGATGACGCGTCGCGACGTCTTCGAACGGCTCGGCGGGTTGAACGAACGCGACCTGCCGATCGCCTTCAACGACGTGGACTATTGCCTGCGCGTACGCGAAGCCGGTTATCTCATCGTCTACACGCCGAATGCCGTGCTCTACCACTACGAATCCAAATCGCGCGGCTATGAGGACAATCCGGAAAAACAGAAGCGCTTCGCCGCCGAGACCGCCTACATCCAGCAGCGCCATGCACAAGCGTTGAAAAATGGCGATCCGTATTACAACCCGAACCTGTCACTGATGCATGCGTTCGTGCCGGCGGATGACTATGTGGCGACCTTGCCCGTGTGAACTGGACACGCTCACGCATCATCACTAGCGAATCTCGACGTTACATATCATGACAGATTGCGGATTTCGGTCGAAAAACCACGCGACGAGCTCCTGCACAGGGGAAATCAGCAGGCGATAGTTGCCAGCGGATTCCGGCACACGCAGCAACATCGGCAAGATCACGCTTTCACCTGCAGCCAAATCGCCTGGCAGCAGTGTGCGCAGACCATCGCCGACCACCAGGGCTCCTTCCGCGGTATACCAGCGGTAGCTCAAGGTAACCTGATTGCGCCCGCCAGCCCGCCAAATCTCATTGCCGGAATTCCTCAAATTCAGCGGCACGGAAACATCCGCACCACATGCGAACCGTTCAATTCTCGCAAGCGGCTCGATTTGCGCGCTGAAATCCTCGAGCACGCGATTGCTGCCACCGAATGTTCGCAGCTCCAATTCGCTCTTGATCGGCTCCACAGCGGACCGGACCTGGCCATCCGCGGTGACCTGCACATCGGCGTCGAGCAATACGCGCCCCTCGCTGGTGTGCAGCATGCTGTCGTAGACAACGAATTCAGCAGCCTGCTCCACCCAGTGGTAGCAACCATCATGATGGGAGTTCGTGCGGATCAGCGAGCAGTCGACTTTATAAGAACCGAGCCCCAGCCGATTGAAAAACGAAAACCTCGCTGTGTAGTCGCCGCGCGGGAGCGCGTAGATGTTGCCGAGCAGTAGTGAGTTGGTACCGAACATAAGCGCGCCGGCCTCATCCTTTATCGCGAAGCCGATATTGAGCTGTTCGATGGGCTCACGCACTGCAAAACGCAAATCAATGTTGGCGCGCTCCCCGCACATGACGGTGGTTGGCCCGGAAATATCGCCGCAAACGGCTGCTGTCAGCAACTCGCAGCGGAGGTCGCCAAAATTTCTGGGTTGCGACGGTTGATCTGTTGCAGGCGTGTTCGGCGGCTCGGCTGCTTTTTCGTTCAGTTCAAATGGCCGGATGTAGCGGCGTCGGTCCTGCCGGAATCGAGCATGCGCATGGTGATAGAGATCTATTTCGGCGAGCAGCAAGCGATCCAAGGATCGCCTTTCGGATGGGTCCAACTCTTCGATCGATCGGCGATTCTGCGTGATATTTGCCCGCGGCAATTCGCGCCGCGGCCAATCCATGTGCGCGGCGATCATGCAACTGAAATCGTCGAGCTCTTCCTGAACGCCGACCAGATCGAAGTGATCGAGAGCGCGTTGCGCGGCCGCCAGTCGATTTTCGACCGTCAACTGTTCTTCAAAGCCGATGCCGAGCCGGCTTAGCATGTCGATCTGGACCAGAGCAGCCGGATTGGCGCTGCTTTCGCAATGCCGGATATAGTCGGCCAGTTCCATGCGACGCAGCTGCGCATCCAGCAACCGGGCTTCGTTGTCGTGTTTCAAAAAATAGAATTCCGAAAGAAATCTGTCGCGCGGATCGCGCACGCAAGTCACGTTGATTCGATCAGAGGGCAACTTGTCGCCTTGGTAGACATTGAAATGTCCACTGATCACATCCGCTTTGGACCAGCGCAACAGGCCCTCTTCCAGACGCAATCCGACGAGTCCTGGTGAAACGCGCTCCGCACCTAGTTGGGCGCAGAAGAATTCGCGCAGGGCGGTACCGGCCGTTTTCGGAATGTGGAAATGCAGTATTTTATTGCGTGACAACTCTCTACTCCCCAGGGACAAACTCCGCGAGTAGCAGCGCCCCAGCGCGCTACTCGTGGTGCAATGTGTGCAGACGGCCCGCGGTCAATCAGACGCACCGAATGCCCGGCCTTTGCAGCACGGCAATTCTACGCGCAGCCGCGGATTGCTTTCTATACCGACATCAATACGTCGAGCCGGCCCGCCATTCGCTGTACTGCGTGCCCCCACTGCCAGCGGGAGGACATCTCGCGAGCCGCCGAATTTCCGATCTGCTGCGCCGCTTCGCGGTTTTCGTAGATGTGCCGCAGCAAGAACGCCAGATGATCCGCATCGGGGTCAGCCCACGAGAATCCGTCGTAATACGGACATTTTGCTTTCGCCGCGATCGTGCCGCGGACGGCGAGCGGAAAGCATATCCCCGGGTGGCAGAACTCCTTATGCGCGCCCCAGTCGGTCGCGATGCTCGGAAGACCACACGCCATCGCCTCCATGAGCGGCATGTCCCAACCTTCGCCACGGCCCGCAGATACATAGCAGTCCACGGATTTGTACAGCATACCCAACTGATAGTAGGGGAATTCGCGATTGATGATGTAGGAAATGCGGCCGCCACTCGCCTGCAGATCGAGTTTGCGCAGCTCGGCCGCCAGATCGATGCCGGGATCGCGATTGTTGATCTTGGCAACGAGGCGAACATTTTCCTGGCTGCTGAAAACCCGGCTGAATGTTTTCAGCAGCAGCCAAGGCTCCTTTCTTTCACCCCACTCGAAATTGGCGAGGAATACGTATTCGTCGTGCGGGTTTTTGAAACCCTTGATGCCGGGATGGAAGTATTCACAGTCCACGCCGAGCGGCACCACGTGGATCGGCGTTTTCAGTCCGCATTGCAGAAATCCCTCGCGATTGAATTCGCTCGGCACCCAAACTTCGTCCATCAAGTTGGCCTGTCGAACCCACTCCTTCGGAAAGCCGTCCACCTCGAGCATCGTGTAACCGATCTTGCGCTTGCCACGAGCCCGTTCGAACACGTCGCCTTGCCCGTAGACGACGGAGACCGCCGGGACGCCGTGTGTTTTTCGCGCGCGAATGACATTCATCCGGTAATCGCGGGTTTCCACGGGTTCGGCGACCGGGAACGGGGAGCCCTCGCCGTACACATACTCATAGGCCATGCGGATGCCGGCCTGATCGAGTCCGCGCAAAAACGCGCGGCAGCTCATCGCGTAGCCGGTCGGAAAATTCATGATCGACTGCCACAGGACCTCGTGCCGATACTGCGCCTGCAGCTTGGACTTCCACTTCTTTTCGAAAATCGCCCGGCTTGCCTGGAACAGCTTGTCGCGCCGCTCGCTGTGTTCGGATGTCGAGCCGTGTTCGGCGTGAACGATGGTCACCGCGCCGCAGAGTATCGTGTCGAAACCGGCTTCCTTTGCCCTGAGGCAATAATCGGTGTCTTCAAAATAAGTGGTAAAGTCCCGCGACAAACCGCCGATGTGGTTGATCAGCTCGCGTTTTATGTAAGCGACGGCAAACACGATGCCCTGCACGACACGATTGTGCGTGTATTGGCCGATATCTTTTTCGATCTGTCCGCCGTCCATCTGCTGGCCCCAGCAGGTATCCGGCAGAATATATGTGCCGGTATGCAGCAAGCGTCCATCTTCCAGAGTAAGGCGACAGCCGACAACTCCATTCTTCGGTGCCGCGTGCGCGACCGACCTGAGTTTCTGCAGCCAATCGCGCTGGGAAAAAATCAAATCGTTGTTCAGCAGCACGATATCCGACTGCGGATCGGCAACTTCGATACCGGCATTGTTGCCGTGGACGTAGCCGATGTTCTGCGGCAGGCGCACCACCGTCGCCCAGTCCTCGTAGGCCGACAGTTTTTCCGGCGTGCCGTCGGTCGAGCCGTTGTCCACGACGAGCACGTCGGCAGCGAACAGATCCGTCGCCCGCAGCGTGTCGAGAGTGCGCGCAGTCAGATCCCAGTTGTTCCATGAGAGGACGATCAAAGTCGCTTTGCGCGGTGACGATCCTTTTATCAAATCACCGCCTGCTTCATTGACCATTGAGTTCGCGCCTCCGCGAGACCTGCGCCCAAAGGTCTTGAATCACCACGTCCACGTCGCTGACGATGTAGTTTTTCGGAACTTCCGGTATTCCGGCATCATCGACGCGCACCGGCACGTTTTGCCTGCCTTGGTAGTGAAAATAACCCTCTGCCACTTTGCGGAAATGCTCCGGGCCGATATGCGCTTGTGCCGCGCGCATGCCGAAGCCACGCTGCAACCAACGCAGGAACGTAGCCACGCGGTAGCCGATACTCCAGGTTCGGGAACGGAACAACGCATCGGTGTCGGCCAGAAACCGTTGCACGAGTGCGTTGAGTTCGGCGTTTGATCTGAGCAGTTCTTCGACTTTTTGGTTATCGGTCATGAGCGAATCTCAACTCGCATGCAGACGCCGCAGGTCCGCGTCCACCATCATGGTAATCAGCTCGTGGAGCGAGGTTTTCGCCTTCCATCCGAGGTTCAACGATGCTTTCGCCGGATTGCCGAGCAATACATCCACTTCGGCCGGGCGGAAGAATTTTGGATCGACGACGACGTAGTCCTCATGGTTCAGACCGACGTGGGCGAATGCGATTGCGCACATGTCGCGCACCGTGGTCGTGGCACCGGTCGCGACGACGAAATCGTCGCCTTTTGCCTGCTGCAGCATCAGCCACATCGCCTCGACGTAGTCCCCGGCAAAGCCCCAATCGCGCTTGACGTCGATATTGCCAAGGCGCAATTCCTTCTGCCGCCCGAGCTTGATGCAGGCCGCGGCGTGGCTGACCTTGCGAGTGACGAATTCGATGCCGCGCAGCGGAGATTCGTGATTGAACAGGATGCCGCTGGACGCATGCAGGCCATGGCTCTCGCGGTAGTTGATCGTCGCCCAATGCGCCATCAGCTTCGCGACGCCATAAGGACTGCGCGGATAGAACGGTGTTTTTTCGTCCTGTTTGTCGGCCTGGATCAGGCCGAACATTTCGCTCGTGGAGGCCTGATAAAAACGCGCTTTCGGATTGACGATGCGCACGGCTTCGAGCACGTTGATGGTGCCGACGCCGTCGACTTGCGCGGTAAGAATCGGTTGTTGCCAACTGGTGCCGACAAAGCTCTGCGCACCGAGGTTGTACACCTCGTCGGCTGCGGAGACTTCCATTGCGCGAATCAGCGATGCCAGATCCATCAAATCGCCGTCGATCAGGCGCACTTCATGATCGAGCCCGAGTTCGCGCAGTCGCCATAACGTGTCCGAGCCGCGCCGGGCAAGCAGGCCGAATACCTGGTAATTTTTTTGCAGCAACAACTGCGACAAATACGCGCCATCCTGTCCGGTGACGCCAGTGATCAGAGCTCGCTTAGTCATGAGCCAATCGTTCCTTCCAGTCCTTGAAAATGTCCTCGAGCGTCTGCTCGAGGCGATACTGCGGTCGCCAGCCGATTGCGTTTCGTATGAGCGCCGTGTCAGCGACCATGCGCCGCTGCTCGGACGGCCGCAGACGTGCGCTGTCGACAACGACATCGACCTTGATGCCGGCCAGGGCACTCAAAGCATCGACGATGTCACGCAAACGAGTCTCCGCTCCCGACCCGATATTGTATATCGAGCCTGGCTCGCCACGCGTGAGGAGTTCCGCATAGGCGCGAGCGACATCGCGTACGTCGGTGAAGTCCCGGGTGACGTCCAAGTCGCCGACTTCAAGACGCGGCGGGCGTCTGCCCAATGCGATTTCCGCGAATTGGCGCGCAAATGCGGCGACGGCAAAACGCGCGTCCTGGCCGGGACCGATGTGATTGAAAGGCCGCAGGAGCACGGCGTCCAGCGCCTCCGTCTGGGTCCATTGGTAGACCAGCGCCTCGGCAGCGGCCTTGCTGACGGCATACGGATTGCGCGGACGCAACGCGCGTTCCTCGCGAACCGGCAAGTCCTTTTCGGCTACCAAGCCGTATGCATCCGCGGTACCGATATAAAGGAAGCGCCCGCGAAAACCGGATGCCTTCAGCGCGTTCAGCAGCGCCAGCGTCCCGAGAAAATTGATCTGCAGGGTGCCATACGGATCAGCGAAGGCCTCGGGCACGTTGCTTTGCGCGGCCAGATGCAAAACCGCATCCAGCGGGCGCAGCGAGGCTATCGTTCGCGTCACGTCCGCGGCGTCGCGCAAATCGAACCCCTCGGCGGCCGCAATAGGCGTCCAATCCGGTGATGACTCGAGATATTTGCAAAAGTGCCGACCGACGAAGCCGGACGCACCGGTAACGAATACGTATTTCAACTGCTGTTCCCCTTCAACGTTGGTGCCGCGCGGCTATTTCGCGGTATATGTCCACTGTGGCGCCGACGCACGTCTGCCATCGGTATTGCCTGGCGCGCTCGATCCCGCGCTGCCGGGCCTGTTCGCGCCATTGCTGATCGGTAAGCGCTCGTTCCAATGCGTCACGAAGTCCGGCCACGTCCTCCGACGAAACGAGCAGTGCCACGTCGCCCGTCACCTCGGGAATGCTCGAAGCGGATGACGCGACCACCGGAACACCAGAAGCCATGGCCTCCAGCGGCGGCAGACCAAAGCCCTCGTAAATCGACGGGAACGCAAGAACGCGTGCACCAGCGATCAAATAAGGCAGCACGGTTTCCGGCACAAAACCCAGCCGGACCGCTTCGCCGCGCTGGGCAAGTCGCTCGATGCGGCCGACCAAATCTTCAGCGCGCCAACCTTTCGCGCCGGCCAGCACAAGCGGGTACTGTCGCCGCAGCGACGGATCAAGTTCTTCATACGCATCCAGAAGTCGGCCGAGATTCTTTCGCGGCTCCAGCGTTGCCAGCGCCAGGAGATAGGAATCGTGGCGCACGCCCAGGCCATCGAGAATCGGCTGCGTTTCTTCCGCGCCGCGCGGCTTGAACGTCTCGTCGACACCGAGCGCAATGGCGCGAACACGAGCCGGATCGATGCCGAACAGGCTGATCACCTCGCGTCGCACGAATTCCGAATCGGTAATGATGACGTCGGCGATCTCCAGCGTGCGCGGCATGCGTCTGCGCATGATGTCGACGCGTTCCACCGGATGGTAGTTGGGAAAGTGCACCCATGACAGGTCGTGCACCGTACATACGCGCGGGCCGTCGTGCTCAAACAGCAGATAGTTCGGACTGTGCAGCACATAATCGGTGTACTGGCGCGCCAATTGATCGAAGATGCGTTGGCGCACGGAAAAATACGCGCGCATGGCCAGGGACTTGGCCGGGACATAGCGCCGGATCGCCGCGATGCCACGATTTTCGTACAGGGCATTCTCCGGATCGGCGATCCACTTGTACGCGGAAAAGTAGCGCACGTTGTGAATCGCCGCATGCGCACGCAGTCCGCGCGCCAGGCGCAACGCGTAGCGGCCTATCCCAGTGAGCGGCCTGGTGATTGCGTCAACGTTGAGAATCAGATTGACACGATTCGCCGACACACCGGCCGTCATGCCACCCGGCCCACTACGCTGTAATCGGGTGCGCTCAAAAATGCGGAATGCAGAAATTGCACGGCCGAGCGCAGAGCCGGCGGGTCGTCGGCAGTGGCGGCCTCGAACAGCTTGGGCAGCAGATTGGCGTTCACGCGGTGTATCTCGACGTCACTGAATCCGCCGGACTCGAACAGAAACTGTGTCATCACGGGGGGCAGCGGCCGTTGGTGCGTCGGATCGATATAGAAATTGCATGCGCCGACGAAGATGTTTTCCGGATTCGGCGTTTCGAAAATGACCAGACCACCGGGTTCCACGACGCGCCGCGCTTGTTCAATCAGTTCGAGCAGTGTCTCCAGAGAAATGTGCTCGACAATGTGGAAACCGGTCAATGCGCCGAGCGCGTTGTCCGGCAGACGCTTGAGCTGCGCGATGGCGTCTGCGGCGACGACATCCAGATCATGCTCGCGACATTCCTGCACCATCGCCGGATTGATATCGATGCCGCGCGCGGTGATGTTTTCATCGCGCAATAATTCGAGCCATTCGCCACGACCGCAACCCACATCGAGAACCGGCGAACCTTCCCTGCCGACTGCCGAATCCTTGAGCAACGGCAGGTAATAGCGCAGACGCCGGCGGATTTCCTCACGCGTACCGCGGAAGCGCTGCTCGAATGCGAAGTACAAGGCGTCAAAACGCGGGGACGCGGAAGTGGCGCCGGCCGCTGACGCCACTTTCCTGCGTGCCACACGTTCCGGCACCGATGCGCCGCCGGGTGCGGCAAGCGACATGCTCTGCTCGTGCAAGCGTCCTTCCGCACGCGCAAGCCGCTCGGCTAGTCGCCGGCTTGAAGTTTGGGCATTGCCCATGCGTTCTTCCAGCGCCGCGACAGCCTGGCGCAAACTCGAGTTGCCCCGAGCAGCTTCCTGAACTTGTGTCAGTGCATCCAGGAGCCTCTGCTCCCAGTGCATCGATACCGATTCCAGCCCGGCCATCCGTTTTTCCGCCGCTTCCGCGGCAAGCCGCCGGCGTTCGATCTTTTCGTTAGCCTCTTCGAGAGCCGCGCCGAACTGTTTTTCTAGAGTTTGCAATGCAACCAGGCGCATGTCGTGATTGCGACTAGCGGATTCCAGATCCGCCAGTTTCGTTTCATTCTCAAGCAACTTGCGGGAACCTTGCTCGAGCGCTGCGGCAAATTGCGTGTCGTTGTGTAACGCGCGCTCGATTTCCGCAGCATTCCGCGCAATCTCTCCGGCGAGCGATTCGCGAATGCCGGAAACCTCTGCGCGATGCTGCTCGGCCTCTCGCGTGATGCGTTCGGTACTGGAAACGATTTCCCGCTGGGTCTCGTCCACGGCGTCGGCGATTCGGCGCCAATGTCCGTCGAGTTCCTCATGGCGCTGCTGCAGCGAATCGACGGCTGCGCCAATTCTGCGTGACGACTCGGCGATCGAGCCGCGTGCGAATTCGATGCGATGCAACAGGAGCTGTTCGTTCGCCGACGCGGCTCGCGCCAATGCGGATACGGCTTCTTCCATCTGGGAATTGTGCAAATGCTGGTAGCTCTCCACGCGCCCCAGATTGCGCACAATCAGTGGCAGCCGCAGCAGCGCACTCGCCCACGCGATGCACGCGCCGATGACGGGAATGCGATACGAGTGCTGTATCGTGAACGCGGGCAACAGCCCCTTCACCGGCACCTTGAGCTTGCGCCCTTCCGGCGAGTAGCGCAGGCGGCCGAGGATTTCGATCTTGCTCAGATCACCCTTGCGCAGCGCGCCGAGGAAATGCTCTCTACCCTGTGCATCAACTGCCCGCTTGAGCACGCCGTGATACGCGGCGTTTATGAAATCCGCGTCATGCAGGGCGAGGAAGTCATTGAGCGCATATGTGCCAGCTGCAACAAAACGCGCTTTCGCCAGTTGCGGTTCTGGTAGGCGTTGCGGTGGGGGCATGCTGGATTCGACCGCAGCAGTTGCCGGGCCGGGCGCATTCGCCACACGCCTGCGGGCCACCTCGGTCCGAATATGTGCCATGAGCGCGTCGAGATCCAGAGGTTGCATGCTCATGATAGGGTTTCCGAAACTGATGGGATCACTTCGACCGGCAGTTGGCAAATCGCACCTGCAGCGACTTGCTCGAACCAGAACCGGCCTTCTTGCACAAGACTGATGCCCAGGACATATTGACCTGGCGTCGATGGCGCCATTATCGACATCCGATAATCCCGTGTTCGACCGCTCTCCAATTTGGGCCTCAGCGCGGTGCGCACACCGTCGAATTCGACGACCTCGCTGTTGCGGTACCAATGATAGGACAGGTGAATCGGAAATGGCGGAAGCGACGCGAGCGCCTGGTCGGAATTATTCGCCAAGGTGACAGCCACCTCGGTGCGACTGCCCGCGCGTAGAGGCCGTTGCAAACTGACGTTCGCGATCGTGATTTGCCCGGCCACGTCCGGCAACACGGGTAGCTGAAAAAGATTTTTTTCGAGGGTATTGCGGTCGACGAGGGAGTCCGAAGCGACTGCAAAGATGTTCTCCGCGGTGCGAACCAGGTGGCGCAAGCCGGATGGTCGCAACAGTTCGATGCCTTTATCGCCTGCCAACAGTATCTCGACGTGGGGGAAACTGAGTGCGAGGCTTCGGCGCAACTTTGCCGGGGTCTGCTCATTGATGTGCATCAAGTCCTCGTAGTAGCTACGCGGATTTTTCGGCACGTAACCGCCCGTCGCAAAAAGCGCCCGGCGCCGGACAGCGTGATTGTGTTCGTAAGCGAGACGGTTCGGCCAAGTGTGGATTATCAGGCGACCACCGGGGAGCAACCACGATGCACAACGCGCGAAAGCCGCGTCCAGGGCTTCGGGCGAAAGATGTTCGACCACATCGGCCATCAGGATCGCATCGAATTTGTGCGGTGGCTCGTACTCCAGGATGTCGGCGTGCACAAAGTTCAAGCGATCGCCCAAGTGGTCGACGAATGCCGTTTTCGCGATCTCGATGGCACTGACCGAATAATCGAGACCCACGACGCTCGCTCCCGAATCGAAACACGCGAACGCCACCTCACCACGGCCACAGCCGATGTCGAGAATTCGCATCCCGGGAACAGGCGCGCACATATGGTGCAAAGTTCGTAGTCGCGCGTCGGCCAGAACCGTTCCCTTGTGCAACTTGAACGCCTCATAGCCACCGCAATCGCGCATGAAGTAGTCCGCGTCGTACGCGTCGTGCAACGCGGAATGATGGCGCTCGATGGCGCGGAACACTTTACGGTCCGCACGCGTATGCGTCTCGATCAACAAATCCCCGGCGTAACCGGGTATCACGTACGCGCCAGCGATAAGCCTCTGGTACTTTTCCATAAAACAGGTTGCGCTCAGCATGTTTTCGCGCGACCAGAAATAACCATCGACGAGCAGCCAACGGCCTTTCTCCAAACCCAGTTCCAAATCGCGGAAAGTACTGTCTCCGTCCTGCTGCCCATCCACATGGATCAAATCGTAATAATCGCCTGGAAAACTCGCCAGGCGCTGACTGTCCGCAACGAGAATCTGAGCCGGATACCCGGTCAACAACTTGCGCGCCCAATCCAAGGCACCGTACTGGCCGCCAAATTCATTGGAGTCATTGTCGATGCCCACATAGCTGGCACCGGGCGCCGCATTCAGGAAGGTGATCGCCGAATATCCATACCGAACACCAACTTCGAGTATCGAGCGCGGGTTCACGGCACGGCAGATCGCAAACTTGGTGCGGTAATAATCGACCCATTCGGGAAACAAGTGGCCGAGCGGATCCTCAGGCGCGGCAAACGCGCGAAAATCAAAGCTCGTCGCGGCCTTGATCGATTGGATTCGCGTCAGCATGCTCAGGCCGAACACTTCGCAAGCGGTTCTGCGGACTCGAGTTCCGCTTCGAGGTTGATCAGCCCTGACCAGCGCGAGCCGCGGATATTTTCGACGACTTGGAACGAGAGGACGCCATGCTCATAATTGAGTACGCGAACGAACGAACCTTCCGCGAATCCCTGGTCGGCGAAGCCCACGGTGACGGTGTATTCGCCTGGTGCAATCCGTGCTCGGAAAACAAAGCGAAACGTGGTGGGTATTCCGGGCTCGATCTGCGCTGGTTTACATCCGAGGCAATACGAATTGGTCTCGTAAAGAACCGTCCCGTAGCGATCGCGAATCTTGAATCCCACATGCGGATCAGACAGTGCGTGGCGTATCTGGTACTTCAATTCCAGTACGACCTGCTGATCCGCCGGAATGACATTGGTCGCGCTACCCCCGAACATTAGCCGCGCACCGAGAAAATCCACACTCGGCGTAGTGATGCTACCGGGGTCCGGTGCAGCCAGCCCGCCGGCCTGAGCCGATTGGATCTCGCCCACAGCCGGAACGCCCTTTGCTGACAGTGCCGGCGCCACCTGCAGCCGCTCCGGTTCACGGTCCAACCGTTGCAGTATTTCGGCTTGGTAAAGGTCGACCGCCGATTTCGGATCGCCGTCGAACACGATACTCCCTTGCTTCAGATAGATCGCGCGATCACAGAGATTGACGATCGTACCCATCGAGTGGGAGACGAACAGAAGCGTGGTGCCTGCCGCGGCAAAACCTTGGATGCGCTCGAAGCATTTCTGCTGAAAATAGATATCGCCCACGGACAGTGCCTCGTCGACGATCAGAACGTCCGGGCGGATGCACGTCGCCACGCTGAAAGCCAGCCGCACCTGCATGCCGCTGGAATACGTACGCACCGGCTGGTCGATGTAGTCGCCGATCTCGGCGAATGCCTCGATGTCGTGCATGCGTGCGGCGATTTCCTCGTTCGAGTAGCCGAGCAGCTGGCCCGACATGTACGCGTTCTGGCGCCCCGCGAAATCAGGATGGAAGCCCATGCCGAGCTCGAGCAAGGCGGCAACGCGACCCGTCACCGTTGCGCTGCCGGTGCTCGGCTGCGTCGTTCCGGTAATGAGTTTCAAAAGGGTGCTCTTGCCGGCACCATTGTGGCCGATGATCCCGATCGACTCGCCGGCGCGGACATCAAAGCTGACATCCCGCAATACCCAATGTTTCTCATGACGGGAATTCTTCGAGCCCAGCCATTCGGCCAGACGCGACCATCGATTCGGATAGCGCTTGTAATGCTTGCCGATCGAGTTCACCTGGATGACGCTCATTGCTCCCTCACAGCTCGTCGACGATCTCGCCGGCATGACGCAGGAACATCAGGCCGCCGAGGCCCAGCAGGAATACCGCAAGCAGTGCCGGATAGGCCAGCGCAATCCAGTCGGGTATCGTGCTTTGGGAAAAAATCGCGTGGTAAGCCTCGATCACGGGCAGCATCGGGTTGAAACGGATGATCGCACGCAGGCGTTCTGGCAGAACTCCGACCACGTAGACGATCGGTGTAAACCACAACCAAAACTGTAGCAGCACGCCGGTGAACTGCCCGACGTCGCGGAAGAACACGTTGAGAGTCCCCAGCAGCACGCCGAGGCCGAGCGCGAACGCAATCTGTATCGAGAGCACGATCGGAAACGCCAGCAGCGCTGTCCCGGGCAGATGACCGATCAGGCCCAGAAAAATCATGTAGAGCGCGAACACGATCGTGAAATTGATCAACGTGGAGAGCAACGCGATCATCGGCAGGCATGCGCGTGGAAAGCTGCTTTTCTTGATCAGGTTGCCGTTCTCGATGAATACGGTGTTCAAACGGCCGACCAGTTCGGCGAAAAAATTCCACGGCAGCAGGCCCGCGCACAGATATACGCTGTAGCCGAACACACCGCCTGCATTGCCTGGCAGCTTGGCGCCCATGACTTGAGTGAAGATCAGCGTGAACACGAGGATCATGGCCAGCGGATTCAGCACCGCCCAGAAGCTGCCGAACAACGAACCACGATAACGCGCCTGGAACTCGCGGTTGACCGCGCCGAGCACGAAGCCGCGGAAGTTCCACAACGCGCGGAACATGACCGGATGGAGCGTTGCGCTCATGCCAGTGCCGCGGCGAGTTCCTCGCGCAAGTCGCGCACGTCCTCGACTCCGACTGACAGGCGGATCAGCCCATCGCTGATGCCGAGCTTCTTGCGATTCGCCGGCGGCACCGACGCGTGCGTCATGATTGCCGGGTGATCGACGAGACTCTCGACGCCACCGAGCGACTCGGCCAGCGCAAACAGGTGGCAGCGCTCCAGGACCTTGCGTGCCTTGCGCAACCCGCCCTTGACTTCGATCGTGATGATGCCGCCCGGACCATCCATCTGGCGCTTGGCCAGCGCGTACTGCGGGTGCGACTTCAGGCCCGGATAGATCACCTTCTCGATCGCCGGATGCTTGGTCAGCCAAGCCGCCAGTTCACTCGCATTCTCGCAATGCGCTTTCATGCGCAGGTGCAGCGTCTTCAGGCCGCGCATCGCCAGAAACGAATCGAATGGACCGGCTACGGCGCCGACGGAGTTCTGCAGGAATCCCATCTTCTCGGCGAGTTCCTTGTCGTCGCCGGCGACGACGATGCCGCCAACCATGTCGGAGTGACCATTGAGATACTTCGTTGCCGAGTGCAACACCAGATGCGCACCGTGTTCGAGCGGGCGCTGCAGCATCGGCGAACAGAACGTGTTGTCGACGACGAGAATCAAGCCGTGCTTGCGCGCGAATGTGCCGAGCCTGGCCAGATCCACGAGCTTGAGCATCGGATTGGTCGGCGTTTCCGCCCAGATCATGCGTGTGTTCGGCTTCACGGCGGCTTTCAATGCCGCCATGTCGTTCAAATCGAGGAACGTGAAGTCGAGGCCCGCGCTGCGCCGGCGCACGCGCTCGAACAAGCGATAGCTGCCACCGTAGAGATCGTCCATCGCGATGACATGACTGCCCGAGTCGAGCAGATCGAGCACCGTACTTGCCGCGCCGAGGCCCGAGCCAAATGCATAGCCGGCGCTGCCGCCTTCCAGTTCAGCGATGCAGCGTTCGTAGGCCATGCGCGTCGGATTCTGGGTGCGGCTGTACTCGTAACCTTGGTGCACGCCCGGGCTCTTCTGCACGTAAGTCGACGTGGCGTAGATCGGCACCATGATCGCGCCGGTGGAAGGATCGGGACTCTGCCCGGCGTGAATGGCACGCGTGCCTAGGCCGAAGGGTTTCGTGGACTTTTTCATGGACTGGCTCTTTTTGAAATGTGCGGCCGGGAATGACGGCTTCGTGATCCTTGCGATCAAAGGCAATCGCGGAACATTATTGAACGCGCCGACGCAGATAGTTCAGAAGATCGATGCGTGTGATCAGGCCTAGAAATTTTTCGCCGTCCATGACGATCGCGACGTGCCCCAGTTCGAATACCGGCAGCAGCGCCTCGATCGATGATTTGACATCGAGCTGCTGCAGTTTGCTGACCATCGCGGTGGACACCGGGTCACGAAACTTGGCCTCGTCCGCATAGACGTGCAACAGCACGTCGGACTCGTCGATGATGCCGACGATCTGATCGCCGTCCATCACCGGCAATTGCGAGACGTCGTACAACTTCATGCGTTGATAGGCAACCGTCAGCTGATCGCCGGGTGCGACCACCACGGTGTCGCGCTGCGAGTACGGGCGCAAAATCAAATCGCGCAAATCGCCGTAGTGCTGGCGCTCGAGAAAGCCGTTGTCGAGCATCCAGTAATCGTTGTACATCTTCGAAAGATACTTGTTGCCCGTATCGCAGACCAGCGTCAGCACACGCTTCGGCGTGACCTGCTCGCGGCAATACTTCAGGGCCGCTGCGAGCAACGTGCCGGTCGAGGAACCGCCGAGAATGCCCTCTTTCTCGAGCAGTTCGCGGCCAGCGAGGAAGCTTTCCTTGTCGCTGATCGCGTAGGCTTTCTTCACGCGCGAAAAATCCGAGATGCTCGGCAGAAAATCCTCGCCAATACCTTCGACCATCCACGATGCCGACTTCGTCGACAACGTGCCTTCATTGATGTACTGGGCGAGAATCGAGCCGACCGGGTCGGCGAGAATGAATTCGACGTTTGGCGCGGACCTGGCGAAGCAGCGCGACAGACCGGTCATCGTGCCGGAAGAGCCGCAGCCGAATACGATCGCGTCGAGCTTGCCGTCCATTTGCGCGAGGATTTCCGGGCCGGTGCCTTCCTCGTGCGCGCGCGGGTTGTCGGGATTGCCGAACTGGTTGATGAAGTAGGCGCCCGGCGTTTCGCGCGCGAGGCGTTCGGCCATGTCCTGGTAATACTGCGGGTGGCCCTTGGCAACGTCCGAGCGCGTCAGCACGACTTCGGCGCCCATCGCCTTGAGGTTGAAAATCTTCTCGCGGCTCATCTTGTCCGGCACGACGAGGACCAGCCGGTAACCTTTTTGCTGCGCGACGAGCGCGAGGCCAATGCCGGTATTGCCGGCCGTGCCTTCGACCAGCGTATCGCCAGGCTTGATCTTGCCGGCGCGCTCGGCCGATTCGATCATCGACAAACCGATACGGTCCTTGATCGAGCCACCGGGATTGGCGCTTTCCAGCTTGAGGAACAGTTCGCATTTTCCGGCGTCCAGGCGTTGCGCCTTGACGATCGGCGTATTGCCGATCAGTTCGAGCACGCTTTGCTGGATGGCCATGCGGGTTCCCCGGCTTCGGGTCGGGCCCGAGCATCAGACAAATGGATTGCAGTCGGCGCGCGTGCGCCGACAAGTTGCCAATGATATCAAAGGCCGCCGCAGGTTGCGGCCTGCGGGCGCCGGCGCTCGAACAGAAAGCCGATGCCGGCGCTTGAGGGTTCGATCAGTTCAGTGTGCGGTCGTTCGGAACCGTTCCCACATGTAGGTGAGTTTGTCCTTGGCCCAGAGCTTTTCTTTCTTCATGTTGTGCAGCGTGGTGTCGTCCATCGGCAACACCCCCAATTCCGCGTCACGGACCTTGCCGTCCAGTTCCTTGTGCCGTTGATAAAGGCTGCGGAATTCCACGTCGCTCTTCATCAGTATTTCGACATCCTTCTGCTGGTTCTCGAACATCAGCCGACCTCCTCTTCATGCAAGGCGAACGCGCGCAATTGCACCGCAGCCGCGATGGTTGCGCAGACGTTCACGTGGATCAAAGGATCGACGAGTCGGATTGGGCGGCAGCCTGCGCGCCGCCCACCGTATCGGTGGAGCGGACACCTGTTGTTGCTCGACAACTGCTGTCATGGACTCGTCATAACGCCGCGGGGATGCCCGAACGGGTGCCGCGACAAGTCGACCCTACTCCTTTGCCGGAAGCGCTGCAACCGGGATTTTCGTTGCGGCCAAGTGCTTGTATGGCCGCAATTTTTCCCACGTCAGCGCGGTTGGTCTTCGAGAATCACGTCGACACGGCGATTGCGTGCGCGGCCTTCCTCGGTGTCGTTGCCGGCCACCGGTTCGTCTTCGCCGAGGCCGACGCTCGTGATGCGATTGGCGGCCACGCCCGCGGCGACCAGCGCGGCGCGCACGGCGTCTGCGCGACGTTGTGAGAGCACGTGATTGGCTTCGGGTTTGCCGCGACTGTCGGTGTGGCCTTCGATGCGGATCGGCTTGGCCGGATCGCGATTGACGAAGGCAACCAGCTGGCCAAGGCTCGCCTTTGCCTCGGGCCGCAAACCCGCCTGTCCCGGTGCGAAAGCGATGTCGTCGAGCGTCATCTGCATGCCGCGCGCGCCGCGCGTGGCGCGCAGATTCGACAGGCGTTTGCGCAGATCGCCGGCAGCGGCTTCCGCCAATTGCGCTTCCTTGCGCGCGAGCTCTGCGGACTTGGCCTGCGCGTCGAGCAGACGTTGCGTTTGCGCGGCTTCCGCACGCGCGGCTTCGGCTTCTTGTGCACTCTGTTCGCCCTGCAGGCGCAGGCGTTCGGATTCTTCGGCGCGCAGCTCGCTTTCCATCCGCGTCCGTTCGGCGTCCATGCGCGCGCGTTGCAGTTCGCGTTGACTCGCTTCGAGCAGGATGCGATCGTGTTCGCGATCCAGTTCGGCCAACCGGCGCTCCTGCTCGGCGGCTTGCGCCGCCGCGTAGGCGATATCGACGCGCCGCTCGGCCATGTAGAGGCGATGCGCGTGTTCGCCTCTGCTGCCGCCTTCTGCCAAGGCTTGCACGGCCTGTTCAGCAAGCGCGCGCTCGGCCGGTGCCAGACGGCCCAACATCGGATCGGCAGCCAGCGTATCCAGATTGGCACGCAAGCGCTCGTAATCCAGATCGTGCTTGGCGGCCATTGCGCCAGCCGCCACACCGACCAGCAATGTCGCCAGGACAAGGCGCCTCATGGCTGGCCTCCCTGCGCGTCCGCAGGATTGGCGCCGGAATCCGATTGCTGGCGCAGATCGGCGTTCTCGTGCACGCGCGTGTCGACTTTTTCGCGCGCCTTGCCGAGCCGCGATTTGACCATGGCCAGTTCGCTGTCTACCTGCGCTTCCTGAACGAGGCTCGCGGCTTCGTCGAAGTCGTGCTTGGCGGCGCGAGCGCGTGCCTGGCTCAAGCGATCCTCCGCGTTGCGCAGTTCCATCGGCGCGTAAGTGGGTGCACCGGCATCGCGCGCCGCAGCGAGCATGCGCGTGGCTTCGTCCAGACCGATATTCGGCGGCTTGGTCGGTGCGCAGGCGGTCAGCACTAGCAAAAAAATGCTCACGGCACGATGGATTTTTCGCCGATTTGGTGTCATAACATCCGCAGCAAAGCAAGGGGGCGGGAACGCGAAGTGTGGGTGTATTGTGAGAAAGCCTGATGCACAAGGCAACGCCTGCGCTCGATCCCGTTTGTTGACGCGTCGCGGCGCGGCGCCTGATGTGCGAGGTTTGTGATGGATATCGGTTACTTTCTCAAATTGATGACCGAAAAAGGCGCGTCGGACATGTTCCTGACGACGGGCGCTCCGGTCAACATCAAGGTCGAAGGCAAGCTCTACCCGCTCGGCAACACCGGCCTGCCCGGCGGCATGGTCAAGAAGATTGCCTATTCGCTGATGGACGAAGGCCAGGTGCCGCAGTTCGAGCGCGATCTGGAATTGAACCTCGCCATCGCCGTGAAAGACGCCGGCCGCTTCCGCATCAACGTCTTCAAGCAGCGCGGTGAAGTCGGCATGGTGATCCGCGCGATCAAAAGCGAGATTCCGAGCATCGAGCAGCTGCGCCTGCCGGTGCTGTTCAAAGACGTCATCATGGAGCCGCGCGGGCTCGTGCTCGTGGTCGGCGCGACCGGCTCGGGCAAGTCCACGACGCTTGCCTCGATGATCGATCACCGCAACAGTACGGCGTCCGGGCACATCCTCACCGTCGAGGATCCGATCGAATACCTGCACCGGCACAAGAAATCCGTGGTCAACCAGCGCGAAGTCGGCCTCGATACGCACAGCTTCCACGAGGCGCTGAAGAACGCGATGCGCGAGGCGCCCGACGTCATCATGATCGGCGAAATCCGCGACTCGGAAACGATGGAAGCGGCGATTTCGTTCTCGGAAACCGGCCATCTGTGCCTGGCGACGCTGCACTCGAACAACGCCGACCAGACCATCGAGCGCATCCTGAACTTTTTCCCGGAAGCCGCGCACCGCAACATCCTGATGAATCTGGCGTTGAACCTCAAAGCGGTCGTCAGTCAGCGTCTCGTCGTCGGCAAGGACGGTCGCCGCCTGCCGGCAGTGGAAGTGTTGATCAATACGCCGTTTATCCGCGACCTGCTGCGCCGCGGTCAGGTGCACGAGGTCAAGGAAGCGATGGACCGCAGTCTCGAGGAAGGCATGCAGACGTTCGACCAATCGTTGTTCACGCTGTACAAGACCGGCGTCATCGAACTCGAAGAGGCGCTCAACAAAGCCGACTCGCGCGATGGCTTGGCGCTGAAGATTCGTCTGGCCGAAGGCGGCGACTCGACGACCGCACACGACGCGTACGATACGGCGACGTTTTAACCGGCAGCGGGTTGTCCAGCGCTACTTCGGTGCGTCCGGCTGGTTCTCGGGCCGTGCGCGCTCGAACTCGTCGAGCTTCATGCATGCCGCGCAAATGCGCTGGATCAGCGGGAACGGAGCCATGTCCACTGACCAGCGTTTGGCGTTGTAGACCTGCGGCACGAGGCAGATGTCGGCCATGCTCGGTTCATCGCCTTCGCAGTATTCGCCGGTGGACGGGTTGTCTGCGAGCAGATTTTCGAACGCCTTGAAGCCTTCGCGAATCCAATGCTGCGTCCAGCGGTCGCGTTCGACTTGCGGCGTGTTGAACTCGCGTTCCAGGTATTGCATTACGCGCAGGTTGTTCAGCGGATGGATGTCGGCGGCGACGATATGCGCCAATCCGCGCACGCGCGCGCGCTCGCGCGCCGTTGCCGGCAGCAACTTGCGCGCGCCTTCGTAGGCTTCTTCCAGGTACTCGATGATCGCCATCGACTGGCGGATCACGCGCGAGCGGTCGACCAGCACCGGCACGAGTTGCTGCGGATTGACGGCACGGAACTCCTCCGAATGCTGCTCGTCGCCGGGCAAGTGCACCGGTGCAATCTCGTAGTCGATGCCTTTGAGATTCAGCGCGATGCGCACGCGATAGGCGGCGCTGGAACGCCAGTAGCTGTAGAGCTTCACCCCTTCGCCGCTCATGTCCGCCCTCCCCGCTGTTCTTCGTTGTCTGCGCAGCGTAGCGGTTGGCGCGAAAAAAGCAAAATGCCGGCGTCAGGCCGTTAGCGGAGCCTTCTCGATCGCCTGTTCGATCGCGCCAAAAATGCTCGCTCCCGCCGCATCCAGCATTTCAATGCGCACCGTGTCGCCGAACTTGAGAAATGGCGTCGACGGCTTGCCGTTCGCGAGCGTTTCCAGCGTGCGCTTCTCGGCGAGGCACGACGCGCCACGGCTTTCTTCCTGATTGGCGATCGTGCCCGAGCCGACGATCGTGCCGGCCGACAGCGGCCGCGTCTTCGCCGCATGCGCGATGAGCTCGGCAAAGCTGAATTGCATGTCCTCGCCGGCTTCCGGCGCGCCGAAGAACTGGCCATTGATCTGCGTGCGCAGCGGCAGATGCACCTTGCTGTTCATCCACGCATCGCCGAGCTCGTCCGGCGTGACGAACACCGGCGACAGCGCAGAGCGCGGCTTGGACTGCAGGAATCCAAAACCTTTCGCCAGTTCGTTCGGAATCAGATTGCGCAGCGAAACGTCATTGACGAGCCCGATCAGCTGGATGTGCGCCGCGGCTTGCGCAGGCGCGGCTGCCATCGGCACATCGTCCGTAACGACGACGACTTCGGCTTCAAGATCGATCCCGTAGTCCTCGCTGACCACCTGCACCGCATCGCGCGGCCCGTAAAAGCCTGCGCTGGTCGCCTGATACATCAGCGGATCGGTATAGAAACTCGCGGGCACTTCGGCGCCGCGCGCACGACGTACGCGTTCAACGTGCGGCAGATACGCGCTGCCATCGACGAACTCGTAGGCGCGCGGCAACGGCGCCGCGAGCCCAGTCGGATCCACGGCGATCACTTCCTCGCCGTTGATTGTTTCGGCGTGGCTGGCATTGAGCAATTCGTAAACGCGATTCAGTCTCGGCGCCGCGTTGCTCCAATCCTCGAGCGCAGCTTGCAACGTGCGCGCGACGTCGCTGACGCGCACGGCTTTGGTCAGGTCGCGACTGACGATGATCAGCGTGCCGTCACGGCCGCCTTCTTTCAAACTCGCAAGCTTCATTGCGTCTTTTCCCCAAAGTTCTTCTTTACTCCCTGCCAGCACAGATGGTAATCGCGCTGCAGCAGCGGCGATTCCATCGCCTGCCGCGTCGGCCGGATCACCGCGCGCGTTTCGAACATGAACGCCATCGTGTCGACGATGTGGTCGGGCTTGCCGGTGTCCGCGGCGCTGGCCTTCTCGAAACTCGCCGCGTCCGGTCCGTGTCCGCTCATGCAATTGTGCAGGCTGGCGCCGCCGGGCACGAACCCGCCGGCCTTCGCATCGTAGGCGCCGTGTACGAGGCCCATGAACTCGCTGGCGACATTGCGATGGAACCAAGGCGGACGAAACGTGTTTTCGGCGACGAGCCAGCGCGGCGGAAAAATGGCGAAATCCATATTCGCAACGCCCGGCGTATCGCTCGCCGACGTCAGCACCGTAAAGATCGACGGATCGGGATGATCGTATGAGATCGAACCGATCGTGTTGAAGCGGCGCAGATCGTATTTGTACGGTGCATAGTTGCCATGCCAGGCGACGACATCCAGCGGCGAATGATCGATCCGAGCCGACCAAAGAGCGCCCTGAAATTTCGCGATGAGTTCGAAATCGCCCTGGATGTCTTCATACGCGGCGACCGGCGTGAGGAAATCGCGTGCGTTGGCCAGGCAGTTCGAACCGATGGGGCCGAGTTCCGGCAGTCGCAGGATCGACCCGAAGTTCTCGGCAACGTAGCCGCGGGCATGTGCGTCGAGCAGCTCGACGCGAAAGCGCACACCGCGCGGTATCACGGCGATTTCCTGCGGCTCGACTTCGAGCACGCCGAGTTCGGTCGCGATCCTCAGTCGCCCCGACTGCGGCACGATCAACAATTCACCATCGGCGTCATAAAAAAACCGGCCCTGCATCGAGCGGTTCGCCGCGTAGACATGGATGCCGATGCCGTGCTGGGCGGCGGCGCTGCCGTTGCCGGCGACCGTGATCAGCCCTTCGAGGAAATCCGTCGGCGCGGTCGGCAGCGGCCACGGATCCCAACGCAATTGGTTCGGCGTCGCCGGCATCTCGTCGAAGCGGTTGTGGAACTTTCCACTTTGCTGCAACGCGAACGGCTGGTGCACCGCGGCCGGCCGAATGCGGTACAGCCAGCTGCGTCGGTTCAGATGCCGCGGCGCCGTAAACGCCGTCCCCGACAACTGCTCCGCATACAACCCGTGCGCCACGCGCTGCGGCGAGTTCTGACCTTGCGGCAGCGTGCCGGCCATCGCTTCGGTCGCGAATTCGTTGCCGAATCCGGATTGGTAGATCATTTTTTCTGACTGAATCGGTGGCATGCAATTACCGTTCGCGCTGAGCGTAGCGGCCGCAGGCCGCGGAGTCGAAGCGTCATCTTGACCGCTCCCATTGATGTTTGCCTTTCGATAACGCGCCCACCTTCTCCCAGTCACCAGAAATATAAGCCACCTTCTTTGCCTTGCTCCAGCCCTTCAGTTTCCTTTCCATGGCTATTGCTTCGAAGCGTGACTCGAATTCTTCAACATGCGCCAGCTGCAATGGCTGGCGGCGTGCCGTGTAAGACGCAAACTTGCCCGCGTCGTGCTGCCGCATGCGTTCGTCCAGATCATCCGTGTGACCAACATATAACGATCCGTCCGAACACTGCAGGATGTAGACAAAGAACATGCAGATCGACCCTTCGACTCCGGCGCTTCGCGCCTACGCTCAGGGCGAACGGATCACCTAGAGTACGCCGCGCTCCATCTGCTCGCGTTCAATCGCCTCGAACAACGCGGTGAAGTTGCCCTCGCCGAAACCGGTATTGCCCTTGCGTTGGATGATCTCGAAGAAGATCGGGCCGACCGCATTTTTCGTGAATATCTGCAGCAGCAATTTCTTGTGCGTCTCCGGATCGGCGTCGATCAGCAGCTTGTTTTTCTGCATGCGCGGCACGTCTTCGCCATGGTTCGGGATGCGCTGATCGATGACGCCGTAATAGGCATTCGGCGTATCGAGAAAGTCGATGCCTTGCGCGCGCATCGCCTCGACGGTTTCGTAAATGTTGTCGGTGAAGCAGGCGATGTGCTGGATGCCTTCGCCGTGATACTGGTCCAGATACTCGTTGATCTGACTCTTCGGATCGGCGGACTCGTTCAGCGGGATGCGCACCATGCCGTCCGGCGCGGCCATCGCCCTCGATAACAGGCCGGTTTTGACGCCCTTGATGTCGAAGTAGCGGATCTCGCGGAACTGGAACAGACGCTCGTAGTAGTCCGCCCACTTGGCCATATTGCCGAAGTACAGATTGTGCGTGAGATGGTCGATGAACGTGAGGCCGAAACCTTTCGGCATCATCTGCGCGCCAGGCAGCCATTCCCAATCCGGATCGTGGATCGTGCCTTTGTCGTCGTAACGATCGACGATGTAGAGCATGCAGCCGCCGATGCCCTCGATGACCGGCGCAGCGACCGCTTTCGACGTTTCCTTGTGTTCGATCGATTTGGCGCCGTTCTTCAGCGCCTGCACGCGCACCCATTCGGCGAGCTTGTTGACGCGAATCGCGAAGCCGCAAGCACTGGGACCGTGCGCCTTGGCGAAATCCGCCGCGAACGAATCCGGGTCTTCGTTGATCAGGAACGTGCAGTCGTTCTGGCGATAGTTGTAGATTGGCCGCGTCTTGTGCCGCGCGACCTGCACGAAGCCCATCTTGCGGAAATATTCGTGCAGTTTCTGTGGCTCCGGCGAGGCGAATTCGACGAATTCAAAGCCGTCGATGCCCATTGGATTCTCGAATTGCGGCAGCCCGGTCGCCGCTGCGGACGTATGCGCGTGCGGTTGTGCGCTCATGGTGAACCTCCCGAAATCGATTCTGCAGACTTGCAAGTTTAGCACGAATAGTTTCAAATGAAACTATTGTGCCGCACAAAAGCCTGGACCTAGAACATTTCCTGCCCTACCGGTTGTCGGTGCTGTCGAACACGATCAGCCAGGCGATCGCGCGCGAGTACGCGCAGCGCTTTCAGCTTTCCGTGAGCGAATGGCGCGTCATCGCCGTACTCGGTCGCTACGACGGCTCTTCCGCGCGTGCCGTGGCCGAGCGCACCGCGACCGACAAAGTCGCGATCAGCCGCGCCGTGGCGAGTCTGATGCAATCCGGACGCGTGCGCCGCACCTTGGCTGCGCACGACAAGCGCCAATCTGTGCTGCGCTTGACTGCGAAAGGCTGGAAAATCTACGACGAAGTCGCCCCGCGCGCACTCGAACACGAGCGGCGCCTGCTGGACCACCTGGACGCGCAGGAGCGCGAGTGGCTCATGCGCATACTCGACAAATTGTGGGCGGCGGAACTCGAAGAAATCGCTGACACTCCGTCATTCCCGCGGAGGCGGGAATCCAGTTCTTGATTTCAGCGGGAGCAGAACTGGATTCCGGGCTCCGCCTTCGGCGGCCCCGGAATGACAAGATCAATCATTTCACGCCGTGCATCAGCTTGTTGATCAACGGTGCGATCAGGAACAAGAACACCCCCGCTCCAACGAGTGACCAGAACCCGAACGTGTAGCCCGAGAGCGCCGATGCCGTGGTCATGCCGGTTTCGCCGCTGACTTCGCTCGCGAAAATGCCCGACAGATTGTTGCCGTTGGCAATGGAAAGGAACCAGCCGCCCATCGCGAATGCGACGTAACGCGACGGCGCGAGCTTGGTCACCATCGACAAGCCAATCGGGGACAGACACAGCTCGCCGACCGACTGGATCACGTAGACCATGAACAGCGTCCAGAACGGAATCATTTGTTTGCCATCGACAAGATGGGTCAACGCATACATCAGCAGCAGGAACGCCAGGCCGTTGCCGATCAAGCCGAGTCCGAACTTGCGCGGAATCGACGGCTCGGTGCCGCGCTTGCCCATGACCACCCACACCCATGCCACGAGCGGCGCGAGCGCGATGATGGCTAGAGGATTGACCGACTGGAACCAGCCGACCGGGAATTCCCAGCCGCCGAAATCGCGGTGCACGATTTTCTCGGCAAGAAAGTTGAACGAGCTGCCGGCCTGCTCAAAGAACATCCAGAACAGGCTGTTGAAGACGAAGATGATCAGCATCGCGATGACCTTGTCGCGCGCGACCTTGCCTTCGCGCGCACCCTCGACAACGAGCATCGCGGCGAGCACGAGAAAAAGT
>Ga0157369_10001728_pt1 | contig 26531 bp, 17 predicted proteins | sample C25metaG_FD_113461 | JGI IMG/M metagenome (GOLD analysis project Ga0157369, IMG submission 113461) | Corn rhizosphere microbial communities from Kellogg Biological Station, Michigan, USA - C2-5 metaG | ecosystem: Host-associated > Plants > Roots > Rhizosphere > Soil | place: USA: Michigan... | reverse complement strand
GATTGCGAACCGGGGCGAAATCGCGCTGCGGGTTATCTGTGCGTGCAAAGACCTGGGCATAAAGACCGTGGCCGTGTATTCGGAAGCGGACCGGCACAGTTTGCACGTGCGTTTTGCCGATGAGGCTGTGTGTATCGGGCCTGCCAAAAGCACGCTCAGCTATCTGGATATTCCCAAGGTCATCAGCGCGGCAGAGATCACCAATGTCGACGCCATCCATCCGGGCTACGGCTTTCTGAGCGAGAACGCCGATTTCGCGGAGGTCTGCGATCTATCAGGCATCAAATTCATCGGACCCAAGCCTGCCGTCATTCGTGAGATGGGATTGAAGCAGCGTGCGCGCGCCATCATGCAGCAGGCCGGTGTGCCGATTTTGCCGGGATCGCATGGGGTGCTCGCGAGCGCGGAAGAGGCTTTAAGCCTGGCTGCCACAATTCGGTATCCCGTCATGCTGAAGGCGGCCGCCGGAGGTGGAGGGCGCGGCATGCGGATGGTGCGGTCCGAGGCCGAACTGCCCGGTCTTTTCGCGCAAGCCCAGGCGGAAGCGGCCGCTGCCTTCGATTCCGGCGACATTTATATGGAGAAACTCGTAGAGCGGCCGCGGCACATCGAGTTTCAAATCCTTGCCGATGAACACGGTCATGTAGAAGTTCTCGGTGAGCGCGAATGCTCGATCCAGCGCCGGCACCAGAAGCTGCTGGAAGAATCCCCGGCGCCGTCACTTTCACCGGCGCTTCGCGCCAGCGTCTCGGATGCACTTCGCAAGGCGATGGCCGCGATTGGTTACACGAATGCGGGCACGGTTGAATTTTTAATGGATGCGAATCACGAGATCTACTTCATCGAGGTGAACGCGCGCATCCAAGTGGAGCATCCCGTGACCGAGTTGGTTACCGGCCTCGATCTCGTCAAAGCGCAGATTCGCATTGCCGCAGGCGAACCGCTCGAAAATATCCTGCCCGAGGCGCCCTGTGTCCGGGGTCACGCCATCGAGTGCCGCATCAACGCGGAACATCCCCAGACTTTCGCGCCCTCTCCCGGCCGCATCACCGCCCTCAATTTGCCGGGTGGCATAGGGGTGAGGGTCGATACGGCCGCTTATACGGATGGCGTCATCCCTCCTTATTACGATTCGTTGGTAGCGAAGCTGATCACCCACGGCGAAGACCGCCAGGAAGCCATCCAGCGTATGAAACGAGCGCTGAGTATGTTCGTGATCGAAGGTATCGAGACCAGCATTTCTTTGCATGAAGAAATTCTTTCCGACCAGGACTTTCTGGCTGGAGACTTCGATACCACATTTCTGGCCAAGCTGGAAGAACGTAGAAATGGAGAAGACGTCTCCCAGGCGGTTGCTCTGTAAACAATTCTCTCCGAAAAACGTTTTGTTGAAAAGCTGGAACTGCAGAGGGTTTCGGTGAATCCAACCGAATAGCTTGATTAATTCGTCGAACTTCAAGTATTACATTCACGATGGCATCGCCGAGTGCCGTCTTCAACTTCTGGGGCGGGTAGGCGAGCCGGAAGTAGCCGAGCTGAGTAGCTGTTGGCAGACTGCTCGGACAATTCTTGGTGAACGCCGCCTCGTTCTTGACGTTCGCGAAGTGACTTCCATCGACGACTCAGGGAAGAAGTGGTTGGCCCAAATGATCCAGGATGGAGCAGCCTGCCTGCCGGAGTCTTTCCTGATGGACGCCTTGGCGGGCAGGATCCACCCGCCCCACCAGGCGCCTGCCTGCGCCAAACTCGGCTGGTTCTCCCGTGTCGTGTCGTTGTTCCGCGGCGCGCGTGTGCCTGCCGCCGACCTCGGTGCCGACTAACTAAACCAGCACCGTAAATGCTGATTCCGTGCGGCTGACAGGCCGATATGTGGTGTCTCGTTCCACCGGCTCTCGTCCCGCCTCCCGAATTAGTCTCAGAAGATCCTGCCGCCTCAGGTGCTGGACGGTCTGCGCTCCGGCGTCGTGATAGATTTTTTCCTCCACTACCGTTCCGTCGATGTCGTTGGCGCCAAAGCGCTGCGCTATCTGTGCCACGCCCGGCGTCATCATGATCCAATACGCTTTGATGTGTGGGATGTTGTCGAGCATCAGGCGCGAAATGGCGATTTGTTTCAAATCGTCGAACCCGCTAGTCGTCGCGAGATGGCTCAGGGCTGTATTAGCGGGATGGAATGCCAGTGGGATGAACGTCACGAATCCGCGGGTTTCGTCCTGCACGGCACGCAGCCGAACCAGGTGATCGGCTGCGTCCTCGGGTGTTTCTAGATGCCCATAGAGCATTGTGCAATTGCTTTTCAAGCCGATTTGATGCGCAGTTCGGGCCGTTTCGAGCCACTCATCTCCATCGATCTTGTGATCGCAGATGATGCGTCGTACGCGCTCGGAAAAAACCTCGGCGCCGCCGCCGGGCATCGAATCTACTCCAGCAGCCTTTAATTTCTCGAGTGTCTCCCGAATCGATGTTTTGGCTCGCCGGGCAAGATAGGCTACTTCCACCATCGTGAACGCCTTCAGGTGGACGCCCGCGTATCGCTCCTTCAGGCCGGCGATCATCTGGCAAAACCAATCGAGCGATAGTTCGGGGTGCAGTCCCCCGACGATATGGAACTCCGTCACCGCTTCCGCGTAGCCTTTGCCGGCGGCCTCCCAGACCTGTTCAAGCGACATCGTGTAGGCGCGCGGATCTTTGGCCTTCTTGCCGAAGGCGCAAAGGCGGCAGCTCGCCACACATACATCGGTGGGATTGATGTGTCGGTTAACGTTGAAATACGTTGTGTCTCCATGCAAGCGCTCGCGCACAGTGTTCGCCATCGAGCCTAAAGCCAGGATGTCCGAGCTGCGGAACATGGTGACCCCATCCTCGTAGGACAGGCGCGCGCCCGCGGATACTTTCTCCCAGATAGGACGGAGACGGGAATCCTCAATTTCAATCATGATCGAAAAAAGTAATCGTGCTGCAGCAGAATATCGGCTGCCCAAAAGGCAAAGAAAAGCAGGCTGACGTAGCCGTTTACGGTGAAAAAGGCGGCATTCACTCGCGAGAGGTCATGCGGCTTCACCAGGCCGTGCTCGTAGATCAGCAGAATGACCACAGCCACAATGCCCGCCGCGCTGAGCGGCCCCAGATGAAACAACACGGCCAGTGCAATCAGACTGGCAATCATTGCCGCGTGCAGGACCCGTGCGATCGTCAATGCCCCTCCGATGCCGAATCGCTTAGGAATGCTGTACAGACCTTCTGACCGATCGAAGTCAAAATCCTGGCAGGCGTAAATGACATCGAAACCGGCAGTCCAGAACATCACCGCCGCCGTAAGCCAAAGGATTCGGGCATCCAGCGCGCCGCGCATGGCAATCCATGCGGCCGCCGGCGCCATGCCGAGGCAAAATCCCAGGATCAGATGCGAGAAGAGCGTGAACCTTTTGGAGAACGAATAGAAGAACAGAGTGGCGAGTACAAACGGCGCAAGCACCAGACACCAGAACCCGAGTTCGCGCGCGGCGAATAGAAATAGCAACGATGCGATGGCCGTGAAACCCCAGGCGAACTGCGCCGACAACAGCCCAGCCGGTAGATGCCGCGTGGCGGTCCGACGGTTGCGCGCATCGATATCGGCATCCAAAATCCTGTTGAACGCCATGGCCGCCGAGCGAGCCGAGACCATCGCGACTAAAATCCACACAAAGCGCCACGCCAAACCAGCAATGTGGAATCCACTACCGCGCCAGGCGAGCAGCGCACCAGTCAACGCAAACGGCAGCGCAAATACCGAGTGCTCGAACTTGATCATGTCGAGCGTGAGGCGCAGCCGTTTCCAAAAAAGACGCATTCAGCCTTGACGTTACTATTTTAGGGGATGCCGCAGGAACCGCCGGTGGCGCACAAATTATGGACGTTTCACAAATTCAGCAACTGCTAGAGCAAGTCCGCAACCATGAAACCAGCGTTCCCGCCGCTCTGGACAGTCTGCGTCACTTACCGTTTGAAGACCTCGGGTTTGCCAAAGTGGATCATCATCGGGCGGTCAGGCACGGCATGCCGGAAGTGATTCTCGGCCAGGGCAAGCATCCGGATCAGGTCGCAGCCATCGCCGGTGCCCTACTCGCAAAGTCTCGAAACCTGTTATTGACCCGGGCTACCGCCGAAATGGCCGAGCGAGTTCTGGCCATCGCTCCCGAAACCGAATATTTTCCGGCGTCCGGGGTCGTGCGAGTCTGGCGCGATCGCGCTCTTTACGGCAAAGGCAAGATTGCGGTGGTCTGCGCGGGCACTAGCGACGTCCCGGTTCTGGAAGAAGCGCAGCGCACGGCCGAAGTGATGGGCAATGAAGTAGACACTATTTCGGACGTCGGCGTGGCTGGGATTCATCGTCTGCTGCACCAGCGTGAGCGGCTTACGCATGCCCGCGTAGTGATCGTCTGTGCCGGCATGGAAGGCGCGCTGCCGAGCGTTGTGGGCGGTCTGGTCGGCTGTCCGGTCATCGCCGTTCCCACCAGCATCGGCTATGGCGCGAGCTTTCATGGACTCGCCGCTCTTCTTGGCATGCTCAATAGTTGCGCAAGTAATGTAACGGTCGTCAATATCGACAACGGCTTTGGCGCAGGCTATGTCGCCAGTCTGATTAACCGGCTTTAGTTGCTGGTCAGGTAGGCACCGTTCGATACCTGGAAGGAATTGCTGATTGCCCGTTTGGAGCCATCGGCGCCAAACGCCTGGACCACAAAAGTATGAGGGCCATTGGCAAGCCTCATCGTATCCAGCGAGAAATGCCAACCGACGTTCGAACAATCGGGGCTGGCGTGGACTGCGCAGACATCCGGGCGCGAGTCGCCGTAGTTCGCGGTGCCATAGGAGATGCCATCGACGAGGATCTTCACGCTGACAATTTGGCTGCCGCCGTCGAGTGCCCAGCCGTATGTGTATACCGTTCCGGAGACAGTGGCATTCAAAGCCGGCGAATCAATCGTAAGCTGAATGGGGTTGCCGGTCGAATTCGAGACGCTGAATTGGCTCGTTACAGTCGAATGCCGTCCGCTGGCGGTGGCGGAGGTTACTCCCAACACATGTGCGCCATCGCTGAGCAGGCGAGTGTCGAGCACGAAATTCCAACCGACGTTCGGACAGCCGGCTCGCCCCGGAAATGCCCCGCACACGTCTACACGGCTTGCCCCATACGCAGCGCTTCCATAGGGAACGCCATCTATCGAGATCGTGACGTCTGTCACTGCCTCGTAATCGTCAATGGCCCAACCGTATGCGTTCACCACACCACTGCTGGATCCGCCTTGAACGGATGGGCGGTCGATCGTGATCCGCGACGGATTTGTTGTCCAGTTGGCGGCCGTGAAGGTTGTGCTGCTGCTGCCGGACTGCGTTTGGCCCCCGGTGGCCGTCGCCGTCGCCCGTATTACATGGGGGCCATTTGCGAGCAGGGTTGTGTCGAGCGCGAAGCTCCAACCGACATTGGGGCAGCCGGCGCCGGTATACACGGCGCACACATCGGCGCGGTTTGCCCCATAAGTAGCAGTGCCTTTTTGAATACCATCCACGAATATGGCGACGCTGGTAATGGCCGCGCTCGTATTGACAGCCCAACCCGAGATTATGGCCGTTCCGAGCAGCGTGGTTTGCGGAGCAGGTTGATCGATGAAGAGCTTGGTCGGGTTCACGGGGTTGCCACCATTCGCGATAGTGAATGAAGTCGTAGCAGTGTGCCGATACCCCGCGGCATCGAATTCGGTGACTTGCAGAGCGTGTACTCCGTCTGGAAATGTTGTGGTATCGAGCAGGTAGTCCCAGCCCACGTTGGGGCAGCCAATGGAGCCCGGGTACACGGCGCAAACGTCCTGGCGCGAGTCACCATAGTGCGCCTGTCCAATACGGGCGCCGTCTATCGCCATGTCGACTCGCGTAACTGTTCCTTTGCCGCCAAGGGCCCAACCGTAGAGGCTCACGGGACCGGCCAGAACGGCCGTCTGCGTAGTCGGACGATCGATAACTACGATACCCGGATTTCCAGAAGAGTTCGTAGATGTGAACGATGAGGTGACTACAGAGCTTCGCCCTCCCGTGGTAACTGCAGTGACCGATAACGTGTGCGTACCATCCGCTAACGACGAAAGATCCAGCAGGCTCGTCCAACCTACGTTCGGACAACCAATTCGCCCAGGAAATGCCGCGCAAACATCCGGCCGCGGGAGGTTGTAAGCTGCGCTCTGAACGAAAACTCCGTCGATCGCCAATGAAACTTGCGATATGGCCGCGAGATTGTCCAACGCCCATCCGGAAACTGTCACGGGGCTCGTGACGAGCGAACTCAATGGGGCAGGGGAATCGATGTAGATGTGCATCGAATTTGTGGAGGCTGCGTTGGCGACGGAGAAATTGCTGGTAGCAGTGTATTTTTGCCCCGTGGCGGCGCTGATGATCACGTCCAGTACGTGGCTGCCATCAGACAATTGCGTCGTATCGAGCTGGAATGACCAGCCCACGTTTGGGCAACCCGGGCGACTTGCAAATACGGCACAGACGTCGGCTCGCGATACGCCATAGGTTGCATTGCCATGAGAGACGCCATCGACCGCGATCTCGACATTAGTAACGGCTACGCTATCCGCCAGAGCCCATCCACTCATGGTCGTGATTCCCACCACCGGCGCCGAAGTAGGCGCATCGACCGAATATCGGAACTGCGCTGCCGTTCCGTTCCATTGATTCACAAGATTGGCGACATCGATTGAACCGAGGCCGGTCGCAAGATCATATCCGGCTGTGGCTGGATAGAGACCGGATGGTCCCCCAGGTACGGCGTTGTTGCCGCTAGTGATGTCGTTGAAGATACAATTGGATGAAGTTCGACCACCTGAGGCGCATTGCGAGTATTGTTGCTGCGCCGCGAGGCGATAGAGGACGACGTCTGCCTGCCCCTGGCGCGAACTCGTCTTTTGCACCACGAGTGCCATGATGCCTGCGAAAGAAGGTGTGGCTGCCGAAGTTCCCGCGTAGCCTGCCAAGCTGAATCGGCCAGTGGTTGTGGGTGTGCACGAACTCGACAAGCAAACTAGATAAGGGTCATGCCCTGCAGCCGCTAGAGAAATGTCCGGGACGTAGCGATGGTCCTCTGCCGGTATTCCTGGAATGCCGGCTTGCCAGGAAGGTTTCAACACCAGAGTGCTTACGCCACCGCCGCCCGCCCACAACCCCGGCGAATTTCCAGACGTGCACGTGCCTGCCGTGCAGCTTTCATTCCACACAACCTCCGGGATGTAGGAGAGTGCTGAATTGAGCGAGTTCGCATTGTTCCAGTAGCTCGAATTATTGCCGTTCTCATTGAATTGAGTTCCGCCTACCGCGATGTTGTATGGCGTGGAAGACAAAACATTGACCGAGAGTCCTTGCGTGGCGGGTACTTTAGAAGGATCGTCACACCCTTCCGCGCCGGAATCGCCCGAGGCCACCGCATAAGTTATACCCTCGGCGGCCGCCTGTGCCGCCAGGTTGGAGATGGATGCTTGCTCAGCTTGTGTATAGGTAGCCTCGCAGGAGCCGAAGCTCTCCGTCATGATATCGGCTAGATTGTGATCAACAATATACTCTTCGGAAAGGTCTACGCCGTCTGCAGCGTTGGTTGAAGCCGACGCAACAAGCACTACCTTGGCATTTGGTGCTACGGCTCCGGCCCAAGTCACGTCTAGCGTGGCCTCGCCCACTTCTTCGTTGTTCGAAGTGCCCGGATCGCGTCCGTTCACAATTATCTGCGGCGCGTTTGGCACGAGCCCGAACGTGCTGCGAAAACTGATCACGTCCTGAACATTGATGTTGCTACGGCCTACCACCGCGATCGTGACGCCGGATCCGTTAATCCCGCTGGAGTAAACGGGATTGATGTCGTAGATGGTGGCGTAGTCGGCGGGACCAAGAGCATGCTGGCCGCTCGACGTGTACTGCGGAGTTGCAGAATCACCTGAGAGCGTTCCTTCAAACTGCGCAGCCGATCGAATTGCCTGTGGCTTCTTCTCAAAATTGTGCAGCGTGGCCACGCCCGCTACTACCCCGGCGAGCGCCGCCGGAATCTCTGGATTACTGGAGTTCGCCCAGTGGCTCCGGCCATTCACCATGTATTTGTGGATCTGCGTATGAAACGTGTTCTCCACTTGGCCCGCATCGCCTGTGAACTCGATCAGGTTGCGGCCATTTGCCACACGGTCGATATGAAAACCATTCGATTCCAGCCAGCCCGTAATCTTCTGCACATCTTCATCCGATGCTCCGAACCGCTGCCCGAATTGTTCCGGTGCGAGCCACTGATGATATTGAGGAGAAGAAGGATCCTGCTGCGCGACCAAGAGTCTGTCAAGATCCGCTTGCTGAGCAGCGCTTCGCGTGAGCACTAGCTGCATCTGCTGCATCGGCAAATCGGCCGGTGCCGCGCCGTGGTCGAATTCCGTGCGCGCCATGGGATGCCGGTTTCCTGCGAGCGTGATCGTGCGGCTTCCGCTGATCGCCTGCGTAATACGGGATCGCGACCGATCCTGCGCGCCCGCGGGTGAAACTGCCGACAGGCACAAAATTACCAATAACCAGAACGCAAATTCTCTTCGCATGGGCGAAATCGATGTGGGCCGCGAACTGCTGAGACCACCCTCGAAAGCACGTGCTCCGAAAGACGTGTATACCCACTCTAGGTTACGTGGATTTTACCGTGGATTTATATCGGACGAATCCGCAATGTGTTAAGGCTCTCGGCGCTCGAGCGTCGCAATTCCGGACGTAAGCGCCGGTCCACCCGTGAATACCGTGGTCCGCCACTCCAGCCGCATGGTTCGTCCGTCAACCGAACGAATTGCCAGTGTCCCACGGCTGCCATTGCTCGCCTCCCAGACAAATTTGCGGGACGTCTTGTCCACGGCCGTCAATTGGAAGCTGACGTCGGGCGAAATGGGCTTATTATCGGTTACTTCGTAGCGCGCGTTGTATTGCCCCCGTAGACTGTTGTTCTTCTTCCGAAGCGTCAGGCTGATGTACGCGGGAGGATAAAACCCCGGCTTGCGCCTTTCGGGCTCCTTGGGCGAATAAATCCATTCGCCTTCTGCCGGGTCGCCGCTTGCGGCCGCGTGCGCCGCATCCGCCGGAACGCTGGCATTCGTATACACCGGTTCGGGCTTAGGAGCCGTCGCTGCCGGCGAGCCGGCCGAGGAGATTTCTTCGTGAACAGCAGTGTCGGCACTCGCTCTTGGGGAGGGAGGGATCACGTTCTGCGCCGGAGATTTTGACGGAACGACACGCGCCGAAATACCTCGCTCGCCGACAGGGACCGTGGCGACGACCACACTGCGGGAAGCACTGCTCTTAGGGGTCTCGGAGATGCCCGGCAAACGGTCGGCCGAAGACGAGGGAACTACGGTGGCAGTGATTCTAGCCTTAGGTTCCTTCCTTGGCTGGGCGACGGGAGCCGGGGCCTTGCTTGTGGGTAGCGGTGCTGTGGCGGAGCCTGCGCTATCGGCCGCTATTTCGACTGGTGGCCGTGAACTAAAGGAACTTCCCAAATGATCCGCCAAGAACCACACCGCTCCCACAGTGAGAATAACCGCGCCGGCGGTGCTGGCGATCCACCACGGAACCTTGCGCCAGGCGGTCTGGACCGCCGGCCGAGCCGTAAGGCTCGCGCGGAGTTGTTCGTCATATTCGTGTCGCCGCGCCGCATCCAGCAGGGTTGCCACAATAGAGTTGAGCCTGCGCATCTGCGTCTCGGCCAGTTGCTTCGTGGCTGGGTCGCGATGCTGGTCGGGATGCACCAATCGGACAAGCCGCCGATGCGCTTTGCGGATCTCCTCCTGGTCCGCATCGGGTCTTATTCCGAGTTCCTCGTAGTAGTTCATTTCAACTCTTCTGTTTGATAATCATAGTCGATTCCGCGGCATTCCAAAAAAACGTCAGCGGATCGAACAAAATAGCTGCTCTTTTCCCGAAACCCGGCTTTGGGCCAGAAAAACCTCTTCATTGGCCTGCAAAAACAAGTTTATCGGATGAACGGTTTTTCCTCGTACTAGCCTTCAATTCGCCGGGTACTATTTAGCGCAATCCTTTTCACCGGACTAGGGTGCTACAAAAGGACATAGCGTGACGGGCTAAGGATGCCCGGAAGAGACGAGTCTACGCGAGTTGACGCGCACTGCGCGCGCCCAAAAAATAGGTTCGAGTTCCGGTACTCGGGATCGTTACGCACCCTTGGCGGCTTCGGCCTTCTGGACCCGGCTGGTGCGCCGGCTATAGCTGAAATAGATCGCCAGTCCCAAGGTCATCCAGATCAGAAATGCCGCCCATGTGTCGGCTCCCAACGCAGCCATCAGGCCTACGTTCACGAGGACGCCCAACCACGGGAGCAGCGGCACCCACGGAGTTTTAAACGGGCGGGGAAGGAAAGGCTCCTTCTTTCGCATAATCACGACCGCGATGCAGACAACTACGAACGCGAAAAGAGTTCCGATGCTCGTAAGATTCCCCAGGCTCGCAATGGGCGTGAAAGCGGCTCCGATTGACACAAACACGAGCAGCAGGAGGTTCGACTTCCACGGCGTCCGAAGACGCGGATGCAAGTCGGAAAACAACTTCGGTAGCAGGCGATCTCTCGACATCGAATAGAAGACTCGTGATTGCCCCAGCAGCATGACCAGCATGACGGACGTCAAGCCGCACAGCGAACCCAGTTTCATCAGGAATCCGACCCACGGCAGACCTTTCATCTGGTCTACGGCGACTGCCAGTGGCGCGGCCACGTTCAGGTCCTTATAGTTCACGACGCCGGTGAGCACCAGTCCGTAGAGGATGTATAGCACGGTGCAAATCGCCAGTGAGCCGATGATACCGATCGGCATATCACGCTTGGGATTGCGGGCTTCTTGTGCGGCCGTGGAAACAGCATCGAAACCGATATACGCAAAAAAGATCTGTCCGGCACCGGCCAGCACGCCGCTCCACCCAAATGCGCCGAACTCACCGGTGTTTGGCGGTAAGAACGGATGGTAGTTGTGGCGATTGATGAAGAAGTAGCCTATTCCGATAAAGAACACGACCACGGCTACTTTCAGGATCACGATGAAGTCGTTAAATTTTGCCGATTCGCTGATACCGCGAATGAGAACTGCAGAAACGGCGCAGAGAATCAGGACCGCTATCAAATTGATCTTGCCGGGCTGCGGGGAGAATGGTGACGCGACAAGCGCACGCGGCAATTCGATCCCGAACGAGGTCAGAATGGAATCGAATGTGGCCGCCCAACTGACCGAGACCGTCGCCGCGGCGACCGCGTATTCGAGAATCAATGCCCAGCCGATAATCCAGGCAGGCAACTCGCCGAGCGTCGCATAGGAGTATGTATAGGCGCTCCCTGCAATCGGAATCATCGTGGAGAATTCGCTATAGCAAATTCCCGCGAAGGCGCAGCCAACCGCGGCGAGGATGAAGGAATAAGTCAGAGCGGGACCGGCATGGGTGGCCGCCGCGACTCCGGTCAGTGTGAAAATACCCGCTCCGATAATGGCGCCGATTCCAAGTGCCACCAGTGACAGCGGGCCCAAACTCCGTTTCAGGCTCTCCTCGCCTTCGGCCTCGGCCAGCAGCGTCTCGATCGGTTTAGTTGCGAAGAGCCCCATCAAATTAACAATAGGCTAAGATCTCATTTGAAACTCAGCCGGCGAACTCTTTTGCAGGGAGCGGTTGCCGCGGCGCCATTGCCCGCGCGGCAGGCCTCCGCAGGGCAAAGACCGAACGTCATCGTGATTCTGTTTGACGATCTCGGTGTGCATGACCTTGGATTCCTGGGAGCCAACGATCTTCGTACGCCGCATATCGATCGTCTTGCCTCTTCCGGGACGGTGTGCCGGAATTGGTACTCGAATGCGCCTGTTTGTGCACCTGCCCGATCCGCATTGATGACAGGACGAAATCCGCTCCGCGCCGGCGTCCCGGACAACGGCCGCGCCCTCCGGCCGACGGAGAAAACGATTGCATCGCTGCTCAAAGAAAACGGATACGAAACCGGCCTGATTGGAAAATGGCATCTTGGCAGCTCGCCCGATACGGTTCCGAATGCCCATGGATTCGATTATTTTTACGGTTTCCACGAAGGCTGCGTCGATTACTACTCACACCGTTACTACTGGGGCGAACCGAAACGGGCGAATTTCCATGACTTGTGGAGAAACCGCCAGGAGATTTTCGAAGACGGCCGGTACTTAACCGAGCGTATCGGCGAAGAAGCGGCTGCGTTCATCGATCGCCAGCGGGAGCGCCCCTTCTTTCTCTACACCGCGTTCAATGCGGTGCACTATCCTATGCACGCGCCGCAACAATATGTGGAGCGCTTCCCCAATTTGCCTCCCGAGCGGCGCATGTACGCGGCCATGTTGGCAGCGGCGGACGATAGGATCGGCGACATGGTGGCCGCGCTGGAGCAAACCGGACAGCGCGACCGGACGCTGATCTTTCTAATGGGAGATAATGGCGCGACAACCGAGCGCCGTGCGGGCCTGAACCAGAAAATCGCGACAGCCGGACTCAACATCCCCTTCCGTGGATTTAAGTTCAGCGCGTTCGACGGCGGCATGCACGTGCCCGCGCTGGTGAACTGGCCGGGACATATTCCCGCCGGCCGGCGCATCGATCAGATTGTAATGACCGCCGACATCCTGCCGACGGTGGTTTCACTGGCTGGAGCCAAACTACCCGGTGATCGCACATTCGATGGCCGCAACATCTGGCCGGTCCTCACGGAAAATGCTCCTTCGCCGAATCCGTATGTTGCGTGGGCGCAAGGCCCCCAATTGGCGATTCGAAAAGGCAAATGGAAGCTGGTATTAAACGGCGTCACCCACGATGGCACGCCTGCCGGTCAGAAGCCTCTCGAAGGGGAAGATGCCGTCTTCCTGTCGGATCTCGATCAGGATCCCGGCGAATCCCGGAATCTCAGGCGGCAGCATCCGGAAATCGTCGACGAGTTACAGACACTTCTTTCCGAGTGGCGTGCCGGTGCGGAATCCAATTAGTGCAGCGTCTTCTTCAGCCAGGCGATCATTTCCGGCTTCCAGTGCTGCATCTCGGGATCGCGCCAATTGCTCATTCCGTGCCCGCCGCCCTCGATCGTGATTAATTCACAGCTTGCCCCCACACGATGCATGGCTTCGCACATCGAGGTTGATTGTTCGTACGGGACCTGATCGTCCTTTGTGCCGTGGATGCAAAGGAACGGCGGCATTCGTTTGTGCACCGCAGCGATCGGCGCAAGCGAGCGTAACTTGGCAACGCCTGCCTCGTCAAGCTGTTCCACTCCAAAGAAATGAATGCCGCCGCCGTGGGAGGCGTGTCGGTTGATGCTGGCCATGTTGAAACGTTCCGGGTGATCGCGGCGCTCGCCGGCCAGTTTCGCATAGTCGACGGGCCCATAGAAATCGACCACGGCCGCCACCTTCGTATGATGTCTTTCGTGCGTTCCTGCATAATTCACGAACAACCCGCCCGCCGATTCGCCTATGAGTACGATTCTCGAAGCATCAACGTGATACTTCGCGGCATTCGCTCCTACCCAGCGAATCGCGCTATAGATATCCGAGATCGCCTGCGGAAACTGGACCTCTGGAGCGAGCCGGTAATCGATGCTGAACCAGGCAAAGCCGGCCTTGTCGAGAGGCTCGAACAGCGGCCGCACGTTGGTGCTTTTGCTTCCTTGATCGAAGCCGCCGCCGTGGACCAGAATGGCCGCGGGAAACGGTCCGGGCCCATCCGGTATGTGAAGGTCAAGCAGCACCGGCTCGCCCGCCGGACGCGCGTATTCGACATCCTTCTGGTCGACGGGCGCAGCGGTTAACAGGGCTGCGCAGGTAGTAATTAGGAGCACGAATGTTCGCATGAGCTTAAGGCTTAGTAGCTAGGATCAGAGGTGACGGTCCCGGCGAATCCAATGTGCGGGCATTTGTAAATCCGGCGTCCTTTAGCCATTGAGCGATTTCCTCGAACGAATAGGTATTTCCGTTGTCCGTATTTACCAGCATATTGACGGCGAAAATCAGGCCGTTCACGGGGCCCTGCCGATCCGGATTTACTAGAAACTCGGCAATTGCGATGGTTCCACCGGACTGAAGCGCCTGAAATGTCTTGAGAAGAAGAGCGCGGCCGCGGGTTTCGCCTTCGCTGTGGAGGATATGCCCTAAAGTTGCGATGCTGTAGTTACTGCCGAAGTCGGCCGTCATGAGATCGCCCTCGATGAATGAAAAGCGTTCGGCGAGACCGAACCGGGCTGCTGTCTTGCGGGTGATTGAAATCACGTCCGGCCAGTCGACCGCTGTGACGCGGACGTTATCCGAACCTTGTGCCAGAGCAATGCCCCAAACGCCGGAGCCGGCCGCCAGGTCCAGTACCTGGACTGGACCGCTCACGGCAAGATGCTTGGCAAGCGTCTGTGCCGCCGCATAGTTCATGGGGAAGAGATCGGTCACGAACTTCTGAAAGAATTCCGCTCCCGTAGTTTCCTGGTTGACTGCCTCAACCGGTTTGCCGGTCATGACAATGTCATTGAGATGTAGCCATTTCGGAATCAAATGCTGGCTGCAATGACTGATGAGGCCACCCTGAAACGCGGGCTTGGTGCTCACAAGAAAGGCGGCGCTCTCGGGCGCAAGAGAATAACGGCCCTGTTCATCACGCGAAAGGAAATCAAGGCCGACCAGGACATTCATGATCGCTGTGAGGCCGCGTTCGGAGGCGCCAGTGGCCGCCTGGACTTCTTGAATTGTCTTTGGTCCTGCGTCCAACGTGTCGAAGACACGATTTTTGATCGCGGCTTCCAGCACGAGGGGCGGCACATATCCCCAGGCAAACTGCATGATGCGTTCCGGTGTTACCGGTGGAGCGGTCGAGGCTGGCATAAATTGTGCCCGCGTAGCGGGAAGGGAAGGCACAATTATATCTGGTGTCTGAATCGCCTATGGACAAGTAGCCATACAAACCCTACAGGCGAGTGGAGAAAGCATAGTGCTAGTCGGAAACGGATGGTAGGGCGGCTGGACTCGAACCAGCGGCCACCTGCTTAGAAGGTATGCAGTTGGCGCATTCAGGGCTTTTCACTCTTATCCGCATTGTTCGGTTCTGGGCGGTGTCACGGAACTCGTTCCGTACACGGAAGACAATCTCCACCGTTCGCCGATAGAACGATCATGCCAAGAATGCCGAGTTTCGATGGCAACGAACCCATATTCGTCGATCCGGCGATTCTGTGCGATCCCGAGCCGCAGTCCTTTCTGAAGCGGTCATCTCGTGAAATGGCTTATTCATTTCGTCACCTGATCGACGGCAAATTCAGTCCCGACACTCAGAGTTAAATGGGCAATCCGTGGTTATCGTTGGATGGGGTATATCGGATCGACGGCCAAGAAGCGGGTAGCCAGGGACAAAATGAATCGGAGAATGGGCAAGAGCATATCTGATTTCACGCAGCGCGTAATTTGGGTTCCGCGCTGACGCCCACGGACAGTTTGACCTGGTATTTGAGGCACATACGCACAGCTTCAATGCGCTGTTCCACCCAATTGACCGGCAGCGAGTAAGCAGTCGCGAGTTCCTGGACAGATATCCCTTCGAGGTTGAAATCATACAGACTGAACGCCAAAGATTTATTGGCGAGCAGCATAACGGCAGGATTCACACTCTTAGGGTGTGGTTGGCTTGCCGAAGCTCTCATTGCACCGACAGTTGAAAAGCTCTGTTCGGGCCGGCGGCTCCATTTCGGGGCCAGACGTCCGCTTCCGATCATCGCTTTTTCAACGCCTCATCAATGAAAAAGCTTTATACCAACCCTAAACTATCAGCAGCCTCGGTCCGATCCCGGAACGAGGCTCTGAAGGTAACTACCTGGCCGGCTTTCATTGCTGGTTCGTCTTGTCAAATCGAACAAATCTTCAAGACTGCGTATTGAAGCTTGGCATTGCGACTGTCATGCCGGCGCGGTTCTGTACTGTACGGAGATGACGAGAAAGCCGCGCGCATGCGAACTCAGCTCCGCAAACGAACCGAAGGAGCGGGCCGAAAGTCGGGGCTGCCGCCATACCCACAAAATGAAGACCGGGGACGGAGCTTTCGAAGTTGGCGGTCAATTTCGGAGCGTGCTGCTCCAGGAGAACTCCGGTCCTAACCTCCGCCGATAGAAAGTTCAGCCGGTTTATGTCGAATCGAAAACCGGTTCCTGCGACGACATGATCTAATTCAAGGTGCTTTTCGCCGATCGCGCTAGAGAGCCGCAGGGAAACCTCTTCTGCTGTCGCGTGTGCCGACGATAGCGTGCAGCCAAGATGCATCTGAACTTTTCCTACCACACGATCCCGCAAGAAATGCCCGGGGGCTGGGCCAAGGTAACGCTTTACAACTTTGTGCCGGAAGCTGCTCGGCATCTGCCGAAAGAGCAATGGAGCTTTGGCGCAAAAAACGGACTTCCAACTTGTGCCGATCGAAGTCATAGGCTTTGAGACTCGATCGAGGAAAGTTCGCGACCTTCCTTCCGGTCCGGACGAAGGGAACTCAATCGTTTCACGACGGCTGATCAGGTGAACTTTCGCTCCCGTTTCGTGCAGCAGCGCCGCCATATCGACCGCAGATGCACCCGCTCCGACAACGGCAACCCGCTTACCCTCAAAGCGACTCAAATCTTTGATATCAGATGTGTGCGAAACATGCTGTTTCGAGAATCGTCCAAGTTCTTCCGGCACGTGCGCGAACGGGCTGACCCCCACGGCCAAGATAACGCGGTTGCAGAAGGCAACCGTACCGCTCGCTAAGGTGATCGAAAAGCCATCACCTTTTGCTTCGACCCGTTCCACCCACTCCTGCTCCAGGTAAGGTACGATGCGGCGTTGAAATTCCAGCCCAAAAGAACGAAACGTGTCTAGCGCGACATGGTGGCCCACGTCTGCGTAGTGAACGCCCTTTTCGGCGCAATACCGCTTAAGCGTGAATTTCGAGACCGGGTCAAAAAGGGTCAACGCAAATCCCGCCGATTTCAACAAGATACGCTCGGGCATGTTCTCCCGCCAAAACGACATCGGCGGACCGAAAATGCGGTGGCTGATGCCCACCGCCTTTAAATGCGCGGCCAGCGATAGCCCGTAGGGGCCGGCTCCAATGATGACAACTTCGACAGAATTCATAAAGATTGACTGTACTCCAGAACTAACTTGCACAGTTATTGGTGTACGTAACAACAACCTTACATAAGTTGCCTCAACGATGTCTATAGGATTGTCACTGATCGCAGATGTGGTACCCCTTAGTCCAACGAAGCTAGGCAGAACAATTGAAACTACAAATCAATCCGGAGCATAGTTGGATATCTCAGTAAGGAGCAATGATTGTGAGGCATCCGCGCAAGTCTGTGTTGTTACTCGCCTCCGGGTTACCTGTTCAATACAGGGCGCTTCGCTGCGCCGAAGCAGCGGGCTTCGACGTATACGTCTTAGGAACCAAGCAGGCGGTCCTATTGCGTCATTCCCGCTTCTGTCGAGGTTTCTTTGAGATGCCGCAATGGCCCCCGGATGATTTCATCGGCCAGGCTGAGGTGATGTTGCGCTACATGGAAGATCTCCGCGCGCGATACAGCCTTGACGTGCTGCTGCCGGCGGATGAGCGATCCATTCGTCTTCTTTATCAGGTGCTCGATCGCGTCCGCATTCCTACTTTGCCGATGCCGCGCGTCGAGATCTTCGATCTTCTCGATGATAAGTGGACCTTCGGTCAACTTTGCTGCCATTTAGACATACCGGTACCGCGCACGTGGCTTTTCAATACTAAATCGGAGTTACTCACGGCGCTCGAACAAAGCACTCTACCGGACCGGATCGTCATTAAACACCTTAGGCTGTTTGGTGAATTCGGGATACATTATCTCAACAGGCAGAACGCAAAAGAACAGATCGAACAAATCGAGTACGCGCCACTGCTTGTACAGGAACACGTGGACGGTGTCGACCTGGGATTAACCATTCATGCGGTGAAGGGGCAGGCTGTCGCCGCAATCTGGCACCAGAAGCGGGGGCAAAACGTCGTCCTTTCGCACCATGATGCCTATCTCGACTATGTCTGCCGTATTGCGCGTCACATCAAGGCGGACGGGATCTTGAACTTCGACGCAAGAATCAGACCAAACGGGGAGCTGCTGGTTTTTGAATGCAATCCTCGTGTCTACCTGTCCATGGACTATGCATTGCTCACCGGAATTAATTGGGTGGAGATTGCCTTACGCGATTGGACGAATCACGACGGTTCCATCCTGATCCGCGAAGGCGAAATGAAGACGCTTTGGGGAACGCTGCGCAGTCTGCACACACCGTGGCGGATCACTTCGAGTGACCTCCGGATGGCGATCTACGCGTTGCGCGATCCGATCCCCCAAGCGATCGAGCTTGCCCGGTTAGCCGTCAAGAAGTGTCCTGTAAAGCTTAGGGCGGCGCTGCTGGAGATGCCTCTGCTCAGACCGCTCTGGGAATGATGTTGCTGCTGGCGCCCGGAGTGTCAGCGGATTGTGAGCGCCAACCGAGAAACTAAGGTGGCAACCTGGATGCTAGACAGCGTTGCCGGTGAGGTTCTAATTGCACTTCTCTAGTGAGGCGCGTCATTTCGGTGCGCCTCTCTTTTCGCCTGATCTAGTGTCTGTGAAGGTAGCCGGCGACTGCATCATCGCCACTTGCAAAACTTTCTTGGAGCGATCGTAAAGGTTCGCTTTTTGTTGGCTCACTCCATGAGCTTCGGTTGCGTCACGCTGTAGAGGGACCGCACTTCGAGAATCTTGTCGATCTTGTGCAGTTCGCGGCCGCTTGGAAATGCGGCGCCCGCCCGGCCCAAGAACTGGATAAATCCAACAGTAGTTGGTTCTCCTTGTATTCGCCTACAGTTCAGCTCAGACATTTATCTGATGTTAGCTACCCCACGTCTTAACCGTATTTTTTTTGATACGTAAATTTACTCGGACAAATACCAGTACCTCTGGTACTATGTCAAAACGTGCCCCAGCGTCGCCGCACGCTCGGGCATGACAACGAGAGGGGAAACGTGCAATGAACGGGTTAATGAAGAAGCGACTGAGCCCGCCGATAAGCTTCACGAAGAAGCGGGAATGGATCAGGCTTGAGCAGGACAGGGAAAACTGGATGAGCCACACCGATGCGCACTGTGCGGTTGACATCCCGCGCGCCGCGCCGGCGATTGGAGAGGGCCAGTCGTGCAAAGAGAGTGACCGGTGGTGCGCCCTGGTTTCCGATGCGATCCTGTTTGCATACGGCATTTCGGTTCCGGAAGAACACCTCTGGAATGCGGCAGTGACGGGCACATTAGAGAAGGCAGCTGTCGAGGATGCCGTCCGCTGGGCGCAAGCGGTCGTCCGCTGGAAAACGGATCAAGCGGATGAGGTGGTGTGGCCTGGTCACATTGCACCGGAACTATGGCCGCTGTTCTGGGAAGTCGCATTGCAGGTGGACCGTGAGCGGACCCTGACAGCCATTGGGTACGCGCTTACAGCGTTGGCATATCGCGAGTATGACGGCCTAAAGGATCAGAGGGCCTGTAGCGGTACGCCTACGAACAGGCGCATAACCTGAATTGGTGGGGCGCAGGATTTCGGATCAGACTCGGTAGTGAAGTAAACAGCCGGGTGGCACGGTGAACCGTCAGCGTGTATGACAGATTAGTGATTCCGGGGTCCACTCTCCAATACGCTCGACCTGTTCGGCTCAAAAAAGCGCCTCTCGTCACCGAGAGGCGCAAAGTTTTCCCGCCTTGGATTGATCTCCATCCTAAGGCAGAAGCGTCTTATTTCGATCTGTTTTGCCCGCAGCGTGATTGGGATTCACGCTGGGGTGCAGGCTTTTAGTATGAAGGGCCGGTTGTGACCGCTTGTTAGTGTTCTAGCGGAAACGAGCGGCCCTCTTAATGCAGGGTACAACGGGTTTTACCTGATCTACCGCATTATGAGGCACCGCTCCGGGCTGCCCCCAAATCCCCGCGCCGCAACGGTGGACGAAATTCATCTGCGGCGCGCGGTCATGCGATAGTGGTGGGCTTCGCATCTTCTATTCGCAGCATCGATGGAACATTCCCTGCGAATAATTTGAGCGGCAGAACACGGGCGACAACTCATTGCCGGCGACGCACTCTGTCACTCATACTAATAACTCTGCACCTTCCAGCCTCGTATTCTACTCGTAATGTTTTCACTGTGGACTCTCCGATAAGCCCGCTCCTTAAAGGGTATATATGCCGGTCGGCTGATCCTTGAATATGGGCAGGATGTACGTGCCTGGCCGCACACTTGTGTCGGGCTGCTTAGCGTGGAGTCTGCGGTTATCGCTGGTTCTTATTCTTGAAGTCTCGATCGGGTGGCGTTCTCCCGAAAGCGCAGTTGTAAGATCCGGCTCAAACGATTCGCGCTGGAGCGCCTGCAAGAAATCGCCCGCGAGAACAGCAAGCTGGGTGGTCGGCCCAAAGGAAGCGGCAAGAAGAGAGCGGCGTAGCCATGGACAGAGTTCGAATCGTAGAGCCTGGCCAGAACGACGGAGACGAAAAGACTACAACGAAGCGAAGAAGAAGCGTGCCAAGGCAATCCATGATCTAGAGCAGGGAAGGCCCCGACAATGCTGGCCGCCTGATGGATCGCCAAAGACTCTTTACAACCGCCGAGAGCAGGGACGGATGGATGGTGGCATATCGGGCCGCGATCGTGCACACGACAGCGGAATGAGGAGTGTTGAATTGCGGAATCTTCGACTTGCTGATGTTGATGCGGGCGCGCGAAGGATAACCATCCGCAAATCCAAGGGCGACAACGGCCTGTTCCACACGGTGATCCTGACGAACGATTTGCTAAAGGCCGTATTGACACTATCGAGATGAAAACACTATTCGGCGTAGTCCAGGCGCAAGCTGGCCATCTTTCCAAACGGATGACGGAACCATACACGCACATCAGTCAACGAGCGATGGAAGATGCGGCGCGGCGGTACGAGCAGAGGAAGGTTGCGCCACTCGCGGAGCCAAAAAAACGGCTTCTTCTATCTCATTGGCTTCTTCTATATCATTGAATTAATGGTAGGGGCGGCTGGACTCGAACCAGCGGCCACCTGCTTAGAAGGCAGGTGCTCTATCCACCTGAGCTACGCCCCCGATTGGATCTCACTCTATCGTAACCAGCAGATCATGCGCCTCGACCGCTTGCCTTACCTTCACCGCGATTTCCTTCACGGTTCCATCGATGGGTGCATGAATCGTGGTCTGCATTTTCATGGCTTCGAGCACGAGCAGGCGGTCGCCTTTGTGCACCGGTTCGCCCGGTTCGACGTGCAACAGCGTCACCGCACCGGGAATAGGCGCGCCGATCTCGCCGGGCTTGTTGGAATCCGCTTTGCGGCGCGCCTGCAATTCCTGCTTCAGAGACTTGTCGCGCACTTCCACTTCACGCGGCTGGCCGTTGAGCTCGAAGAACACGGTTCGCATTCCATCGGGGCGGGGCTCGCCGACGGTCAGTAATCGCACGATCAGTGTTTTTCCGGGCTCTAATTCAACAGTTACTTCTTCGCGCTCTTCGAGGCCGTAGAAGAAGGGCCGCGTCGGCAGGACCGCCAATTCGCCATATTGCGTACGCGCAGAAGCAAACTTAACGAAGACTTCCGGATACATGGCGTAGCTGAGCAAGTCAGTGCGGCTCGTAGCACCGGTCTCCTCTTTCATCTTTTTAGCCAATTCCGCAAAATCCGTGGGAGGCAAATGTTCTCCGGGGCGGCCGCTCATCGGGCGCCTGCCGCCCAAGACAGCGTTTTGCAACTTGGGCGGCCAGCCGCCTTCCGGCTGGCCTAGAGATCCGAGAAACATGTCGACAACAGAATTGGGCACGGTAAGCGGATGGCCCGGCGTGGGATTTTCCAGATCCTTGAGCTTCAGATCGTGGCTGAGCAGATAGAGCGCCAGATCACCGACAACTTTGCTTGACGGCGTCACTTTCACAATATCGCCAAAAGCCATGTTCACGTCCGCGTACATGCGTGCGACTTCGGGCCAGCGTCCGCCCAGGCCCATAGCTTCCGCCTGCGCTTTCAAGTTGGTGTACTGGCCGCCGGGCATCTCATGGATGTAGACATCGGAGCTCCCGGATTTCGGAGCTTCGTCAAATGGCCCATAGTAAGTCCGGACTGTTTCCCAATAATCGGAACAACGGTTCAGGGCGTCGAAGCTTAGGCCAGTATCGCGTTCGGTGTGAGCGAGCGCGGCGACGATTGAGTTCAGGTTGGGCTGGCTGGTTGTCCCGCTCATGGCCGATATGGCGCCGTCGGCCACATGAACGCCTGCGTCGGCAGCCTTCAGGACGGTGGCGGCGTTGATGCCGCTGGTGTCGTGGGTGTGCAGGTGAATCGGTATGCCGACCTCGTCGCGTAGTGTCTTTACCAGCTTGTAAGCCGCGTAGGGACGCAGCAGACCGGCCATGTCTTTGATGCCGAGTGTGTGAGTGCCCATGCGCTCCAGCTCTTTGGCGAGGCGCACGTAATAGGCGAGCGAATATTTCTCGCGCGCAGGGTCCAATATGTCTCCGGTGTAGCAGATTGCCGCTTCGCACAGGCGGCCGGTCTTGCGCGTGGCTTCGACTGCCACACGCATGTTCGGAAGCCAGTTCAGCGAATCGAAGATACGGAAAATGTCGATGCCGCGGGCAGCGGCCTCGCGAATGAATTCTTCGACCACATTATCCGGATAGGCCGTATAGCCGACTGCGTTCGAGGCGCGCAACAGCATTTGAAAGCAGATATTAGGTATACGCTGCCGCAGAGCCTCCAGGCGCTTCCAGGGATCTTCGAACAGAAAACGCATACTGACATCGAAGGTGGCGCCGCCCCACATCTCGAGGCTGTATAGTCCGGCCAGTTCTTTCGAAACATAGTCCGCAGTTGCGAGGAGATCGTGCGTGCGAACGCGCGTCGCCATCAGCGATTGGTGTGCGTCGCGGAATGTCGTGTCCGTGAGCAAGAGCCGCTTTTGGGCGCGGGTCCATTCGGCGAATTTCTCCGGGCCTAAACTGTCGAGCAATTGACGCGTGCCCTGCGGCCGCTCTCCCGAAGAATGGGGGACCGGCGCGTCGCGCAGGACAGTTGGCTTACTTCGTTTGGCTACCTCCGGGTTCCCGTTGACGATGACTTCGGCCAGATAGGTAAGCAGCTTGGTGGCGCGGTCCTTGCGGCGGACGAAGCGAAACAGCTCGGGCGTCTCATCCAGGAAAGAGGTTGTGGGTTCACCCAACTGAAATGCGGGATGATTGACCACGCTTTCCAAGAACGGGATATTTGTCTTTACGCCGCGAATACGAAATTCCCGCAAGGCGCGATCCATGCGCTGGCAGGCCTGCTTGAAATTGCTACCCCAGGAAGTGACCTTGACGAGGAGCGAATCGTAGTAAGGCGAGATGACAGCCCCGCCATAGGCAGATGCGGCGTCGAGACGGATGCCGAAGCCCGCGGGTGAGCGGTAGGTATGAATCTTTCCGTAGTCCGGGGAGAAATGATTGTTCGGATCTTCTGTGGTAACGCGGCATTGCAGCGCCGTTCCGTGCAACGGGATGTCCGGCTGCTGCGGGAGGCTCATTTCCTCGCCATGCAGGATGAGACCTTCGGCGATTTGTATTTGACTGCGCACGATATCGATGCCGGTGACCATTTCGGTTACCGTGTGCTCGACTTGCACTCTGGGATTCACTTCGATGAAGAACCATTCGTGCGTCACCGCGTCGACCAGAAACTCGACGGTACCGGCGTTGTAATACTGCGCGGCGCGCGCGAGTTTTACCGCTGCTTCGGCCAGTTCTGCCCGGACGCGCGCTGGCAGGCCGATTGCAGGGGCAATCTCGACGACCTTCTGATGGCGACGCTGCACGGAGCAATCGCGTTCATAGAGATGCAGAATATTGCCGTGCTTGTCGCCCAGTATCTGAATTTCAACGTGTTTGGCGCGGCGTATGTAGCGCTCTAAAAAGACGGCCGCATTGCCGAAAGCGGCGCCCGCTTCCTGGCTTGCTTCGGCGAGCTTGGCTTTCAAGTCACGCGCCGATTCCACAACGCGCATACCGCGGCCGCCGCCGCCGTGTGCTGCTTTGACGATCAGAGGAAATCCGACACGCTGCGCGATTGTTTCCACATCAGCCGCGTCGGGATTTACAGCCTCTTCGGTTCCCGGCACTACCGGAATGCCGGATCGCTGCGCAAGTTTGCGTGCGGCTGTTTTATCCCCTAAGGCTTCGAGCAGGGCGGGGCTGGGACCCACGAAAGTGATCCCGGCCTTTTCACAAGCCCGGGGTAAGGCTGGATTCTCGGAGAGAAAGCCGTAGCCAGGATGAAGAATGTCGACCTTCTTCTCAACCGCCAGCGCAACAATCGCGTCTACGTCCAGGTAGGCTTCGACGGGGCCTTTGCCTTGGCCGATCAGGTAAGCCTCGTCGGCTTTGAACCGATGCAGGCTCAGCCTGTCTTCCTGCGAATAGACGGCGACGGTGCGAAAACCCAGTTCGGTCGCGGCGCGGAAAATACGCGTGGCGATCTCACCACGGTTCAATGCGAGAAGTTTCTTCATCTTTCAGCGTATAGGACTAAAATGAGGACGTGAAATTTGCCGCATGTCTGCTCCTGGCTGCCGCTTTGCTCGTTTCCGCCGAGCGCGAAGGAAACTTCACCATTCGTTTCGAACCCAAGGCAATCCTACAGACAGGAGTTACTATTCCGTTCGAGATCAGCGTTACCGACAGTCGCCGCAATCCGGTGGGACAGGCGGAAGTCAAATTGTACATTGAGGCGGCGGATGGACACGAGAGAAAGCTCTTCGTGGCGCCTGCGATCACCGCGGGCGTGTACCTCGCGAAACCCATTTTCCCGGAAGCGGGGAACTGGAAGGTCGACGTAGAGGTCCGGCGTAACGATCAGTTCAGTATGCGATCTTTGGAGTTCAACGTGCGCGAGTGACCTCGCGCACGTTGATCGGATTGCGGATCTTAAGTAAACATGTACAGCGGAGTGGCCGGTCCGGCTCCCGATCCAGGAGTCGATTCCACATCGCCTGCGGCAACCGGCTGGCCTTCCAAATCGCCTACTTGCCGGCAGTAGATGCCGTTCTCGCCGAGGTAGACTTCGAGGTCTGCCGGGCGGGGAAGCGAACCTTGAATGAGCGCTTCCGACAGCGGGTCCTCGATGTATTTCTGCAGCGCACGCCGCAGCGGTCTCGCTCCGTAGCTGCGGTCGCCGCAGGTTTTATCGAGAATATATTTCGCCGCGGCAGGCTCGAGCCGGATCTTGATCTGCTTGGCGACCAGATTCACGTTGATCTGCTCGACCATCAGATCGATAATCTTGAGCAGGTCTTCGTCGACGAGTGAAGTGAACAGAATGACTTCGTCCAGGCGGTTGAGGAATTCGGGATTGAAAGCCCGCTTCACTTCACTCATTACCTGATCTTCGATCTTCTGCGGAATTCCCTGGTCCTCAGTGACTCCCGAGAAGCCGATCTGGCCACGTTTATCAAGGAAACGCGCTCCGAGATTGGAAGTCATGATGATGATCGTGTTCTTGAAGTCAACAGTGTTGCCGAGTCCGTCGGTCAACTGGCCGTCTTCAAACACCTGCAGAAGAATGTTGTAAATGTCCGGGTGGGCCTTTTCGATTTCGTCCAGCAGAATGATCGAGTAAGGCGCACGCTTCACACGTTCGGTGAGCTGCCCGCCCTCTTCATAGCCCACATAGCCGGGAGGTGATCCGATCAGCTTCGAGATCGAATGCTTCTCCATAAACTCCGACATGTCGAACCGAATCAGAGATTTTTCGCTACCAAAAAGGAAGTCAGCCAAGGCGCGCGCCACTTCTGTCTTACCGACGCCGGTGGGGCCGAGGAACAGGAACGAGCCCGACGGGCGCTTGGGTGATTTCAAACCCGCACGCGAGCGGCGAATGGCTCGGGATAGCGCACCGATAGCTTTCTGCTGGCTGATGACCCGCCGGTGCAGCTCTTCTTCGATCCGCAGCAGCTTGTTGATCTCTTCTTCTTTGATCGAGGTCATCGGGACGCCGGTCCAGCGCGCCACGACATCTTCGATGTCGTCTTTCGAAACGATGCCAGTGGACGTGTCGTCCAGGTTGTACTTCTCGCGAAGTTGGCGCAAGTTCTCTCGCTCTTTGCGCTCTTCATCGGAATAAAAGCGCGCCTTCTCGAATTCGTGGTTCGCGATCGCATTTTCCATCCGATGCACGATGAACTTGATGCGCTTTTGGATATCGGCGACTTCCGCCGGCAGAGTCGTTTGGCGGAGTTTCACACGCGCCCCGGCCTCGTCGATCAAATCGATGGCCTTGTCCGGCAGAAAGCGATCCGGAATAAAACGCGTCGAGGTGTAGACGGCCGATTCGATGGCTTCGTCGGTGTAAGCGACGGCGTGGAATTTCTCGTACCGCTCCTTAATGCCGAAGAGGATGCGGATG
>Ga0157369_10001727_pt1 | contig 26551 bp, 26 predicted proteins | sample C25metaG_FD_113461 | JGI IMG/M metagenome (GOLD analysis project Ga0157369, IMG submission 113461) | Corn rhizosphere microbial communities from Kellogg Biological Station, Michigan, USA - C2-5 metaG | ecosystem: Host-associated > Plants > Roots > Rhizosphere > Soil | place: USA: Michigan... | reverse complement strand
GCGGGCTACGGTCCGCAGCATGGTCAGCCCGGCGCAGATCCGCGACCTCGCGCTGAGCCTGCCACGCACGACCGAGGCCTTGGTCCGCGACAGCGTGCGGTTCCGGATCGGCACGATCGTCTATCTCGCGTTCTCGCCGGACGAGACGCTGATGGGCTTCGCGTTCCCGAAGGAGGAGCGCGATGCACTGGTCGCGGCCGAGCCCGCGACGTTCCAGTTGCCGCGCACGTCAGACCTGCGATTCAACTGGGTGGTCGCACGGCTCGACCGGCTGGACGGGCAGCGCATGCGCGAGCTCGTGGTCGACGCGTGGCGCATGTGCGTGCCGAAGAAGGTCGCGGCCATGGTCGGCGACGCCGGCTCCCTCCTTGCGCCGGCCTCGGCCCCGGCCCCGGCCCCGGCTCAGGACGACGGCGAGGCCGCCGGCAGCGGCGGGGTGAGCTGAGCCGGCACGTCGACCGCCTCCGCGTCGGGGTTGCGCGGCGTCGCGACGACGTGCTCGAGCAGCGCGAACACGACGACGCCGCCGATGGCGAGCAGCACCGCGCCGATGCGCCAGGACAACACGTATCCGCGGGTCGCGGCGACCGCCGGCGACAGGTGCTCGCTGTGCATCAATGACGCCGCGTGCCGGGAGGCGAACGTGACCAGGCAGGACAGTCCGATCGCACCGCCGACCTGCTGCATCGCGCTCTGCACTCCGGAGGCCAGCGACGAGTCCTGCCCGGTGACTTCGTGAAGTGCCGCGTTGGTCGCGGCCGGGAACGAGATGCCGGAGAACACGCCGAGGACGACCATGCCCGGCAGGATGTTGCCGACGTACGACGCGCCGACGTGGACCGAGCTCGTCAGCACCAACCCGACCGCGCAGCCGAAGAAGCCGAGGGCGAACAGCGGCCGCACGCCGACCTTGGGCATCAGTGCGCTGCCGACCCCGATGCCGGCGCCGATGGCGAAGCCGAACGGCAGGTAGGACAGCCCACCGCGAAGCGGGCTCCATCCCATGATCTGTTGCTCGAAGAGCGTCAACAGGAAGAAATAGCTGAAGAACGACGAGGAGAAGAACAGCGTCACGAAGTTGGTGACGACGCGGGTGCGGTTCTCGAAGAAGCTGAGCGGGATCAGCGGTGCGTCGGACCGGCTCTCGATCACGACCATCACGGCCAGCAGCGCGAGACCGCCGACGAGTGGCAACAGCACCTGCCACGCGGTCCAGTCATGGGTCGCCGCCGCGAGCAGCCCGTCGACCACGCCGACCAGCCCGGCGGTGCCGGTGACCGCGCCGGCGAAGTCGGGCCGCTGCCGCTCCCGGACCATCCGGCTCTCCGACACGAGCCGGGGCACCACGAGCAGCGCGAACGCGGCGACCGGAAGGTTGATCAGGAAGATCCAGCGCCACGACGCGAAGTTGACCAGCAGCCCGGAGATGACCGTGCCGGTCGTGCCACCGAGCCCGGCGATGCCGCCCCAGATGCCGAGCGCGCGCATCCGCTCCTTCGGATCGGAGAACAGGACCGCGATGAGGCCGAGCGATGCAGGCGCGGCCAGTGCCTCGCCGAGCCCCTGCACGAACCGCGACGTCACGAGCATCGCCGGGCTCACCGCCGCCCCGCAGCTGGCCGACGCCACCGCGAACAGCCCGACGCCGAGCAGGAACAGGCGCCGCCGGCCGAGGATGTCGGCGAGCCGCCCGCCGAGCAGCAGGAAGCCACCAGCCATCAGCACGTAGCCGTTGACCACCCACGCCAGCCCCGGCTGGGAGAAGCCGAGGTCGTGCTTGATCCGCGGCAGCGCGACGTTCACCACCGTCACGTCGAGGATGAGCATGAACTGGATCAGTGCGAGGACGGCGAGAGCCTTCCAGCGCCGGGGGTCGGCGGGGACGGCCGCGGGTTCGGTCACGGTCAGGCCTCTCGATTCGGTTCGGCAGCAGCCTTCCAGACACCGCCGACAGTTTCCCGTCATTTCCGTTGTCGGTGCCCCGTCGTACGGTGTGAGGCGCAAGCGACGACAGGGGTGAGGCCATGAGCGGCGTACGGGTTCTCGTCGGCACGCGCAAGGGCGCGTTCGTGCTGACGGCCGACGGCAAGCGCAAGGACTGGACCGTCGACGGTCCGCATTTCCCCGGCTGGGAGATGTACCACCTGAAGGGCTCGCCGGCCGATCCCGACCGCATCTACGCGTCGCAGTCCACCGGCTGGCACGGCCAGGTCATCCAGCGCTCCGACGACGGCGGCAAGAGCTGGAACCCGGTCGGCAACGAGTTCGCCTACGACGGCGTCCCCGGCACCCACCAGTGGTACGACGGGACGCCGCACCCGTGGGAGTTCGCGCGGGTGTGGCACCTCGAGCCGTCGCACACCGACCCCGACATCGTGCTCGCGGGCGTCGAGGACGCGGCGCTGTTCCGGTCGAGCGACGGCGGGCAGACGTGGCAGGAGCTGTCCGGCCTGCGCGGCCACGGCTCCGGCCCGCACTGGCAGCCCGGCGCCGGCGGCATGTGCCTGCACACGATCATCGTCGACCCGCGCGACGCCGACCGGATCTACGTCGCGATCTCGGCGGCGGGCGCGTTCCGCACCACCGACGGCGGCAAGACGTGGACGCCGATCAACCGGGGACTGAAGTCCGAGGGCATCCCCGACCCGCAGGCCGAAGTCGGGCACTGCGTGCACCGGATCGCGATGCATCCGGATCGGCCCGAGGTGCTGTTCATGCAGAAGCACTGGGACGTCATGCGCAGCGACGACGGCGGCGACTCGTGGCACGAGATCAGCGGCAACCTGCCGACTGACTTCGGCTTCCCGATCGACGTGCACGCGCACGAGCCCGAGACGGTCTACGTCGTGCCGATCACCAGCGACATGCACCACTTCCCGCCGGACGGCAAGCTGCGCGTCTACCGCAGCCGCACCGGCGGCAACGAGTGGGAGCCGCTGACCAACGGCCTGCCGCAGCAGGACTGCTACGTCAACGTGCTGCGCGACGCGATGGCCGTCGACTCGCTGGACGACTGCGGCATCTACTTCGGTACGACGGGCGGGCAGGTCTACGCATCCGCCGACGCCGGCGACACATGGGCACCGATCGTGCGCGACCTGCCGGCCGTCCTGTCCGTCGAGGTGCAGACGCTGCCGTGACCGCCGTCCGCGTCGTGCTGCCCGGCCACCTTCGCACGCTGGCGAAGATCAGCGGCGAAGTCACGGTCGATGTCGGCGAGCCGGCAACGCTTGCCGCCGTCCTCGATGCGGTGGAGACGTCGTACCCGATGTTGCGCGGCACGATCCGCGCGCACGGCGGCGGCCAGCGGCGCGACTTCGTCCGGTTCTTCGCGTGCAACGTCGACCTGTCGCACGAGCCGGTCGATGCGCCGCTGCCGGACGCGGTCGTCAACGGCTCGGAGCCGCTGCTCGTCGTCGGCGCGATGGCCGGCGGATAGCGCTAGGGCGCGACGAGGTCCGCGTAGCCGGCGTGCTTGTCCAGCCACGACCGGACGAACGGGCAGAGCGGGACGATCGTCAGGCCGCGGGCACGCACGTCGTCGAGCGCCGCGCGGACGAGTTGCGAGCCGAGGCCGCGGCCCTCGAAGCGCGGGTCGATCTCGGTGTGGGTGAAGACCCGCCGGCCGTCGCGGTCGCGGTAGGCCGCGAACCCGGCGAGCACACCGTCGACGGTGATCTCGTAGCGGCTCGCACTCGAGACGTCGGTGACGGAGATGTCGCTCGTGGCGTCGCTCATAGCCGGCCGAACAGTCGCAGTACGCCGGCATCGGTGCGGCACAGCACGTCGGCGTCGACCAGTTGCTGCGCCGGCGTGATCGCGACGTACTGCACCATGGTCGCGGTCCTGCCCCCGAGGCCGACCGTGCACGCGTGCCGCAGCGACGGGACCTCCGACCCGGTGATGGCGAGCCACACCGGTACGCCGAGCTGGGCACCGCCGGTGATCTGCTGCCACATCGGCACCGACGAGTAGACCCCGCCGACGAAGCCGCGGGCGGCCAGCCGCCGGAGCGCGCCGTTGATGACGGCGACGTTGGTGACCGGGTCGCGCCACTGGTTGAGCACCTCGACGTCGAGCCAGACGACCGGAGCCTGCGCACCGGTACCGGCGATCCGGGCGAGGCCGTCGTCCACGACCTCCGCGCCGTACGCCTGCGGGTCGCCGGACGGCGGCGCGGCGAGGTTCAGGTAGAACGCGACCGGGAGGTGCCCGCGGAGCGCGCGGAGCTGGTCGTGCAGGCACGGGTTGCCGGTCAGCGGCCGGCCGCCGTTGACGCCGACGACCGCGAACCCGGTCTGCACCGCAGGCACCGCAGCGCCGCACTGCGGCCAGGAGACGTCAATGCCCCAGCCGGCCGCGAGCGAGTCCGGGAACCGGACGATCGGGCGCGGCGGCGCGCTCCGCCGTACGACGGTGTTCGGCAGTGGCGTGGGCGGCGTCGTCGGCACCACGGCCGCGGCGCGGGGCGGCGAGGGTTTCGCGGGATCGGTCGCGCGCGCCTGCGCGACACCGATTCCGGTGGCGACGACGGCGGCGAGCAGCGCAGCGAGAGCTACGTGCGGGCGAACCATGACATGTCCATTGTGGCCCGCGCGCGGCGCGGCGATGCGGCGCCGGTCAGCCGGCCTTCTCCGTCGCGGACCGGGCTTCGAGGGACGACAACACCTTGCGCAGCAAGGTGTTCAGGCTCGCCAGCTCGCGGCCGGACAGCGCGCTGAGCACGTCGATCTCCTTGGCGGCCTGCTCGATGACGGCCGCGTCGACCTGGCGCCGGCCTTCGTCGGTCAGCTCGATCACCACGCCGCGACGGTCCCGCGGGTCCGGCAGGCGGCGGACCAGCCCGGCGGTCTCGAGCCGGTCGAGCCGGTTTGTCATCGCGCCGGACGAGAGCATCAGCGCGCGGCTGAGCTCGCCGGCGCTCATCCGGTTGTCGGCCGCGCGGGTCGCGAGGCGCAGCAGCAGGCGGTACTCACCCTGATTGAGCCCATGCCCGGCGAGGGTGTCCTCGAACTCGCGGTTGACGTGCTTGTTGATCGCGGACAGGCGGCTGATCACGCCCTCGACCTCCGGCTGGATCTCGGCGTACCGCGAGGTGATGTCGCCGATGCAGAAGTCCACCGAGTCCGAGCTCATGGCTTCACAGTAACGCTCCATGTCAAGTCTCTCGTTCTCAAGTCTCTTGACATCGAGAAATCTCTGTGCGAGTATTTCGACGTCGAAGAATATTGGGGAGGAACCATGTACGACGCCCTGGCCCGCGAGCACGTGCACATGGAGCAGGACCGGATCCGCCGCAGCCTGGAGGCCGCCGCCCGGCTGCCACGCAAGTGGGAGCTCGACGAGACGACCGCCAAGCCCGCCCACCGCCGCTGGCCGCTCGGCCGCCGGCACGCCGCCGCCTGCTGACGGCCTCAGCCGGTCGCGCGCTCGATCGCGAACGTGAAGCAGCCGAACACGACCGCGCGGGCGTGCACCATGGCGACGTCCGGGTCGGCGAACAGCCCCTCGATCGCCGGCTCCGGATCGTCGTCCTCAGTGAGGACGACCCCGCCCACGATGCGCCCCGTCTCTCCGTAGGCGCGCAGCACCCGCGGCGTGCCGCGCAGCTCCTCCGGGTAGCCGCCGTCGGACGTGCCCGCGCACGGCTCCGGATGGACGAACACCGGCCCGACCTCGTCGTACGGGCCTGGGTCGATCCCGCGACCGGCGGCCCAGCGCCGCAGCGGCGCGTACGACACGAGCAGCAGCGTCTCGCCCGCCTTGCTCACCCGCAGGCAGCACCGCAGCGGGCTCCCGCCGCCGGCATCCACGACCACCAGCGGCGCGTTGCCCGCATCGTCGCGAAGCCTCAGCTCATCGACGACGTACGGCGGGATCGGCGTGACGGCGTAGCTGGCAGTTGTCGGTGGCATTCCTGAACTTTCGCGCCTCTTAGCCGCCGACGCTGGCGGATTTCGGACGCCTCAGCCGCGCGGTCGATCCCGCTTCTCGCGTAGTTGACGGGCGAGCAGCTCGCGCAGCACCGGCAACGCCCGCCGATCCTTGTCCCGGCCCGCGGCCTCCTTGCTCCGCACGATGTCGGCGAGCGACGCCAGCTCGACGCGACTTCCGCGAAGCTCGATGGCGACGGCATCGCGATGCGGTCGTCGTATCCGTGCGTTCCCGACGGCTCGACCGTGACATCGAGGTCGCCGTACTTCGTCGTGAGATTCCAGACCCGGACCGCCGCGAGGGAATCGGCGTCATGCGAGAACGGCAGCGGGTCGACGCCGGCTGCTCGCACCTTCGCGTCCAGCTCACGTAGCGCGTCCGACAAGCGCGCGTAGTTGTCGGGATCGCGCGCCGGGACGATGTCGACGTCGGTCGTGGGGATCGGGCTGCCTTGCGCGACGGCCGCGAACCCGCCGATCAGCACGTAGCGGACGTCGTGACGGGCGAGGACTTCAACGATCGCCGCTCCGTCGAAGTTAACCGGCACGCCCGTACGCCTCTCGCAACTCGTCGGCAAACCGGATCGTCGCGTCGAGTCGGTCGAGGCGTTCCTCGACGCCTGCCTGCAGGAGGGCTTCGGCCTGGACGATGTCGGAGTCGTCGTACGGGGCCAGCTCCACGATCAGCTGGAACCCGCACAGCCGCATCAGCCGCTCGACCTGCTCCAGCGACGGAGCTGTCCGGCCGGACTCGAGCCGGGCGATCGCCGACTGCGTCGTGCCGGCCAGCTCCGCGAGCTGGGCCTGGGTCAGCCGGGCCCGCTTGCGCGCCTCGCTGACGAGTTCACCGCCGATCACGCGCTGAGCATAGCAAATCTGCTATATAGCAGCCCTGCTATGGCGTCCGCGCCGGCTCGTCGCCGGTCAGGTCGATCGTCTGCAGCGGTACGGCGGCGGCGCCGCGGCGCGCGAGCGGGCTCGGCCACCACATCCGGTCACCGATGTCGAGGTTCAGCGCAGTCACGAGCACAGACCGCACGACGAGGGTGTCGAGCAGCACGCCCAGCGCGATCGTGAACCCCATCTCGGTGAACGCGGTCAGCGGCAACGTCGACAGCACGGCGAACGTGCCGGCCAGCACGACGCCGGCCGACGTGATGACGCCGCCGGTTGCGGCGAGACCGGTGATCGCGCCGTCACGGGTCCCCACCTTCAGCGCCTCTTCGCGCACGCGCGTCATCAGGAAGATGTTGTAGTCGATGCCGAGCGCGACCAGGAACACGAAGACGAACAACGGGAACGACGTGTCCGCGCCGTTGAACCCGAACACGTGCTTGAACAGCACCGCACTGATGCCGAGCGCGGCGGCGAACGACAGCACGACCGTCGCGATCAGCACGACCGGCGCGACCAGCGCGCGCAACAGCAGCGCGAGCACGACGAACACGACGATGAGCACGATCGGGATGATGAGCTTCCGGTCGTGTTTCGTCGCGCGGTTGACGTCGAGCGTCGTCGCCGTGAAGCCACCGACCTTCGCGTCCGCGCCCTTGAGCGCGTGCACCGTCGTGCGGACCCGGTCGATCGTGCGGTACGCCGCCGGACTGTCGGGCGCCGTCGACATCGTGCCCTCGAAGAACGCCTTGCCGTTGCGCTCGACCGCGTCGCTCACCGACACGATGCCCGGCGTCGCCTCGAACGCCTGCTGCACCGCATCGGCCTGCGTTGCGTCGGCGATGACGACGACGGGAGCGCCGCTGCCGGCCGGGAAGTGCTTCGCCAGCACGGCCTCGCCGACGACTGAGTCCGGGTTGCCGCGGAACGCTTCCTTGTTCGTCAGGCCGCTCGCGTCGAGATCGACCGAGCCGATCGCCATGACGACCAGAGCGGCCGCCGTACCGATCCAGACGGTGCGCGGACGGGTCGCGATCCGCCGGCCGGTCCGCGCCCACAGTCCGGTCGCCGTCGGCTCCGCCGAGCCGTACGACGGGCGCTTCGGCCAGAACACCCAACGCCCGCAGATCACGAGCAACGCAGGCAGCAGCGAGAGCATCGCGGCGAGCGCGAAGCCGACGCCGATCGCCAGCACCGGCCCGAGGCCCTTGGTGGAGTTCATCTCGGCGAGGTAGAGGCAGAGCATGCCGAGCGCGACGGTGCTCGCGCTGGCGACGATCGCCGGCCCCGATCGGTGCAGCGCGAGCGCCATTGCTTCATGCCGATCGTCGTGCCGGCGTAGCTCCTCGCGGTAACGCGCGACCAACAGCAACGCGTAGTCCGTCCCCGCGCCGAAGACGAGGACGGTCAGGATGCCGGCGCTCTGCGCGTTGACGGTCAGGCCGTTCTTCGCGAGTACGTAGACGAAGCCCTCCGCGACCATGAGTGCCACGGCCGCCGAGATCACCGGGAGCAACCACAGCAGCGGGCTGCGATACGTCACGAGCAACGTGATGATGACGACACCGAGCGCCGCGAACAGCAGCGTGCCGTCGATTCCCTTGAACGCGTCCGCGCTGTCCGAGGCTTGTCCGGCGGGTCCGGTGATGTGCAGCGCGAGCCCGGCATCACCGCCGCCGATCGCACGGATCTTCTTGGTGAGCTTGGGCGCTTTGTTCCAGCCGTTGTGACCGAGATCGAGCGGGATCAACACTTGCGCGCTCGCGCCATCGTTGGAGAACGTCGGCCCGGCCACGTTGCCGTCGAGCGAGCCGACGTGCTCGTACTTCACCGTGTCGGTCACGATCTTCGCCTTGTCGTCGGCGGTCAGCCCGCCCGGGCGTTCATAGACGACGACGGCGGTGAACCGGTTCGGTGACTGGAAGGCCTTCTGCTCGTCGATCACCTGGGTCGACTCGGCCTTGCCGGGCAGCCACGACTTCGCGTCGTTCTGCTCGGCGCCGGTCAGCTTTCCGGCAAACAGGAAACCGAGGACGACGAAGAGCAACGCCCAGAACACGAGCACGGCCCACTTCGACCGGCGACCGACGATGATGCGCGTAGCGGCGTTGCTCACGACACTCTCCCCCTGCGATTCCGTACGGTTGCTGCTCCATCTTCGCCGATGACCGCAACCGGCTTATCGCATCGGTGGTGACAATCGGCACTCAGCGGGGCAGATTGGGCTCGTGAGTTCTGTCACAACGCGCTTCGGCCTGCCCGCGACGATCACCGCCTGCCTGTTCGACCTCGACGGTGTGCTGACCAAGACCGCGACCGTGCACGCCGCGGCGTGGAAGCAGATGTTCGACGAATTCCTCGCGGCGTACGCAGAGCAGACCGACACGCCGTTCGTGCCGTTCGACGCCGGCCGTGACTACGACCAGTACGTCGACGGCAAGCCGCGGCTGGACGGCACCCGCGACTTCCTCGCGTCGCGACACATCGAGCTGCCCGAAGGGGACGAGAACGATCCGCCCGGCGCGCAGACCATCTACGGCTTGTCGAACCGCAAGAACGACCTCGTCCTCGAACGCATCCGCACCGACGGCGTCGAGACCTATCCGGGATCGGTCGACTACGTTCGCAAGGTGCGCGCGGCCGGGTTGAAGACGGCGGTCGTGTCGTCCAGCGCCAACACGCTCGACGTCCTCGAGACGACCGGCATGACCGACTGCTTCGACGCCCGCATCGACGGCGTCGTCGCGAAGAAACGGCACCTCAAGGGCAAGCCGGCACCGGACACGTTCCTCGCCGGTGCGGCCGCGCTGGGCGCGGAGCCGACGCAGGCGGCCGTGTTCGAAGACGCGCTCGCCGGCGTCGCCGCCGGGCACGCCGGGCACTTCGGTCTCGTCGTCGGAGTCGACCGGGTCGGCCAGGCCGACGGCCTGCGCAGCCACGGCGCCGACGTCGTCGTGGACGACCTCTCCGAGCTTCTTCGGTGATCACCCAGAACGCGTTCCCGGTCGAGGGGTGGCGACTGCGCGAGACGTTCCTCGACGTCGACATGCTCGCGCAGAGCGAGTCACTGTTCGCGTTGTCGAACGGGCACATCGGCATGCGCGGCAACCTCGACGAAGGCGAGCCGCACGGCCTGCCGGGCACCTACCTCAACAGCTTCTACGAGCTGCGCCCGCTGCCCTACGCCGAAGCCGGCTACGGCTACCCCGAGTCCGGGCAGACGCTCATCAACGTCACCAACGGCAAGCTGATCCGGCTGCTGGTCGACGACGAGCCGTTCGACATCCGGTACGGCGAGCTGCGCAGCCATGAGCGCGTGCTCGACCTGCGCGCCGGCACACTGCACCGCGAGGTCGTCTGGCTCACTCCGACCGGGCGCACGGTGCGGGTGCGCTCGACCCGGCTGGTGTCGCTGACCCAGCGAGCGGTCGCGGCAATCCGCTACTCCGTCGAGGTGCTCGACGACGAGCCGCTGCGCGTCGTCGTACAGTCCGAGCTGGTCGCGAACGAACAGCTCCCGGAGTCGTCGGCAGATCCGCGCGTCGCCGCCTCGCTGCACCACTCGCTCAACGCCGAGCACCAGGCCCGCCATGAGCTCGCCGCGATCCTCGTGCACTCGACCACCGCGAGCAAGCTGCGCATCGCCGCGGCGATGGACCACGACTACAACGGTGGCAGCGGGGACTGCTCGACCGCGACCGAGGTGTACGACGACCTCGCGCGCACTACGTTCACGACGGTGCTGCCACCCGGCGAGACCTTGGAGCTGACGAAGTACCTCGCCTACGGCTGGTCCGCCGTACGTTCCGTCCCTGCGATCCGGGATCAGGTCGCCGCGGCGCTCACCGGTGCGCGGCACGCCGGGTGGGACGGGCTGCTCGCCGAGCAGCGCGCGTTCCTGGACGACTTCTGGGCCGGCGCCGACGTCGAGATCGACGGCGACGCCGAGCTGCAGCAGGCCGTGCGGTTCGCGCTCTTCCACGTCATGCAGTCGGGCGCGCGGGCCGAGCGGCGGCCGATCCCCGCGAAGGGCCTGACCGGCAACGGCTACGACGGGCACTGCTTCTGGGACACCGAGACGTTCGTGCTGCCGGTCCTGTCGTACACGATGCCGCACGCGGTCGCCGACGTCTTGCGGTGGCGGTGCTCGACGCTCGACCAGGCGCGCGAGCGCGCGACGCAACTCAACCTTGCCGGCGCGACGTTCCCGTGGCGCACGATCCACGGCGAGGAGTGCTCGGCGTACTGGCCGGCCGGGACCGCGGCCTTCCACGTCAACGCCGACGTCGCGGACGCCGCGATCCGTTACGTCGACGCGACCGGCGACACGGACTTCGAACGCACCACCGGGCTGCGGCTGCTGGTCGAGACGGCGCGACTGTGGCGCAGCCTCGGCGCGCACGATCGCGACGGACGGTTCCGGATCGACGGCGTGACCGGCCCCGACGAGTACTCCGCGATCGTCGACAACAACGTCTACACAAACCTTATGGCGCAACGGAATCTGCTCGCTGCGGCAACCGTCGCCGAACGTTACGGCGACGAGGCACGCGAGCTCGGCGTCGACCGCGAAGAGGCCGCGTCGTGGCGCGACGCCGCGAACGACATGGTCGTCCCGTACGACGAACACCTGCGGGTCCACCCGCAGGCAGAAGGCTTTACCGACCACGCGACGTGGGACTTCGACCACACGCCGCCGGATCACTACCCGCTGCTGCTGCACTACCCGTACTTCGATCTCTACCGCAAGCAGGTCGTGAAGCAGGCCGATCTCGTGCTCGCGATGCACCTGCGCGGCGACGCGTTCAGCGAGGAGCAGAAGCGGCGCAACTTTGACTACTACGAGACCATCACCGTCCGCGACTCGTCGCTGTCGGCGTGCACGCAGGCGGTGATCGCGGCCGAGGTCGGCCACGTCGATCTCGCCCTCGACTACACCGCCGAGGCCGCGCTGGTCGACCTGCGCGACCTCAACCACAACACCCGCGACGGGCTGCACATGGCGTCACTCGCCGGGACGTGGTTGGCGCTCGTCGGCGGGTTCGGCGGGATGCGCGACCACGACGGCGCGCTCGCGTTCGCGCCGCGGCTACCTGGCGGAATCACCCGGCTGCGCTTCAACCTGCTCTACCGCGGCGCGCGCATCCGCGTCGACGTGCGCCCGGACGAGGCAACGTACTCAGTGCACGGCAACGAGCACGCGCTGGCGTTCACGCATCACGGCAAGTCGGTGGAGCTGGCCGGCGGGCGCGAGCTCACGCTGCCGATCCCGCCACTGGCGCCGCAGCCGCGACCGCGGCAGCCACGCGGGCGCGAGCCCGTACGGCGGCACACCCGCTGAGGCTGTTCGTGATCATGGCGTTTGCCTGCTGCGAACGTCATGATCACGCGAAATTCTGCTGCAAACGCCATGATCACGCGCGGTTGTGGTGTGGCTTAGCGGCGCGCGCTGCGGACGGCGGTGACGTGTGCGAACCCCAGCGTCGCGGCGGCCGCCGCGGCCAGGGCAATCAGCACGCCGCGCATCACGCTGTTGCCGCGCTCGGCAATAGCGGCGCTCGACCGCGCGGAGTTCTGGATCCGGGTCACGGCCGGCTGGGAGGCGGGCGCGACAACGGGAGTCTGCGCCGAGACCCCGGCGAGGCCGGTCGGCAGCGACGGCAACCGGTCGGACAGCGCTATGCCGACGGGCAGGCCCCACGTCGTACTCGAACTCGCCGCGGCAGTTGCCGGGACGTGCGCCGCCGGAGCGGCCGGCGCGAGCGGGTGGCGGACGGCCGGGTCGTGCGCCGGGTCCGCGGTCGGGGTCTTCTTCGTGCCGCCGACGACCTGCGTCACCGTCTGCACCGCCGCGGTCGCGGTGTCCTCGACGGTCTGGACGATGTCACCGGGCGGCGGCACGGAAGTGGTCGACGACACTGTGGTCGACGTCAAGGTTGGCGGGGCCGACGGGCTGGGCACCATCGCCGCGGTCGCCATGCCACCGCCGGCCAGGCACAGCATCAGGGTCGCCGCCGACACGGCCGCGGCCCGGGTCGCTGTCGTTTTCACCGTCGTCGTATGCACGGGACAGTGCTCCTCTCGTCGACCCCCACCAGACATAACGGTCCAAGCGCCTCGACGTAACGGCTCGAACGACAATTGCCACCAGTGCCGCGAGGACGAGGACTGCGCCGGCGAGCACGAGCGGGCGGTGCATCGCGAGCTGCGGCACGGCGCGGACGGGGAACGCGGACGCGGCGATGCCGGCGCCGACCAGCCCGAAGTACGAGCCGATGACGTTGCCGCGGTGCAGGTCGACGTTGCCCGTGCGCGCGCCGTACAGCGCCAGGCTGAGCGTGCAGAACGTGAACAGCGACAGGCCGTGGATCCAACTGAAGTGCCCGGGCGTCAGCCGCTTGATGCCGAACGAGCTGAGCACGGTGAAGTACATCGCGGCGAACCACACCCGGCCGAGGCGCCGGTGGATGCGGTCGCCGCGCGGCCGGTGCCGCATGACGACGCCGCCGAGCATGAGCGCGAACGTGGCCGCGGCGGCGTGCAGGGCGATCAGAACGGTCATCGCGGCGGCTCCTCATTCATAACAGTGTTATTACCATGTTATGGTATGAACCATGCCCGCCGTCAAGACCCATACCGCCGATCTGGCGACCCGCCTCGTGGACGAGGCCGGCCGGCTGCTCGCCCGCGAGGGTGCGGACGCGCTCACGCTGCGCCGGCTCGCCACCGCCAGCGGCACCTCGACCATGGCGGTCTACACGCTCTACGGCGACAAGCAGGGCCTGCTCCGGGCGATGTACCGGGCGGGGTTCGACCGGCTCGGCACGGCCCTGCGCGACGCGGCCGCCGGCGGGCACGACGGGCCGCTGGAGTCACTGGTCGCCCTCGGCCTCGCCTACCGGGAGACCGCGCTGGCCAACCCGCACCTCTACGGGCTGATGTTCGGCGCGGCCGTCCCCGGGTTCGTGCCGGATGACGACGCGAAGGCCGTGGCCGATGCGGCGTACGCGCCGCTGGTCGAAGGTGTGCAGCGCTGCCTCGACGCGGGCGTGATGGGTGGCACACCGGCCGAGCGGATCGCTCTGCACCTGTGGTCGGTGTCGCACGGGATGGTGAGCCTCGAGCTCGCCGGTCACCTGCCGGCCGCCGATCCGGCCGCGGCGTACCTCGAGGCGCTGGCCTACTCCGGGTTGCCATTCCTCGTAACTCAGCAGTGAGAGCGGCCTGACGAACGTGCGGTACAGTCCCCCGACTCGATCGGGGTGAAGTGGATGCCGGCGCAATATCTGTTGCATATCGGGCAGCAGAAAAGCGGGACGACGTACCTGCAGACAGTGCTGCATGCGTGCGATCCGCAGCGGTTGCGCGCACTCGGTCTCTGCTACCCGCTGGCCCCCGTCGCGGCCGCGCCCGAGAACAACCAGCAGTACGCGATGTTCGGGCTGCTCGGCGACGAGGTCGACTGGGTCACGCCCGAGTGGCAACAACTGCAACGCCCGGCATGGGACGCGATCGCCGAGCAGGCGCGTAGCTGGGACGGCCCGGTGCTGATGTCCGCGGAGGCGCTCTCGGTCGTGCGCACCGAAGGCATTCACCGGTTGCACGCCGCGCTCGGTGAGCCCGACGACGTGACCGTCGTCATCACGACCCGCAACCTGGGATCGACGCTCGCGTCGTCCTGGCAGCAACACGTGCGCAACGGCCGTACGGCGACGTTCGAGCAGTACCTCGACCGCCTCGGCCGGGATCGCGACCGCTTCGACGCCGACCTGGAAACGGCGCCGGACATGGGTTTCTGGCGCTCCTACTCCGTCGGGCGGCTCGCGCGGCGGTGGGCCGACGTGTTCGGCGCCGGCAACGTCCGGGTCGTCACCTCGCCGGGCAAGCCGGTCAACGTGTTGTGGGAGCGATTCTGCGAGGCGCTCGCAGTGCCGGGGCTCGTGGACGAGCCGGACCACGACACGATCGAGAACGCCGTGCACGTGTCGCTCACCGCGTCCGAGGCGATGGTGCTGCGCGAGATCAACAGTGAGCTCGAGCGGTTCGGGCTGTCCGACTCGGCCGCCATCAACCTTCGCGGACTGCTGGTGAAGCAGCTGCGCGAGCGGGCCGAGCGCGGGCCGCGGATCGCGGTGCCCGAGGAGTTCCGAGAAACCGTCGCGACGTGGAGCAAGGCCGACCTGGCCGAGCTCGAAGACGTCGGTGTGCGGACGTTCGGCAGCATCGACGACATCCGTTACACACCGGAGGCCGGGACCGCCCGCGACCTGTCCGCCGAGGCGACCGCGCACGCGGCCGGCGTCGCGGTCGCGGCGATGATGCTGCGCACGCCGCAGCCGCAGCCGGCCCGGCCGTTCCCCGACGTGCTGCGCGGCTACTTCGCGAAATGGAAGCTGGACTTCAAGCGGTGGCTGCTGGCGAAGTGGCGCGCGATCACGGTGATCATCGCGTTCCTGACGGTGACCCGGGTGCCGACCGGCGGGTCGTCAGGCGACGGCGCGAGCGCTCAGTTCTCGTTCGCCGACTCGATCGTCGGCTCGGTCCACGACTCGGTCGCGTTCGCGCTCTCCGCCGGGTACGGCTGAGCGACGCCGAGCGCCGTCTCGATCGCGGCGATGAGCTGCGGGTCCTCGGGCGTGACCTTGGTCCGGAACCGGCCGATGACCTCGCCGTCGCGGGAGACCAGGAACTTCTCGAAGTTCCACTTCACCGCGCCGGCCTTGCCGCCGGCGTCCTTCGCCGTGGTGAGCTCCTTGTAGAGCGGGTGCTGGCCGCGGCCGCGCACCTTCAGCTTCTCGAACAGCGGGAAGCTCACGCCGTACGTCGTGGAGCAGAACGACTGGATCTGGTCGGCGTCGCCCGGCTCCTGGAACAAGAACTGGTTGCACGGGAAGCCGAGGATGGTCAGGCCCTGCTCGCCGTAGGTCTCGTAGAGCTTCTGCAGCCCCTCGTACTGCGGGGTGAACCCGCACTTCGACGCGACGTTGACGATGAGCAGCACCTGGCCGCGGTACTCGCCGAGCGTGGTCGGGTGGCCGTCGAGCGTGGTCAGGGCGACGTCGTAAAGGGACATGTCGCCCATGGTGCGGTCTGCGGGGCCTTACCCGCAAGTCAGGTCAGCCGCCGGCGAGCGCCCGCAGCGGCGGCGGGACCTCGGTCGCGCGGACCTGCCAGGGCGCGACGTCGGCGGCCGGCATCGGCCGGCTGTACCAGTAGCCCTGCGCGATGTCGCAGCCGATCTCGGTGAGCCGATCGCGGATCGGCTCGGTTTCGACGCCCTCGGCGACGATCGTCATCCCGAGCCGGTGGGCCAACCCGATGACGGCGCAGACGATCGCGTCGTCGGCCGGGTCGTCGACCATCGTCATGACGAATGACTTGTCGATCTTCACCTCGTGCACGGGCAATCGCTTCAGGTAGGCCAGCGACGACTGCCCCACGCCGAGGTCGTCGATGGACAGCCGTACGCCGGCCCGCCGGAGCTGCCACAGCAGGTCGACGGTGTGCTCGACGTCGTCCATGATCGCGGTCTCGGTGATCTCGAGCGTGAGCCGTGACGCGGGCACCCGGGCGGCCTCAAGCGCGGCGACGACCGCGTCCGGGAACGTCGCCTCGCGCAGCATCCGCGCGGAGACGTTGACCGAGACGCTGACGTCGAGGCCACCGTCGAGCCAGTGGCGGCACTGGTCGAGCGCGGTCGCGAGCACCCAGTGCGTGAGCGGTGCGATGAGGCCGGTCTGCTCGGCGATCGCGATGAACTCGTCCGGCGGCACGAAGCCGCGAGCGGGGTGCGGCCAGCGCGCGAGCGCCTCGACGCTGAGCCGCCGCGGGGCGTCGGCGGAGAGCGAGACCTTCGGCTGGTAGTAGAGCAGCAGGCCGCCGGTGGCGATCGCGTCGCGCAACTCCGCGACGAGGCCGAGGCGCGACGGGTCGTTGTGGTCGATCGAGTCGTCGTAGACCGTCACGGCGCCGCGGCTCGCCTTCGACGCATACATCGCGACGTCCGCACGCCGGACCAGGTCGTCGCACGTCGTACCGTGCTCCGGCGCGAGCGCGATGCCGACGCTCGCGTCGACGCTGACCTGGATGCTGTTGACCTCGAGCGGGTGCAGCAACGCCTCGCGAGCGGCTTCGGCCGCACGTACCGCTGCGGTCCCGTCCGCGTCGGTCAGGAGTACGACGAACTCGTCGCCGCCGAGGCGCGCGATGCACAACGCCTCGGGGATCGCGGCGCGCAGCCGGGCGCCGACATCGGTGAGCAGCTGGTCGCCGGCGGCGTGGCCCAACGTGTCGTTGACGTCCTTGAACCGATCGAGGTCGAGGAGAAGTACGGCGACCGCGCGGCCGTTGCGCAGCATCGCGTCGGTGATCCGCTCGAACATCAGCCTGTTCGGCAACTGTGTGAGCGAGTCGTGCGTCGCCTGACGTTCGTTGTCGGCGACCTGGCGGCGCAGCTCGTCGGCGAGCCGGCCGTTGGTCAGCGCGGTGCTCGCGTGTTGTGCGAGCGCGTTGAGCAACTGCTGCTCGTCGTCGCCGAACGCGGGGACGAACGTGCTGCCGGTGACGCGCAGATGTCCGAGCACCTTGCCGTGCGCGGTGAGCGCGGCGGTGATGTCGCTGCCCGGCCGCAAGTCGGTTGCGCCGTTCGCGCCGTCCGCGTCGCTGCCGTCGTAGCGCATGTGCCGCGGCGTGGTCGCGTCGTCGGCGACGAGATCCAGCTCGGCGGTCGCGCCGTTGAGTGCGTGCACCGCGCCGGTCACGATCTCGTTCGCGATGGTCGCCGGGTGCAGGTCACGGCTGAGCCGGCCGGCGACTTCGTTGAGCCGCTGCAGGTTTCCGTGCCGCTTCTGCAGCAGCACGTGCGATCGTTGCGCCAGCACGAGATAACCGGCGATGACGCCAATCGCCCACACCGCCGTCCAGTTGATCCGGATGACGTTGTAGGCGACGAGCGCGAACGACGTCTGCGTGACCGCGGTGAGTACGTCGACGCCGAACGTCCGGCCGATCTCGCGAACCGACGCGCGCGCACCGGAGAGCCAGATCGCGCCGGTCACGGCCGCGGTCGAGACCGCGGCGACGATGAGGATGGCAACCAGCGTGGCCACCCACGTGAGCTGCGACGCGGGATTACCGTCGGCGATCAACGCCCACGCGGTCATGCCGAGGGTCATGCCGAGCGCGAGTTGCGCGAGGTTCAGCGCGAGCTTCACCGGCCGCTGCCGCCGTACGGCGATCAACGCAACCGCGCCGCCGCCGAGCCGCGCGGCCAGCAGCGGACCCGGCGCGAGCAACAGCAGACCGACGACGGTCGGGATCTCGGTGAACGAGAACGAGTGCGCGTGCCGCCCGACATTGATGTGTACGACGTACGCCTCGGCGGCGGTGAACGCGAGCGCGATGCCCAGCCACAGCCCGAAGCCGCCGCGGGGATGCGACGGCCAGGCTGGTGCGGGAGCGACGAACCACAGGGCGGCGGCGCTCCCCGCGAGGAGAGCGACGACCGACCAGATGCGCAGCGCGCGATTTACGCCCAAAACGCGCCGGACCAGGTATGGCCGGACCACGTGTGCCCGGACCAGGTGTGGCCGGACCACGCATCGGCGACCCACCCGGAGCCGCTCCAGGTGTGACCGTCCCAGCTCTCGCCCGACCACGTGTGGCCGGTCCACGCGGAGCCGGACCAGGTGTGGCCGGACCACGTGTGCCCGGACCAGGTGTGGCCGGACCATGCGTCACCGGTCCACGAGTCGCCGCACCAGCAGGTGCCGGTCCACTGGTTGCCGTTCCACACGCCGCCGGTCCACGCGGTGCCCGCCGCGCTGGCCGCGGCCCAGGCCGCGGCGTTCCACGGCGCGCCGAAGATGTCCTGCTCGCCGACCAGGTCGACGCCGTTGTCGGAGACGTGCACATCGCCGCGGGCGCCTTCGAGCGTGCCGAGGCCGCTCGACTTCGGCCAGGTTTGCGTGCTCGGGCCGACGAGAGCGAGGCTCGCGCCGAAGACGTTGAGCAGGCCGGCGCCGCGCGCCTGCGTGCTTGCTTGCGGCAGTGCGGTCGCCGTACTCGTCAGCGCGGCCTTGACCTGGTCCGGCGTGAGGTTCGGGCGCTGCTGGAGGAGCAGCGCGACGGCGCCGGAGACGACCGCCGCGGCCTGCGACGTACCGCTGCCCTTGAAGAACCGCGTGTTGACGACGGCGGCAGGGTACTGGGTGTCGATGTAGCTGCCCGGGTCGCGCAACGACACGATCGACTGGCCGGGCGCGACGATGTCGACGTGCCGCGACGACGAGCCGCGCGAGGAGAACTGCGGGATCGAGTCGTCGGTGCTGCCCGCGGTGCCGTTCGGGTCGTCGGCGCCGACGGAGATGACGTACGGGTCGGTCGCGGGGTTGTCGAGCGACGGGATGTTCGTGCCGCTGTTGCCGCCCGCGATGACGACGACGATGCCGGCCTGCCACGCGTGCTCGACGGCGGCGGCGAGCGGGTCGAGCTGGTAGCTCTGCGCGCCGTCGGTGCCGTACGACAGGTTGATGACGCGGATGTTCATGCCGTTGTCGTTGCGGTGCTGCACGACCCAGTCGATGCCGGCGATCATCTGCGTGACGTCGACGGCGCCGTCGGTGGCGCCGAGCTTGACGTTGAGCAGGGTCGCGCCGGGCGCGACACCCTTGTAGCCGCTCGCGGTGCCGTCGTTGCCGGCGATGATGCCGGCCATGTGCGTGCCGTGGCCGAAGCCGTCGATGTTCGCGAGCTGCGTCGACGGGTTGTCGAGCGACAGGTCGGGACCGTTGACGACGTTGCCGCTGGTGAGGCCCTGGACGGGTACGACGCCGGTGTCGAGCAGCGCGACGCCGACGCCCTTGCCGTCGTAGCCGAGGGTCGTCATCTTGTCCGCGCCGATGGTCTGGTCGACCAGGCCCATCGAGGTCTGCGACGAGCTGTAGCCCCAGTCAGCGCCGTTGAGCAGACCCGTGGTGGTGTCGAGCGCGGTGCTGACAACGCCGACCAACGTGTTTGTCGTGCTGCCGAGCAGGCTGCCGGTGCCGAGCAGGCCGCCTCCGCCGAGGAGGCTGGCCTGGGCCGGGGTGGTCGCGGTGGTGGTGACGACGCCGCAGACGAGGGCGAGTGCGGCGGCGCGGCGCAGCCGGCGGCCGGCGGTGTTGGTCGGGCGAGATGACATCGACTTCGGTCCCCCAGGGATGCGCTCGGGCACGGGTCGCCCGTGGCCCCTCCACCATCGGCGGCGACCGCCCGAAAGACCAGCGTGTTGGCCCGATTTGCCTATAAGGCACTACGAGGAGTTAGCGAGCGTGTCTCTGAGTAACTAGGTGACCATGCGGCGAGCGTTGAGATCGCATGCTCCGAACGGAGCAACTGCCGTTTCCCGGGCGCGCTGAGCCGCTAGCCGCCGTCCGGGATGCGGCGGCCGGAGTCGCGCCACTCGACCGCGGCATGGAAGCCCTCGGATTCGGCCAGCGCCTTGAACCAGTTGCCCTCCGGCGTGTGCCGGGCGATGCCGTCGAAGAGCGTGGCGAGCAGCTGCGTGCCCTGCAGGCCCATGTTGTCGTACGCCTGGTTGATCATCAGCTTCTGCATGACGAGCTGGTTGATCGGCACCCCCGCGATGCGGTCGGCCAGCCGCTCGACCGCGCCGTCGAGCTCGGCCGCGGGCACCGACTCGACCGCCAGGCCCCACGCCGCCGCCGTCGCGCCGTCGATGGTGTCGCCGGTCAGCAGCATGCGTTTCGCCCGCTCGGCGCCGAGCCGGTAGACCCACATCGCCGTCGTCGGGCAACCCCACACCCTCGCCGGCGGGTAGCCGATGCGCGCATCGTCGGCGATGACGAGCAGGTCGCACGACAGCGCGATGTCGCTGCCGCCGGCGACCGCGTGCCCGTGCACCTTCGCGATCGTCGGCTTCAGCGAACGCCACAACGTGAAGAAGTCGTCGGTGTTGCGGCGCATCTCGCGGTAGTCGCGCACCGGGTCCCACGCGGCCGCGTCGTCCTGCCGCCACCGCTCGCCGACGTCGCCCTCGGCGAACTGCTTGAGGTCATAACCCGCACAGAAGGATCGCCCGGCACCCTGTACGACGATGACGCGGACGTCGTCGTCGGCGTTCGCCCGCTCGACCGCGGCGCGGATCTCGCCCGGCATCACGTCGTCGATCGCGTTGAGGCGATCCGGGCGGTTGAGGGTCAGGTACGCCTTGGCGTCGCGCACGTCGTACGTCAGCGTCGAGAAGTCCGTCATCGGCACATCGTCGTACGCGCCCGGCGAACCCGTCGGGCCGGGCGCGTTCAGTAGGTATTGGGGCAGGGCCCGTCACCGAGGATCGCGAGCCCCCGGCGGTCACCTGCGGAGTAATGCGCCAATGGCAACGACTTCGGATACATCACCTGCGTCGTGTCCTTGACGTGCGCGAGCCCGACCAGGTGACCGAGTTCGTGCAGCATGACCTCGCGGGTCTCGACGGCGCCGTTTCGGCGATGCGCGATCCCGGCCAGGTCGGGGTCGTCCAAGGCGACGATGCCGCTGACGAGGCGCGCCTGGCCGTCGAACGCCGCACCCATGGGGCCGCCGAGGCCGACGACGTTGCCGGCGAGCTTTGGCAAGACGGTCGAGTCGGTCCACGCGATCAGCACCGGTGCCCAACGCTGCCCGTACGTCGTCGGCTGGTACGGCACCCGGCTGTCACTCGGAATTTCACTCGTCGTCCCGGCGTAGACGAACTGCAGACCCGTATCGGCACTGACCTCCTCGATCGCTGATGTCAGCTGTTTAGTCGCACCTGGGTACGGCTCGCTGCCGCTGACGACATAACGGATCGGCGTGCACGGATCCCAGCGTTGCGTCGGTGTGCTGCCCGCCTCCTCGAACGCGTACGTCCCGCCGGTCGCCGTCGAGTTGACGGCGGGCAGCAGGCGGGTGCGATGCGCTGCATGCTTCATCGGGAACCACGTCCCGGACGAAGGCGGCGGAGCGTACGAGGGCGACCGCCATACGTCGTTGGCGAACCCCTGGCCGGTCGCGTGCCGGAGCACGCCCAACTGCACGGCCGCCCCGACGAGCGAAATCGCAACGGTGAGCGTGAGCGCCGTACGCAATCGTCCGCGGCGTCGTTTGTTGGGTCGGCTCGGTTCTCGGGCGCTTCCCCAACTCGACGGCCGGTCGGGCGGCGGCGGCGGAAGGTCGGAGCTGAGGCGCGGGAGTTCGAGGATGGTGCCGTCGCGATCGAACGCGGCGCGCCGGTGGGGGTCCCGTAGGACCGAATAGGCCGCATCGATGCGCTGCGCGTGGTGCAGCGCGTTGGCGGCAGCGGCGGCGTTGAGCTTCGACTCGTACGCACGACGGATCTGCTCGAGAGTGGCGTCTCGCGCGACACCGAGGGCGGCGTACGGATCCTTGACGTCGTCCGTCATCGCGCGCAGGTACGCCGCGACATGCTCGTACTCCCCCGTGGTCAGGTCATGGCGCGAAGAAAGTGGTCGCGCAACCCGATCGTTCCAGACCGAACGGCATCACCGCGGACGTTTGCTCAGAAACCTGCGCGCCCGAAGGGACTCGAACCCCTAACCTTCTGATCCGTAGTCAGATGCTCTATCCGTTGAGCTACGGGCGCCTGGCCCGCCAAACCGCCGGACAGCCGCCGGAGAGCCGACGTACAGACTACCGGTTCACGAGCGGAGCAGCGCCGAAGGATCCAGCTCCCACAGGTCGCTGCCCTTGAAGTCGACCACCCAGAGCTGGCCGAAGCCGCCCGCGAGCACGAACGGGTTGCCGACTCCCGGCAGCGCCCACGGCCCGTGCCCCACCGGCCGCCCGGTCGCCGCCGACCACCCCGACACATGCCCGCCGAAGTCCGGTACCCAGACGACACCCGCCACGACGTCGCCGTCGTTCGGCACCGCCGATGTCGGCAGCCGGCGCAGCACCCGGCCGGTGGCACCGGACAGCTCGAGCACGTCGTTGGTCCCGCCGTCGGCCGCCCACCACGTCGCTCCGCGCGGCCCGGTGTACGCGACCCACGTCGGCTGCCCGCCCACCGACACCGTCCGTACCTTCAGCGAGACGGGGTCGATGCGCGACACCGTGCCGTCGCCCTTGTTCGTCACCCACACCGCACCGCCCGCCTGCGCCGCACCCGTCGGTAACTGGCCGACCGGGAGCGACCGCACCTTGCCGGTCTTCGCGTCGATGCGCGACACCGTGTTGTCGCCGTAGTTCGTCACCCACGCCGCACCGAACGCGAACGTCACGTCGTACGGCTGCGGCCCGACCTCCGGCTTCGCGAGTACGGCGTTCGTGGCGCCGTCGATCCGCGTCGCCGTACCTTCGCCGTAGTCCTCGACCCACACCGAACCCGCGCCGATCGCCATCCCGCACGGCTGGTTCCCCGTCTTGATTCGCGCGAGCACGCGGCGGGTCCGCGGGTCGAGCCGCAGCACCGTGTCCTCGCCGAGCAGCGCGACCCACACCGAGCCGAAGCCCGCGGCGACCGCGCACGGCTGCTTGCCCAGCGAGACCCGCGCGACCACGTACGACGGCAGCGGCGCGTCGGGAGACGAGGAGGAGGCCGACGGCGACGACGAGGGCGGCTGCGGCGAGGGTCCAGCCGTACGACCCGCCGACCCCGATGCGCAACCGGCGGCGAGCAACCCGACGACGACCCAGACGGCGGCGCGACTCATGCGCCGGGAAGTTAGTACGAATTCGCAGTATCGTCCATGGCCGCAATACGATCGTGACCATGGCGTTGCTGTACCGAGGTCCGTTCTTGCTCAGCCACGCCGTTTCGCAGTTGACCGGCCGGCTGATGGCCGAGCACATGGCGGGCTCCGGCATGAGCCCCAACGACTTCGCGATCTACAGCGTCATCCACGTCGAGGAGCGGATCACGCCGTCGAAGCTCGCCGAGATTCTCGGGCTGCCACCGACTTCGCTCTCCTACGTCATCCGCCGGATGGAGGACCTCGGCGACATCCGCCGGCTCGCCAACCCCGACGACGGCCGCTCGGTCCTGCTCGAGCTCACCGGGAAGGGCCACCGCCTGACGCACAAGGCCGAGGAAGGGTTCAGCCGCGCCATCCGCGCGTTCCGGTCCGAGCTCGACATCGACGAACGACATTTGCTCGACCAACTCGAGGCGATGGCCGCGGCGCTCGAACGCGCCCTCGACAGCGCCGTCGAGAAGTCGAGTCAGCGGGCGAAGGCGACGTCCGCGACACCCGCGCGGAAAGCGCCGTCGGACGGCGCGAGACGGGTGAACCAGATCAGCCAGTAGCGCGCCGCGACACCCGGCCGCACGATCCACGTCGACGGCGCGGACGGCGACGAGGCGACCGTCTTCGCCGAGGTCAGCGACGACATGTCGTTGCCCGCGTGCACCTCGACCGCCGTACCCGGGACCGCCAGCCGCACGATCATCCGCTTCACGGCGACGGCGGAGCCGAGGTCGAGGACCAGCCCGCTTCCGGTACGCAGGCCACCGAACGACGCGGACGCGTAGTGCTGCGTGTACCACGCCGTCGACGGGTCGCCGTCGATCGCGAGCGCCGCCTCCTCCGGGTGATCCGACGAGGCACCGTCACTGCTGTACGGCTGCGCGGAGGCGACGTGTACGGCGGCAAGCGTGACCGCGCCCGTGCCCTTGCTCGCCGAGTGCGACGACGGCGAGGACGACCCGCTCTCGGTGACGGCCACGATGGCGGCGGCCGCGAAGCACACCGCCGCGGCCGTGGCCGCGATCGCCCACGCCGGCAACTTCGGCCAGGTCCGGCGCGGCCGGTCGGCAGGAGATGCAGGAGCGGCGGCAGCCGGAGGTACGACGAGCACCGACGTCGACGGGCTCGCCGCCGGCGGTTTCGCTCCGCCGGGCTCGGGCGACGGCGCGAGTGGCGCCGCCGCGGCGACGGACTCGGACGGGTACGCCGGCGTCACAGCCGGGGTGACAGCCGGCGGCGCCGCGGTGTCACCCGCCGCTTCGCCCTTCATCCGCTCCGCTTGTGCCGCGATCGCCGCGCCGTCGGTCGGCCGGCGCTCCGGGTCCTTGCCGAGCAGCGCGGTCACGAGATCGCGCAGTGCCGGCGGGACGGTCGCGGGCACCGGCGGTGGCGGCTGGTCGCGGTGCGCGATCAGCACGCACATCGCCTCGCCCTCGAACGGCCGGTTGCCGGTCAGGCACTCGTAGGCGACGACGCCGAGCGCGTAGAAGTCACTGGCGGGAGTCGCGGTCTGCCCGGCGACCTGCTCCGGCGACAGGTAGTGCGGCGTCCCGAGCATCACGCCGGTCGACGTGACCGACGACGAGCCGGCGGCGCGGGCGATGCCGAAGTCGGTCACCTTCACGGTGCCGTCGCTGCAGAGCAGGAGGTTCGCCGGCTTGATGTCGCGGTGCACCACGCCGGCCGCGTGCGCGGCCGCGAGCGCCGACGCGGCCTGCCCGATGATGCTCCAGACCCGCTCCGGCGGCAGCGGCGCCTCGCGCGCGATCAGCTCCGACAGCGGCTCGCCGCGGATGAGCTCCATGACCAGCCACGACGGGCTGCCCGGCTTCTCGTCACCCTCGTTGTAGTCGAAGACCTGAGCGACGTTCGGGTGCACGAGCGACGCGGCATTCTGCGCCTCGGCGCGGAACCGCTCGCGAAAAGTGGGGTCGCCGACGTACTCGTCGCGAAGGATCTTCACCGCGACGGCGCGGCCCAGCACCGAGTCGTCGGCGCACCAGACCTCGCCCATCCCCCCGACCGCGAGCCTCTCGACGAGGGCATATCGATCGCCGAGCAGGGTCGATGGAGCGAGGGTCACCCCCGGGAACTACCCACGCCGCCCCGGGGATTACACCGTCAGTTGCGGGATACCACCGGTCCGACGTCGCGCGGCTCGGCCTGCCGAGGTATGACGACGTCCGAGACGGGCCGAACCGCGGTACGGCGGTCGCGCGCGCGGAGATCTTCGTACATCAGCGCGGCCGCCTCGGAGAGCACACCCATCTCGGCGAGCGCGTGCAGGCGGCGCAGGACGGCGTCTTCCTCTGCGGTGAGTCTTTGGCTCATGTCTCTCACCATCGAGACGGCCCGGCCTTTCAGGTTGCGCCGACCGTCCTAGTCACCGGGTCATCTTCGCTATAGTCCGCGCCGGTTAGGCCATCCGGGGGATACCAAGTTGCGGCGCACGGGCGTCGACCTGGTCGAGTGAACGGTCAATTCTGGACACGTGATCGACGTCATCCCTGTCGCCGCCGGCGTATGGCTCGCGCGCTGCGAGTGCGGCGCGACCGAGCGTTTCCCTGACGCGGAGCACGGCTGGGAGTGGGTGCTCGGCCACCCCTGCCCCGACGAGACGGTCATCGACCTGACCGAGCCGAAGGGCTGCGACTGCACGCCGTAGCTCGGCCCGCTCCCCAAGCTTGACTGTGACGTTGTGTGTCATTGAGGTGTCCCAGACAGACACACAACGTCGCAGTCAACCCGAGGGGTGGGGGAGGGGAACGGTCAGCGGAAGTCGCGGGATTTGGCGGCGTGCAGCAACGGTAACGCCTCGATCCGGTCGGCGATGACGTTCACGACGCCTTCCACGTTCTCGACCTTGCCCCGGATGAGCAGCCCCGCGCTCCCGCGAGCGACCCGGCGGTAGCGCTGCCACACCCCGCGCGAGCAGATCACGTTGATGTGGCCGGTCTCGTCCTCGAGGTTGACGAACGTCGTACCGCCCGCCGTCGACGG